>Ga0194137_10000972_pt1 | contig 18060 bp, 14 predicted proteins | sample TARM_MetaG_T3_14_FD_134025 | JGI IMG/M metagenome (GOLD analysis project Ga0194137, IMG submission 134025) | Freshwater microbial communities from Pennsylvania, USA, analyzing microbe dynamics in response to fracking - TARM_MetaG_T3_14 (version 2) | ecosystem: Environmental > Aquatic >... | reverse complement strand
GAACAGCTCGTAGAAATCGCCCATGCGGAAGAACACCAGCAGATCCGGATGCTCCGCCTTGGCGGCGAAGTACTGCTTCATCAGCGGGGTGTGTTCCTGGGGATTCTTGTTGCTGGCTGTCATCTGGAGGTGTTGACGGTGGAAGCGGCGCGCCATCACGCCAGGGTGCCGCGGCCGGTTAGGGTAGCAGTCGTTTCAGCGGGTGGCCGTGTCGCGCTCTTGTGGCGGTCGCTCGGGCAGGTCCGGCCCTGCCAGCATGCAGCGGTTGCGTCCGGCCTGCTTGGCCGCGTACATGGCGGCATCGGCACGGGCCATCAGGTGCTCGTAGTCGGGGTGGCCGTTGTGTGCGGCCACGCCGATGCTGGCCGTGATCGACAGCGGCGGCTTGCCGGACATCGTCAGCGGTTGCCCGGCAATCTGGCGGCGCAGGTCCTCGGCGATGGTCATGGCCTGTTGCTCGTTCACGGCCACCAGCACGACGACGAATTCCTCGCCGCCGAGCCGGAACACGTAATCGCTGCCGCGGGTGGAGTTGGCCAGCACGGCGGCCACGTGTTGCAGGGCGCGGTCGCCGGCTTCGTGACCATGGGTGTCGTTGATCTGCTTGAAGTGATCAAGATCGATCAGCAGGGCGGCGAAGGGTTGCGCGCTTTGGCGCGACAACTCGATTTCCCGGCGCAGCACGGCCGGCAGGAAGCGGCGATTGAGCAGCTGGGTCAGGGCATCGGCCCCCGAATCCAGTTCGCCGAGCCGTTCGAACAGCATCGTCAGCAGGTGGCGGATGGTGGCCAGCCGCTCGCGGATCTGCTCGAAAGCCTGCAGCCGCGCATCCAGCCCGGAATACTCCTCGTTGCCGGCATCGCCGAGCATGGCGTCGATTTCGCCGACCAGGCGCTGGATCGAATCGGTTTCCGAGCACTGGCCGAAACTGGGTACGCCCTTGTGCATGAACCACAGGCCGAATTCGGAAACCGCCAGCGGCTCGCCCTGATAGGCCCTGGTGTGTGTGGTCCACGCGTACAGCAGGCGGTTTTCCCAGTCCAGCAGCAGGGCGCGCTGGCGCTCGCGCTCGGCCCCGACGTTTTGCACCAGCGTGAACAGGCGGTAGGCCGCGTCGGTACGGCTCGAACGCTCCTGCGCCTTGGCGTAGGCCTGGCTCATCGCTTCCATGGCGATGTCGATGGAATGGTTGGCCACGGCCAGCGCGCTCGGCCCGTCGACGGCAACATCGCCCTGGAAGCGCAGGATCAGGCGTTGGCGCAACAGGCGCACGCCACGCGCAACCAGATCCACGGGGATGCCGATGCGGGCGTGGACCTGCCCGACGTGGCGGTTGGCGCCGATCAAGGCATCCACGTCGTCCGGGCCGGCCTTGAGGCTGGCGCGCAGCCAGCGCTTGAGTGCGGGCTTGAGCGTGGTGCGGACCTGATCGTGGGTCAGGAATTGGTGTGCGCGCGGGTCGTCGAGGAGCTCGCCATAGAAGGCATCCACGTAATCGTCGAGCGGCGCGTCGGCGGCCGCGGCCAATTGCTGCCGGGTCCCGTCGGAGCAGGCGCTCAGCTGCGCTTTCCAGCTTTCGGCCAGCGGGCGGGATTCGTCGATGGTGGGCGGGGTGGGCATGCGGACGGCTCTGACAGACCTGCGGATTCTAAATCTTTCCGGTACTTGGGCCCGGCTGTAATAGTCTCCGCGATGCCGCTTGCCTAGCCTGCGCCGGTTTTCCAGGAGCCACCATGAGCCACGACCACAATCACGCCCCCAGCCAGATCCGCCACGAGCGCCCGCTCTGGTGGGCATTGGGACTGACCGGCACGTTCCTGCTGGTCGAAGTGGCCGGTGCGTTCATTGCCCGCAGTTTGGCATTGCTGTCCGATGCGGCGCACATGGCCACCGACGCGCTCGGCCTGATGATCGCGCTGCTCGCGGTGCGGTTGGCACGACGCCCGCCGGATGCCCGCCGCACCTACGGCTACGCGCGGCTGGAAGCGCTGGGGGCGCTGGTCAACGGCGCGCTGCTGTTTGCCGTCGGCGCCTACATCCTGTGGGAAGCGGTGGAGCGCTTCCGTTCGCCGCACCCGGTGGCCGCGGGCGGCATGTTCGTCGTCGCCGTGATCGGGCTGCTGATCAACCTGATCGCGATGCGCCTGCTGCAGGCCGGCAGCGGCGAAAGCCTGAACGTGAAAGGCGCCTATCTGGAAGTGTGGAGCGACATGCTCGGCTCGGTGGCGGTCATCGTCGGCGCGCTGCTGATCCGCGCCACCGGCTGGAACTGGATCGACCCGGTGCTGGCGTTGCTGATCGGCCTGTGGGTGCTGCCGCGCACTTGGGTGCTGCTGCGGGAGGCGGTCAACGTGCTGCTGGAAGGCGTGCCCAAGGGCATCGATCTGGAGCAGGTGCGCGCCGCGATGCGTGAACAAGCCGGGGTGCTGGACGTCCACGACTTGCACGTGTGGGCATTGGCTTCGAGCACGCCGGCCCTGACCGCACACGTGCTGGTGCACGAGGCGTCGGCGATCCCGGACGTGCATGCGCGCATGGCCGGGCTGCTGCACGAACGCTTCGACATCGAACATGTCACGCTGCAGCTGGAAACCCGGCATTGCGGCAATGCGCCGTGCGAGCAGGGGGGCGTTGCCGAATCGCCGCAGCATGCCGACCACGACCACGACCACGACCACGACGAGCATGAGCATGAGCATGAGCATGAGCCGCATCGACATGTGCATGAGGGGCGCGATGCGCACGGGCACGTCCACTGAGCGCGTGCCCGGTCTTGTCGCGAGGCCGGCCACGGCAGACAGACGCGTCGATTTGGGCTAAAACGGCGTGGATGCCGATTCCCGGAGTTTGCCTATGACCGTGCCCGCCGATCACGACCTGCGCCGTCTGGCCGAAGCGCTTGGCGCGCGCCTGCTCGAATCGCGCGGCATGCTGGTCACCGCCGAAAGCTGCAGCGGCGGCTGGATTGCCAAGACCGTTACCGACATCGCCGGCTCGTCGGCATGGTTCGATTGCGGCCTGGTCACCTACAGTTACGAGGCCAAACAGCGCCTGCTCGGGGTGCGTCCGCAGACGCTGGAGACCTTCGGCGCGGTCAGCCGTGAAACGGCGCTGGAAATGGTGTCCGGCGCCTTGGCCAATTCCGGCGCCAGCGTGGCCGTGGCGGTGACCGGCATCGCCGGCCCGGGCGGCGGCAGCGCGGACAAGCCGGTCGGCAGCGTGTGGATCGGCTGGAAGGCGCGCGGCGGTTATGCGCGCACCGAACTGTTCCTGTTCGACGGCGACCGCGAAGCGGTGCGCCGGCAGACCGTGTCGGCGGCATTGCGCGGCCTGCTGGACCTGGGCGCTTGACCGGTCCGATGCGCACGGGAGCCCGCTGATGCTGCTGGAAACGCTGGTTGCGGTGCGCGACATCGGCCGCTTGCACGACATCGCCACGGTGATGATCCGCTACGGCTTCGGCGACGTGGTGCAGCGGCTGGGGCTGGCCGGCATGCTCGAAAAGGCCAACCGCCTGCTGCGCTGGGACACGGCCGAAGCGCTGCTGCAGCTCGATGCGCCCACCCGGGTGCGGCGCGCGATGGAAGACCTCGGGCCCACTTTCGTCAAGCTGGGGCAGGTGCTGGCCACGCGCGTGGACCTGTTCCCGCCGGAATGGATTGCCGCGTTCGGCGAATTGCAGAACGACGTGCCGGCCTTGCCGTACGAGCAGATCGTGCAGCAGTTGAGCGAAGACCTCGGTGGTGATCCGGAGCGGGTGTTCGCCCGTTTCGAACGTACCCCGGTGGCGGCGGCCTCGCTGGCGCAGGCGCATCGTGCGTGGCTGGAGGACGGCAGCGCGGTGATCGTCAAGGTGCGCCGGCCCGGCATTCAAGCGGTGGTGGATGCCGACCTGCGCCTGATGGTGCGGCTGGCCGAAGCCGTGCAGGCGCATGCGCCCGACCTGGCCCGCTACCGTCCGCGCGAGGTGGTGGCGCAGTTTGCCGCCTCGTTGAAGCGCGAGCTGGATTTTGCCGCCGAGTGCCGCAACGCCGAGCGCATCGCCGCCAATTTCGCCGGGCACGACGAGATCGTGATCCCGCGCGTTCACTGGCAATGGACCGGCGAGCGGGTCAACGTGCAGGATTTCATCGACGGCATCCCCGGGCGCGACCTCGCCGCAGTGGAGGCGGCCGGGCTGGATCGCGCGACGCTGGCGCGCATCGGTGCGCAGACGATCCTGAAAATGGTGCTGGAAGACGGGTTCTTCCACGCCGATCCGCATCCCGGCAACATCTTCTACCTGCGCGATGGCCGCATCGGCTTGATCGACTTCGGCATGGTCGGCGTGCTCGCCAGCCGGCGCCGCTACCAGGTGGCGCGGCTGCTGCACGGGCTGGCCGCATACGATGTGGAATCGGTCAGCGACACGTTGATGGAGTGGGCCGGCGACGTCGAGGTGGACGAGGCGCGATTGCAGGCCGATTCGGAAAACTTCATCTCCCAGTACCGCAACGTGCCGCTGGGCCAGCTGAGCCTGGGGCGGATGTTGTCGGACGTGACCGTGATCCTGCGCCAGCACGGGTTGATGCTGCCGCCGGACCTGGCCCTGCTGATCAAGACCTTCGTCACCCTCGAAGGCATGGGCCGCGCGTTGGACCCGGCATTCAACATGGCCGCCGAGGCGAAGCCCTTCCTCGGCAAGGTGCTGTGGGAGCATTACGCACCGTCCGCCCTGATGCGGCGCGGGCGGTCCACGCTGCTGCGCACGATGGACCTGCTGCACGATCTGCCGCGTGAACTGCGCCGGCTGCTGCACAACACCGCCGGCGGCAAATTGCGCACGCAGGTTGACGTGCCCGAGCTGCGTCCGTTCGGCGACCAGATCAACCGTGCCGCCAATCGCCTGACGATGGGCCTGATCACCTCGGCGCTGATCATCGGCTCGTCGATCGTGATGACCAGCCGCAGCGGCACGCCGGGGCGGGGCGTTTCCACGCTGGGCCTGCTGGGTTTCATCGGCGCGGGGCTGTGCGGCATCTGGATACTGTTCTCGATCTGGCGCAGCGGACGGCACAAGTAGGCGGGCGGCGGCGCATGCCTTGATCCGCGTCAACGACAGGGTCATCCGGGCGGGGCATGCTGCACGGCATGAACGCTTTCCCCGGATACGACCGCGAACTGGCCTGGCACTTCGACCCGGACCTGCTGCGCCGTTACGACAAACCCGGCCCGCGCTATACCTCGTACCCCACCGCGCCGCATTTCCATGACGGCTTCGGCGGCGAGGAGTTGCGCGCCGCAGCCGGGCGCAGCCTTCGGCAGCATCCGCAGCGAGGGCTGTCCTTGTACGTGCACGTGCCGTACTGCCGCAACCCGTGTTTCTACTGTGGCTGCAACCGGGTGATCACCCGCGACGAGAGCCGCGGTCGTCCATACGTGGAGCGCGTGCTGCGCGAGGCGGCGATGATCGCCCCGGCGTTTGCCGGACGCGAGGTGGTGCAGCTGCATTTCGGCGGCGGCACGCCCAATTTCCTCTCGCCCGCATTGCTGGGCGAGCTGGTGGCCGGCCTTGCGGAGCTGTTCCGTTTCAGCGGGAGTCCGGAACGCGACGTCTCGATCGAACTGGACCCGCGCACCGTCACCCCGGCCGACGTGGCCGAATTGGCCCGCATCGGCTTCAACCGCGCCAGTCTCGGGGTGCAGGATTTCGACCCGGAGGTGCAGCGCGCCATCAACCGCGTGCAGGGCGTGGACGAAACGCTGGCGATCATCCGTGCGTGCCGGGAGGCCGGCATGCGTTCGGTCAACGTCGACCTGATCTACGGCCTGCCGATGCAGAACCTGTTCGGCTTCGCGCGCACGCTGGACATCGTGCTGGCGCAGCGGCCGGACCGGCTGGCCATCTACGGTTACGCGCATCTGCCGCAGATGTTCCGCGCGCAGAAGCAGATCGAGGAGGCCGACTTGCCCGACGCCGAGGCCCGGCTCAACTTGCTGGGGCTGGCCGTGCGCCACCTGTCGCGCGCGGGTTACCAATACATCGGCATGGACCATTTCGCGCTGCCCGGCGACGAGCTGGCACGGGCGCAGCGGCAGGGTGGCCTGCATCGCAATTTCATGGGTTACACCACGCACGCCGATACCGATCTGCTGGGTCTCGGCGTCAGCGCGATCAGCCACGTCGGCGACAGCTACGCGCAGAATCCGCGCACCCTGCCCGAATGGGAGGCCGCCCTCGATGCGGGGAACCTGCCGACGTGGCGTGGCCTGCAGCTGGATGCCGACGACGAGATCCGCGCCGACCTGATCCAGCGCCTGATGTGCCAGGGCGAGGTGGACACGGTGGCTTTCGGCCAATGCCACGGCCTCGACTTCGATGCGTATTTCGCGGAAGAGCTGGCATCGCTGCTGCCTTTGCAGGCCGACGGTCTGGTCAAGCGCGATGGCGCAAACATCCGCGCCACCCGACAGGGCAAGCCGCTGCTGCGCCTGATCGCAATGTGTTTCGACCGCTACCTGCGCAGGCCGGATCAGCCCGCCCGTTATTCGAAGGCGATCTGACCCGGCAACCCGCGGGTGCTTGTCAGTGGCGGCTGTTAGTAGTAATACTACTAACCATGCAGCTGACCGATACCCAACAGGCCATCCTCGGCATGATCGCCGAGCACATCGCACGCGACGGCTTGCCGCCGTCGCAGACCGAAATCGCCCGTGCATTCGGTTTCAAGGGCGTGCGCGCAGCCCAGTACCACCTGGAGGCGCTGGAGCAGGCCGGCGCGATCCGGCGCGTGCCCGGTCAGGCGCGCGGCATCCGCTTGCTTCGCCCTCCGGTGGATGACGACGCGCCGGCGGCGCCTGCACCCAGCGCCGACGATGTGCTGCATCTGCCCGTCCTCGGCCGCGTGGCCGCGGGCCTGCCAATCGGTGCCGATCTGCGCACCGACGATTACGTGGTGCTTGATCGCGTGTTCTTCTCGCCCGCCCCCGACTACCTGTTGAAGGTGCAGGGCGACTCGATGCGAGACGAAGGTATCTTCGACGGCGACCTGATCGGCGTGCATCGCACCGGCGAAGCACGTTCCGGGCAGATCGTCGTGGCCCGCATCGACGACGAGATCACCGTCAAATTGCTGAAGATCGGCAAGGATCGCATCCGCCTGTTGCCACGCAACCCGGATTACGCGCCGATCGAGGTATCGCCAGATCAGGATTTCGCCATCGAGGGCTTGTATTGCGGTCTGGTGCGGCCCAACCGATGAGGCCGGGCAAGCCACTCCGCGGGCTTGCCGCATCGGCGTTTTCTCCTGTCGGCCGCGGCCGATTCCCACGTCTGGCGCAGTCATGTGCCGACGGCTCACCCTGCTGCAAGGATCTAGCGTGAAGCTGCGTCGCCGTCAGTCTCAACCTGTGCGATATGCGACGCGCACACTGCCCACATCATGAAAAAGACCACCAAGGACACGACGATGGACGAGAACAAGAAGCGCGCCCTTTCCGCCGCCCTGAGCCAGATCGAGAAGCAGTTCGGAAAGGGTTCCGTCATGCGCATGGGCGACCGCGTGATCGAGCCCGTCGAGGTCATTTCCACGGGCTCGCTGATGCTGGACATCGCGCTGGGCATCGGTGGCCTGCCCAAGGGGCGCGTGGTCGAGATCTACGGGCCGGAGTCCTCCGGCAAGACCACGTTGACCCTGCAAGCCATCGCCGAATGCCAGAAGGTCGGTGGCACCGCCGCGTTCATCGATGCCGAACACGCGCTGGACCCGATCTATGCCGCCAAGCTTGGCGTGAACGTGGACGACTTGCTGCTTTCCCAGCCGGATACCGGCGAGCAGGCGCTGGAAATCGCCGACATGCTGGTGCGTTCTGGCTCGATCGACATCGTGGTGATCGACTCGGTGGCCGCGCTGACGCCGAAGGCCGAAATCGAGGGCGAGATGGGCGACCAGCTGCCCGGCCTGCAGGCTCGCCTGATGAGCCAGGCGTTGCGCAAGCTGACCGGCAACATCAAGCGTTCCAACACGCTGGTGGTCTTCATCAACCAGCTGCGCATGAAGATCGGCGTGATGATGCCCGGCCAGAGCCCGGAAACCACCACCGGCGGCAATGCGCTGAAGTTCTATGCCTCGGTGCGACTGGACATCCGCCGCATCGGTGCGATCAAGAAGGGCGACGAGATCATCGGCAACCAGACCAAGATCAAGGTCGTGAAGAACAAGCTGGCACCGCCGTTCAAGCAGGTGATCACCGAGATCCTCTACGGCGAGGGCATCAGCCGCGAGGGCGAGCTGATCGACATGGGCGTGGACGCCAAACTGGTCGACAAGGCAGGTGCTTGGTACAGCTACGGCGATGAGCGCATCGGTCAGGGCAAGGATAATGCCCGCATCTATCTGCGAGAAAATCCGCAAGTGGCTGCCAAACTGGAAGCCGAGCTGCGCGAAAAGTTCCAGCCGACGGAGGCCTCGCGCGACGAGGGCGAAGGCGACGACGATTGATCCGCGGCCGGGGGCGGTGTTGTCAGTGGCATCGTCCCCGGCCCGGCTCTTGCCGGGTGTGTCCTGCCGTTTCGTAATGTCAAACGGGGGCGCATGGCAATTGCGGCAGGAATGGGCATTGCAATGAAAGTGATCCGCAATGGGTGACGATGACTCAACCCCGCCGCGCAAGCGGCGCGCGCGGCGCGAACCCACGCCGGTGCAGCGGGCGCTCGGGCTGTTGGTGCGGCGCGAACATTCGCGCAAGGAACTGACCCGCAAACTGTCCGCGCGCGGCGTGGCTCCGGACGACGCCAAGGCTGCCGTGGACAAGCTGGCTGGCGAAGGCTGGCAGGACGATGTCCGCTTTGCCGAATCGCTGGTGCGCCAGCGCGCCCTGTCCGGCTATGGCCCGCTGCATATTCGCGCCGAGCTGGGAACGCACGGGCTGGGCAGTGATTTGATCGCCTCGGCGATGGCCGGCTGGGATGGCGACTGGGCCGAGAACGCACGCGAGTTGGTATGCCGCCGCTACGGCGAAGCCGGGCCGGACGGGCTGGAGCAACGGCGCAAGGCAGCCGCCATGCTGGCCCGGCGCGGGTTTCCTGCCGACTGCATCCGTTCGGCCACCCGCTACGACCCGGAGGACTGGGAGGGCGGGGGCTGCTAATCTTGTCGGCCCAGAGAGGCCTGTGGCCGTCCCGGTCCACCGGGCGTGTCGGACAGGCTGCCCGCTCGCCAACCGCAAGCCCATGAACGCATCGACCCAGAACGAACCCACCAAGATCAGCACTGCCCGGATTCGCAGCGATTTCCTCGAATTCTTCCGGAGCAAGGGCCACACCATCGTCCCGTCCGCGCCGCTGGTGCCGGGCAACGACCCGACCCTGCTGTTCACCAACTCGGGCATGGTCCAGTTCAAGGACGTGTTCCTCGGCGCTGAAAAGCGCAGCTACGTGCGTGCGGCGGACGTGCAACGTTGTCTGCGTGCCGGCGGCAAGCACAACGACCTGGACCAGGTGGGTTACACCGCCCGCCACCACACCTTCTTCGAAATGCTGGGCAACTGGTCGTTCGGCGATTACTTCAAGAAGGACGCCATCGCATGGGCCTGGGAGTTGCTGACCTCCGTGTTCAAGCTGCCGCCCGAGCGCCTGCTGGTCACCGTCTACCACACCGATGACGAGGCCCATGCCTTGTGGCGCGACATGGTCGGCGTGCCGGAAGATCGCATCGTGCGCATCGGCGACAACAAGGGTGCACCGTACGCTTCGGACAACTTCTGGCAGATGGCCGATACCGGCCCCTGCGGCCCGTGCACCGAGATCTTCTACGACCACGGCGCGCACATCGCCGGCGGCCCTCCCGGCTCGCCCGACGAGGACGGCGACCGCTACATCGAAATCTGGAACCTGGTGTTCATGCAGTTCGACCGCCAGCCCGACGGCACGCTGGTACCGCTGCCGGCGCCGTGCGTGGATACCGGCATGGGCCTGGAGCGCCTGGCGGCGATCCTGCAGCACGTGCATTCCAACTACGAGATCGACCTGTTCCAGACGCTGATCGCCAAGGCGGCCGAACTCACCGGCACCACCGATCTGGAAAACAAGTCGCTGCGCGTGATTGCCGACCATATCCGCGCCTGCTCGTTCCTGATCGTCGATGGCGTGTTGCCCTCCAACGAAGGGCGCGGTTACGTGCTGCGCCGGATCATTCGCCGTGCCCTGCGCCATGGCTGGATGCTCGGCGTGCGCGGTACCTTCTTCCACAAGATGGTGCCGACGCTGGTCGGCTTGATGGGCGAGGCCTATCCGGAACTCCCGGCCGCGCAGGCCACGGTGGAGAAGGCCTTGAAGGCCGAGGAGGAGCGCTTCGCCGAGACGCTGGATTCGGGCATGCGCATTTTCGACGACGTGGCGGCCAAGGCGGATGGCACGATTCCCGGCGACGACGTGTTCCGTCTGTACGACACCTACGGTTTCCCGACCGACCTGACCGCCGACATCGCGCGCGAGCGTGGCCTGTCGGTGGACATGGACGGCTTCGAGGCGGCGATGGCGCGCCAGCGCGAAACCGCGCGTGCCGCAGGCAAGTTCGTTTCGCACACCAGCCTGCCGGCCGAACTGGTCGCGCAGTTGCCGGCCACCGGTTTCCTCGGCTACGACGCGCTGCAGGCCGACGGCCTGAAGGTGGTCGCGTTGCTGAAAGAAGGTTTGCCGGTGGCGTCCATAGATGCCGGCGACGAGGCGGTGGTGTTCCTTGATCGCACGCCGTTCTACGCCGAATCCGGCGGCCAAGTGGGCGATACCGGCGTGCTGTCCGCCGGCGCTCTGCGCTTCACCGTCGGCGATACGCACAAGTTTGCCGGCCAGTTCCACGGCCATCTCGGCACCTTGGCTGGCGGCACGTTGAAGGTGGGCGATGCCGTGTCCGGTGCAGTCGATGCCAAGCGCCGTCAGGCCACCGTGCTCAACCATTCGGCCACGCACCTGCTGCATGCCGCGTTGCGCGAGGTGCTGGGTACCCACGTGCAGCAGAAGGGCTCGCTGGTGGCGCCGGACCGCCTGCGCTTCGATTTCTCGCACTTCCAGCCGATGACGCCGGAGGAGCTGGCCACGGTCGAGCGCCGCGTCAATGAGCAGGTGCGCGCCAACGATGCGGCCCAAGTGCGCCAGATGGGCATGCAGGAGGCGCTGGATTTCGGGGCGATGGCCTTGTTCGGCGAGAAGTACGGCGAACGCGTGCGCGTGCTGAAAATGGGCGATTTCTCCACCGAATTGTGCGGTGGCACCCACGTGCACCGCACCGGCGACATCGGCTTGTTCAAGATCGTGTCCGAAAGCGGCGTGTCGGCCGGCGTGCGCCGCATCGAGGCGGTGACCGGGCAGGGGGCGCTCGATCTGGTCGATGCCGAAGAGCATCGACTGCAGGAGGCCGCCACGTTGCTCGGCGGCAATGCCGGCGACGTGGTCGACAAGGTCCAGCATCTGGTCGAGCGGCAGAAAAAGCTCGAACGCGAGCTGGAGGCGCTGAAGGCCAAGGCGGCGTCCAGCGCGACGTCCGATCTGGCCGGGCAGGCCGTGGATGTGGGCGGTATCAAGGTGCTGGCCGTGCGGCTGGAGAACTTCGATGCCAAGGCCTTGCGCGAGGCCATCGACCGGCTCAAGCAGCAGCTCGGCGATGCGGTGATCGTGTTGGCCGGCGCCATCGGCGGCAAGGTCGCGCTGGTGGCCGGCGTGAACGGCGCCGCAACGGGCAAGGTCAAGGCGGGGGAACTGTTGGCCCAGGTCGCCGGTCAGATCGGTGGCAAGGGCGGCGGCCGCCCGGATCTCGCTCAGGGTGGTGGCGAGGACGGGCCCGCCCTTGCTCCTGCCTTGCAGGGTGTGAGCGGCTGGGTGCGGCAGCGGCTGGGTGGATCCTGAGGGTGGTCGGCTGGCGTGTGAGCATCCGTGATGCTTGTCCGGCTTGCTGCGGTGCGCTGGTAGCCGCTACCATCGGGCCTCTTTGAACCAATCAATGGAAGTGCCGTGGTGCCCGGCAGGGCATGCAGCGGCGCGGCGCCGAGAATCGGACGCCGGCTTCCGGGAGAACAGGAACATGTTGATTCTGACTCGACGCGTGGGTGAAACGCTGATGATTGGTGACTCCGTCACCGTCACCGTGCTGGGCGTCAAGGGCAACCAGGTACGCATCGGCATCACGGCGCCGAAGGATGTCGCCGTGCATCGCGAGGAGATCTACCAGCGCATCCAGCGCGGCGAGGAATCCGCGCCGGTGGATGGCGATTCCGCGGAATCCTGAGCGTCCAGGGTTTACCCGCTCGATCCAAACGGGTATCCTGCGCGCCCCGCCTGATCGTGCTGACACCGTCTTCGACGGATTGCTTCTGAACGATCAAGCAAAAGCGGGAAATTCCCGGAGTGATGCCCGAGAGGCCGAAGGGGCTCCCCTGCTAAGGGAGTATAGGGTCAAAAGCTCTATCGAGGGTTCGAATCCCTCTCACTCCGCCAGCTTTGCGCTGGCCATGCCCGGATGGTTCTGCCGGCATGTTTCCTCAAGATCGATCGCGTCCGGCCAAGGCGGCTGCGCCTTGTCGGGCGCTGTTGCGCGGGTGTTTGCGCAAGCGAGCGGCAGCGGGGCAAGCACGTTAAACTGTGCGGCTCAACACCGGCCAGGTTGCCCGCAAGATGCTGCAGAGACTTCGTGACAAGACGTCGGGGTGGATTGCCACCGTCGTCCTCGGTTTGCTGATCATTCCGTTCGCCTTCGTCGGCGTAACCGATTATCTGGGTGGCGGCAATGCCAGCCGCCTCGTGCGGGTGCAGGCCCCGCCGTCCTGGTGGGCTTCGGCGCCTTCATGGTGGCCGGCCTCGCTGCTGTGGAAGCACGTGGACATCGGTGCCGAGGAGTTCCGTACCCGTTTCGAGCAGACGCGCCAGCAGCAACGCGAGGCCGAGGGCGATGCTTTCGATTCGCGTGCGTTCGAAACCCGGGAAAACAAGCTCAAGGTGCTCGATCAGCTGATCGACGAGAAGGTCGTGCAGCTGGCTTCCGATCAGGCCGGTATTGCCGTCGGCGATGCCGCAGTACGCGACTACATCGCGGCGATCCCCGCGTTCCAGGTGGACGGCAAGTTCGACGGCGATCGGTATCGCATGGTGCTGATGTCGCAGTCGCCGCAGCGCACGCCCGAACAGTTCGAGCAGCTGGTGCGCGACAGCCTGCGCCTGGAAGTGATCCCGGCCGGCGTCGGCGAGTCGGCCTTCATCGGCAAGCACGAGATGGATCGCCTTGTCGGGTTGATCGGCCAGACCCGCGACGTGCAGATCGCGCAATTGCCTGAACCGGCGGCCGATACCGCGCCGGTCACCGATGCGCAGATCAAGCAGTGGTATGACGGCCACGGCAAGGCGTTCCGCAAGCCGGAGAGCGTGTCGATCGAATACGTCGATCTGGACGCATCGAAGCTGCCGGCACCGGCGGCGCCGAGCGAGGAGGAACTGCGCAAGCGCTACGACGCGGACAAGGCCAAGTTCGTCCAGCCCGAACAGCGCCTTGCTTCGCACATCCTGATCCAGGTGGACGCCAAGGCCGACGAAGCCACGCGCGAGGCGGCCGAGGCCAAGGCTGCAAAACTGGCCGACGAGGCCCGCAAGCCGGGCGCGAATTTTGCCGCGTTGGCCAAGGCCAATTCCGATGACCCGGGCTCCAAGTCGGCCGGTGGCGATCTGGGCTGGGTCGAGAAGGGCGTGATGGTCAAGCCCTTCGAGGACGCCCTGTTCTCGATGAAGGCCGGCGAGATCCTCGGCCCGGTCAAGACCGATTTCGGTTACCACGTGATCGATCTGCGCGAGATCAAGCAGGGGCAAGCCACGCCGTTCGAGCAGGTGCGCGCGCAGCTGGCGGCGGAAATCACCAAGGAAGCTGCCGACCGCGCTTTCAACGACCTCAGCGGCAAGCTGATGGACGAGGTCTACAAGAATCCCACCGAACTGGCTTCCGCCGCCAAGCAGGCCGGTTTGCCGGTGCAGGTGCTCGGCCCGTTCAACAAGGCGATGCCGGTCGGCATCGCGGCCACGCCGGCGGTGATGCGTGCGGCTTTCTCCGATGCGCTGGTACAGGACGGCACGGTCAGCGACCCGATCCAGATCGCCCCCGGCCACAGCGTGGTGCTCCGGGTGACCAAGCACGAGCCCGAGCAGGTGTTGCCGCTGGCGCAGGTGCGCGATCAGGTGATCGCCGCCATCCGGGCCGACCGCCAAGCCAAGGCGGCCGAGAAGGCGGCCGATGCACTGATTGCCCGTGTGCAGAAGGGCGAGGCCTTGCAGGCACTGGCAGTGGCCGAGAAGCTGCAGGTGACGCCGATTCCGGGCCTGCCGCGTGGCGCGCCGGTGCCGACGCCGGCTGCCAATCAGGCGATCTTCGGCGTGCCGGCTCCGGCCGCAGGCAAGACGGTGGCCGGCAAGTTCGAGATTGCGCCGGGCCACTACGCCGTGTTCGAAGTGACGGCCGTCAAGCCGGGCGACGTGGCCGCATTGCCGGCGGCCCAGCGCGACACGCTGCAGAAGCAGATCGAAATGGCCCAAGGCAACGCGGCGGTGAAGGACTACGTGTCCGCGCTGCGCCGCAGCTTCAACGTCAGCATCGACGAGAAGCAGCTCTGACAGGCCCGTCGTGACGGCAACGGGATGCCCCGCTGTCGTCATGGCGAAGATGCGCGAGGTAACGAAAAAGCCCGGCATTGCCGGGCTTTTTCATGTCCGCTTGATGCCGCCGAAAGGCTCAGCCTTCGGCAGCCGGATCCGTATCCAGCCCGGTCATGCCGAGGATGTTGTAGCCGGCATCGACATAAGTGACTTCGCCGGTGACGCCGGCGGACAGATCCGAGCACAGGAAGGCTGCGACGTTGCCGACGTCCTCGATGGTCACCGTGCGACGCAGCGGTGCGTAATGCTCGACGTGGCCGAGGATCTTGCGGAAGCCGGCGATGCCCGAGGCGGCCAAGGTCTTGATCGGGCCGGCCGAGATGGCATTGACGCGGATGCCTTCCGGGCCGAGGTTGTAGGCCAGATAGCGCACGCTGGCTTCGAGGCTGGCCTTGGCCACGCCCATCAGGTTGTAATTTTGCAGTGCGCGTTCGGCACCCAGATACGTCAGCGTGATGATGGAACCGTTGCGGCCCTGCATCAGCGGACGGGCGGCGCGGGCCAGCGCGGTCAGCGAATAGGCCGAGATGTCCTGGGCGAGGGCGAAGTTGTCGCGCGTGGCGCCGTCCAGGTACTCGCCGGCCACGGCTTCGCGCGGGGCGAAGGCGATGGCGTGGACCACGATGTCCAGCCCTTCCGGCCAGCGCTGCTTGAGGGCTTCGAAGCAGGCGTCGATCTGGGCGTCGTCGGAGACGTCCATCGGCAGCACGATGTCGCTGCCGTGTTCGGCGGCGGCCTTCTCCACGCGTGGCTTGAGCTTGTCGTTGAGATAGGTGAAGGCCAGTTCGGCGCCTTCGCGGCGCATCGCTTCGGCGATGCCCGAGGCGATGGAACGCTCGCTGGCGATGCCGGTGATCAGTGCGCGCTTGCCTTGCAGGAAACCCATGTCGTCCTCTTTCGGATGGTTCGAATCGGCCTAGTTTGCCACATCCGATTGGATGCCTGACCGTATGGTTCCGGCGCTTCAGTCTTGCAGCTTCAGCTCCATGCCGGGCTTGATGGCGCCGCGTTTGTCCAACCCGTTGAGCCGGATCAGATCGGCGGCGGCCACGTGGTACTGGCGGGCGATGCTCCAGGTCGATTCGCCGCGCTGCACCACATGGCGTGCGGGCGGCGCCTTGGTTTCGGGCGGGCTTGCGGTGCCGCGGCGCGAGGAAGGCGGCGGAATCTCGACGGCATTGCCGGCATCGGCCATTGTCACGGTGGTGGCGGGCGGTGGCGCCACTTTGTTGGCTGCGACGGCCACGGGTTTGCTGGCCGCGACAGGTGTTGCAGGCGTGCCGCGCTTGTCGATCCGGTCGGCCATGTTCAGCGCGGTGCTGCTGGCCAGCCCGGGCAGCGCGGTGGCGGCCGGCGCCAGCAGCTTCAACGCGGCATTGCCGCTGCGCCACAGCGCGTTCTTGAGCGCGGGATTGAGGCGTGCCAGCAGGCCAGGGTCGTGGCCGTTGTCGCGGGCCCAGCCGGTCAGGCTGGCCGCGTCCTGCGGCAGGTTCTGCACGGTCAGACGCGGGACCTGCCGGTCCATCGCAGCCAGCCAGCGGTCGTGGTCGCCGTTTTTCTCCAGTACGCATGACAAGGCGTGCAGCTTCTGCACGTAGGCATAGGTGACCGGGGAGATGCCTGCCAGTTGGCTGGGGCCGAGACTGGCGTAATCGCCGCCGGCATTGCGCACGGCCTGCAGGACGCGCCCCTCGCCGGTGTTGTAGGCCATCACGGCCAATTGCCAGTTGCCGCCGAACATGCCGTAGAGCTTGCGCAGGTAGGTGACGGCGGCCTTGGTCGAATCCACTGGCGAGAGGCGGCCATCGTACTGTGCGTGTACGGCCACGTCGTGGTTGCGGGCGGTGCTGCCGATGAACTGCCACAACCCGGCCGGGCCCTTGCCGTTGCGGGCAGCGGGCTGATAACCGCTTTCGACAAAGGGGATCAGCGCGAATTCGGTCGGCAGCCCGGCCAGCCGGAATTCGTCGACCACGTAACCGAACAGCGGCAGCGTCTGGTCCTCGGGCGAGGCCAGACGCTCCGGAGCGTGGGCGAACTGTTGGCGCCACTTGGGCGAGGTCGCCTCGGCGTCGCATTCCGGGGCGGCCAGCCCTTCGCGGAAGCTGCGATAGATGTCCAGTCCGTTGCGGGTGGCTGCGGCGGTTTCAGCGCTGCGGCGCGACGGTGCGGCATCGTCGGCCACGGCGACCGCGGGAGCCCCGGTCGCCGCGGCAATCATGACGGCGAACAGGGCGAGGCGCAGGCGGGTCATGCGCGAAAGCCGTCTTTCCAGCGCCGCAATTCGGCGAAGGTGTCGACGTCGCTGGCCGGTGCATGGCCAAGGCGTGCGGCGACCGATGCGATCACCGCAGGCGTGGCGGTGCGCAGGAAGGGGTTGCAGTCCAACTCGCTTGCGAGACGGACGGGCAGGGATGGGCGACCAAGCTGGCGCATGTGTCGTATCTCCTCCGTACGTGCCCTGAGGGCGGCGTTGTCGGGGTCGGCCACGGCGGCAAAGGCGGCGTTGGCCAGACTGTATTCGTGCCCGCAGCAGACCCGCGTATCGGCGGGCAGCGCGGCCAGGCGTTCGAGCGAGGCCAGCATCTGGGCGGGCGTACCTTCGAACAGGCGGCCACACCCCAAGCTGAACAAGGTGTCGCCGCAGAACACCGTGCCGGCGCCGTGGAAGGCGACATGGCTGAGGGTGTGTCCGGGCACGGATAGTACCTCGAACCCGAAACCGGCTGCCTGAACCGGGTCGCCATCCCCCACCACCGTGTGGGTGAACGTCAGGCGGTGGTCGGCCGGTGCGTACACCGGCAATCCGGGCCAACGGGCTTGCAGCGCCGGCACGCCGCCGCAATGATCGGCATGGTGGTGGGTGACCAGCACCGCTTCGGGCCGCAGGCCTTGTGCCTCGGCGGCGAGGACCGGTGTCGCGTCGCCCGGATCGACGATGACTGCGCGGCCGTCATCCCGAGCCAGCACCCAGATGTAGTTGTCCTCGAATGCGGGCAGGGCGGTCAGTCGCATAGAATCCGACCATGCCCGCGACCGCTCCCCAGCGTCAACCCGGAGCCGCCTGCGCGTGGTTCGCCGATCCGGCCGGCCATGCCTTGTTCGGCGTGGCCGGACAGCGCTTGGCGCTTGCCTTGGAAGCCCGCCCGCAGACCGCGCGGCTGTGGTTCGCGCCACAGGAGGAGCTGGCCCGCGAATGCTGCGGCGCTCGTGGCCTGGTGTTGCATCCGGTGGCGACCGGCGGATTTTCCGGCGGCCTGCGTTGCCGCGTACCGCTGCCGATGGCCGGCGAATCGTTCGGCGATGTCGTCGTGCTGTTCCCCGAAACCCTGGGGCAGGAAGCACGGGGCTTGTTCGAGGAATGCGCGCGCGTGCTGTTGCCGGGCGGTCGCCTG
>Ga0194137_10000971_pt1 | contig 18061 bp, 12 predicted proteins | sample TARM_MetaG_T3_14_FD_134025 | JGI IMG/M metagenome (GOLD analysis project Ga0194137, IMG submission 134025) | Freshwater microbial communities from Pennsylvania, USA, analyzing microbe dynamics in response to fracking - TARM_MetaG_T3_14 (version 2) | ecosystem: Environmental > Aquatic >... | reverse complement strand
TGGAACAGCAAGGCTTGCCGTTATTTATGGTCGGCCACTCATTCGGCGGGCATGCCTTTGGCTCAATGCCCGGGCACGCACGCATTCGCGGCCTCTATACCTTTGGCACCGGCGCCGGCTGGCATGGCTGGATGCCGGGCATCGAACGCTGGCGGGTATGGGCAATGTGGAATCTGGCGGCACCGCTGATCGTCAAGCGCAAGGGGTATCTGGCCTGGCGCAAACTGGGCATGGGTGAAGACCTGCCTGCCGGGGTTTATCACTACTGGCGACGCTGGTGCAGTTATCCACGCTACTTCTTTGATGACCCACGCGAGCCGCAGATGGGTGAGCTCTATGCCAGGGTAAAAAGTCCGATTGTGGCAGCCAACAGCCTGGATGACCTGTGGGCCCAGCCGCGCTCCCGGGACACCTTTATGGCCGGTTATTGCAACAGCGAATGGCGGGGGCGTGATATTGACCCGCTACGGGAGGGGCTAGGCCAGATTGGCCACATGGGCTACTTCCGCCCACAGGCAGCCCCGCTGTGGGACGAGGCGCTCAACTGGTTTGAGGAACAACTGCAGAAATAAGGGCCGGCCTATGGCCGGCCCACCGGCCATCAGCGCAAACGGAAACGGCTGATCTGTTGCTGCAGATCACCACTGAGGCGAGCCAGATCGGCACTGGATGCGGAGGTTTCCTCGGAAGCCGCCGCTGACTGGTCTGCCACATCGCGGATATTCATCACGCTGCGGTTGATGCCTTCAGCCACCGCACTCTGCTGCTCGGCAGCCGCAGCAATCTGCTGGTTCATCTGTTGGATGGCTGACACGCTCTGGGTGATCGCTTGCAGTGCACGCCCTGTTTCACCGGCAGCATCGACACTGCTGTCTGCCAGCGAACAGTTGTGGCCCATGCTGCGCACTGCCTCTTCCGCACCCTGCTGCAGGGTGCGGATCAGCTCCTCGATCTCGTTGGTTGACTGTTTGGTACGCATTGCCAGACTGCGCACCTCATCAGCCACCACGGCAAACCCGCGCCCCGCCTCACCAGCCCGCGCCGCCTCAATGGCCGCATTCAGCGCCAGCAGGTTGGTCTGCTCGGAAATACCCTTGATCACATCAAGAATGGCGCCAATGTTGCCGCTGTCATGCTTGAGGCGCTCGATGGTTTCGCTGGAGTTGGTAATCGACTCGGCCAGCTCGTGAATGCGTTCGATGGTCTGGTTGACCACAGCCTGACCCTGGCGCGCCTGGCTATCCGCGGCATCCGCCGACTCGGCAGCCGTTTCAGCGTTGCGTGCTACATCCTGCACGGTGGCACTCATTTCGTTGACCGCAGTGGCCACCTGTTCGGTTTCCTGTTTCTGCTGGTTGATACCGGCACTGGTCTGTTCGGTGACGGCCGACAACTCTTCGGCGGCAGAGGCCAGTTGCTGGACGCCATCCGACATACTGCCAATCAGGCCTCGCAGGTTGGCGGTCATCTCATGCATCGCACGCATCAGCATGGCCAGCTCGTCGCTGCCCTGCACCTGCACATCCTGCGACAGATCACCCGATGCAATCCGGCGAGCCTGAGCGACTGCCGTCTGCAATGGCGTGACTATCACCCAGGCAATCAGCAGGCTGAGGGCAATACCCAACGCCACCAGTGCCACCATCAACAGCACCTGATTGCGCTGCAGGGCTGATTGCTGGGCATCCAGCAGCTCATTCTGGCGAGCCACCACATCATTGGCGGCCGCCATGGCCTGACGGGCAAGCGTGGTCATCTGCTCTTCGCTGCTCTGAACCTGCCGGATGCTGGCCACCAGTGTCATCAGCGCAGCACGGTAGTCCTCCAGCTCACTTCTGACCCGGCTCACAGAGGCCTCGCGCTCTTCGTTGTGCAATTGCATCAACAGTTGCTCGATCTCGCCATCGGCCTCTTCCAGGCGCTGCACAAGCGCATCTGCTTGGCTGCTATCACGGGTGACCAGCAGGTTGCGCTCCTCAATCCGGCCGTTCAGCAAGGACCGCCACAACTCGTCTCCGCGCTGCAAATTGCCGCGTAGCATCACCACCTCGCCATGGGTCAGCCACTCGGATTCTGTATTCAGTTCATAGCGCAGATCCTCAACCACTGCCTGAAGATCTTTCAGCAGTGTCTCGGCACGGGCTTCCAGTTGCCTGGCTGCCGAGGCCGACTGCCCGATGGCCAACACTGTGCTCTCGAAAGCCTGCAAATACTGTTGAACGCCCTGATCAATATTGCCAAGCAAGGCCAATGTCTGGCGGTCGCGAATGGACGCTTGCAGTGAGGCCACCTCGTCGCGCATACGCGCGACGGTCGAGCGGGCACTGTCCGCATCCGCTGCATTGGCGCGCATGATGAAATTCTTTTCATGCTGGCGCGCCTCCAGCACCATGCCGCGCACTTCCACTACTTTGACCATGCGCATCTGCAAGGCATTCAGGTTGGCACCCATGCGCATGCTCATCAACACCGAGAGGATGCTGAGCAGTAAAACCAGGGCAAAGCCCGTGAACAACTTGTTGCGGACACTGATCCGGCCAGCCAGGCTCATCAGGGCATTGATCATGGAGTTCTCCAACAGTAACGGCAAAGGCTCTGCGCTGCGGCTATAGGATCTTTCCGAGCGCGCAACAGAAAAACAACGCCGGCATTATGACACGAAGTGTCACAAGGCCACAGAACGCGAGGCAAAAAACCCCGGCAACCGCAACAGCGTCTTGCGCCCCGTGATCCTGAGTAAAGCGCAAATAGTACGGCTCTGCCAGAAAACGGGGGTACTCAGACCCTGAAGCCGCCCAGTAAACCACCCAGCTCGCTTGCCAGCGTCGACAACCGATTGCCGGAATCGCGCACGGCACTGGCCGCGCCGGCATTGTCCCGCGCCAGATCAGCCACCTCGGTGACCGAGCGATTGATATCCTCGACCACATGGCTTTGTTGCAGAGTTGCGCTGGCAATCGACTCGTTGAGCGCGCTGACCCGCTGCAGCGCCTCGACAATTTGCTGCAAGCGCTCGGCAGCCTGCCCGGTCTGGTCAACGGCCAGGGTGGTCAGGTCGCTGCTTTCGGCAATCACACCTACCGCATCACGGGTGTTCTGCTGCAGGGTTTCAATCAGTTGCTGGATCTCCTCGGTCGACTGCTGCGTGCGCTGGGCCAGCAGCCGAACCTCATCGGCCACCACGGCAAAACCTCGCCCCTGCTCACCCGCCCTGGCAGCCTCGATAGCCGCATTCAGCGCCAGCAAATTGGTCTGTTCGGCAACAGCTCGGATCACCTCGAGCACCCGGCCAATCTGACCGGTTTCCTGCTGCAGGTTCTGCATGGTCGATACAGCGCGCTGCATCGACGCAGCCAGCTGCTCAACCTGGCGCGTGCCTGACTCAAGGCTTTGATGCCCCTCTCGCGCATGCCGATCAGCCTCACGGACTTCGGTTGAAGCCTGTTCCGCATGTTTCGCCACATCCTGCACTGCATAACTGACCTGATTGATCGCCGTCGCCACCATCTCTACCTGTTGCGACTGCTGATCGCTCTTTTGCCGGGTTTCTTCTGCAACCCGACCTAGCTCGGCCGATGCCTGCTCGAGCGCCTCAGCCGAGCCGAGCATACGCCGTATCATGCCGGCCAACTTGCCGGCAAAAGCATTGAAGTGTCCGGCCAGACGGCTCAATTCGTCACGCCCCTGTTCCGGCAGGCGATGGGTCAGATCACCGTCACCGCTGGCAATATCGGCCAGCGCCGCCACGGTACCGTCCAGTGGCCGGTCAATACTGCGTACAACCAGCAATAGCAAGCCTCCCAACAGCAAGGCAATCAGACCCACCAGCAATGCCACCTGAATTTGCTGGGTGCGGTAGATATCGCGGATATCGTCGATATAGACACCGGAGCCGATAATCCATCCCCAGGGTTCGAACAGCTGCACATGCGAGATCTTTTCTACCGGCTCACTGGAGCCCGGCTTGGGCCATCGATAGTCAACCATTCCAGCCCCGGAGCGGCGCGCCACCGCCACCATCTCGTTGAACAGCGCCTTGCCATCCGGGTCGCGATAACCGGACAGATCCTCACCCTCCAGAGCCGGATTGGTCGGATGCATGACCATGCGCGGATGCAGATCATTGATCCAGAAGTATTCGTTACCGGCGTAGCGCAGACCGCGAATCTGCTCCATTGCAGCTCGTTGTGCCTGTGCCGGAGTCAGCTCGCCCGCCTGCGCCTGCCGGTGATAATGCGCCAGAACGCCCAAGCTGCTTTCCACTACATTGCGCGTCATTTCAACCTTGCCGGCATACAACTGGCGGTTCATTTGCTGCAGCAACAGGGCAGCCAGCAGCAACAACGCGAACAGCGACAACAGCAACACCGACCACAGACGCCGACTGATCGGCAGGTTGCGTAACAGGTGCATGGCACTATCTCCAGCTTGGCTTAGAGGCCAAGTCTAGCTGCTGTAGAGGCGTTATGCCTTGCGGCTTTGGTATGACCGCGCAGTTTGACGACTCCTGTCTTCTGTAGCACCCTCGCGCAAAACATATTCAAGGAGCACAGATATGCCCGCCTGGCACCACCAGCTGCTGCAACTCGACGACATCCAGCTCAGCCTCTACAGCCAGGGGCCTACAACCGGCTACCCGGTATGGCTTTTACATGGATTCCCCGAATGCTGGCACTCCTGGCGCCATCAGATGCAGGCACTGGCAGATGCAGGTTACCGGGTATTGGTGCCGGAAATGCGCGGCTACGGCCAGACCAGTGCACCCGCAGCGGCAGAGGCCTACGACCTGATCAGTATTTGTGGTGACATCCAGTCAGCCATGGACAAGCTCGGACACCAGCACTGCGCGGTAATAGGCCACGACTGGGGCGCACCCATTGCCTGGCATCTGGCGCTGCTGGAACCTCGGCGGGTGCAGGCCGTGGCTGGACTCTCGGTACCCTTTGGCGGTCGCCCCAAGCGCCCGGCAATAGACATGCTGCGCCAGCATTATCAGGACAGGTTTCACTACATGCTGTATTTCCAGACACCGGGTGTTGCCGAGACCGAACTCGAAGCCGATCTGCCTCGCACCTTGCGGCTGTTGATGCACGGCATGGACACTTCCGCCGGCATTGGTAACGGCCTGATTGAAGAGCGGCCTGCCGAAGGCGGCTGGCTGAGCCAGCGGCATGACCCCGGCACGCCGCCGGACTGGTGTCCGCCGGACGCCTTCGCTGTCTATCTGGAGACCTTTCGCAACGGGCTGCGCGGCCCGATCAACTGGTACCGAAACTTCGAGCGTAACTGGCAACGCACCGAATCACTGGCCGGGCGGGCTATCGAGCAACCGGCACTTTTCATCATCGGAGACAATGACCCGGTTGGCGAACTGGAAGCCTTTACCATCGAACGCATGCCTGCGCTGGTCCCACAGGTGGAGCAGCATGTAGTCGAAAACTGCGGGCACTGGATCCAGAGCCAGTGCCCGCAGCAGGTCAACAGCTTGCTGTTGGACTTTCTGCAACGGCATATCCGCCAAGAATAGCCTCCCTGCCACTCAGATACGGAACTGCAACACCAGCGCCCGCAACTGCTCGGCCAGTTGGGCCAGATTTTCACCGGCTTCAGTGGACTGCGCTACGCTCTGCACAGTCTGCTGGGCCACATCATTGATCACATGGATATTCTGGTTGATTTCCCGAGCAGTGGCCGTTTGCTCCTCGGCCGCACTGGCGATCTGCTGGGTCATCTCGTCAATACTGCTGACACCTGCAGCAATACGCTCAAGCGCCTCAGCCGTGGTGCCAATACGGGCTACCGTAGATCCGGCTGCCTGGCGACTGCCATTCATGGCCTTCTCGGCACGCAGCGCACCCTGCTGCAGTTTTTCGATGGTCGACTGGATCTCGCCGGTGGAATCCTTGGTACGACTGGCCAGCGAACGCACCTCGTCCGCCACTACGGCAAAGCCTCGACCACTCTCTCCGGCGCGCGCAGCCTCAATGGCAGCGTTGAGTGCCAGCAGATTGGTCTGCTCGGCAATGTTCTCGATCACCTGCAATACCGTATCGATACGCTCGCTATCCTCACGTAGCGCCGATACCTGACTGGCGGCATTTTCAATATCGTTAGCCAACAGTTCGATAGCCGCTACGGTATCCGCCAACTCGGCGCGCCCGGTATCGGCCTCCCCACTGACGCCAGCAGCACTGTCGGCCGTGCTCTGGGTATTACGGGCAACCTCCTCGACAGTCGCGGTCATCTCGTTCATCGCCGCTGCGGCACTGTTGATCTGGGTATTCTGGTGCTGCATGCCGGCTTCGGTTTCTTCATTAACCTGAGACAACTCGGTTGCCGCTGCCGCCACCTGCTCGGAATACTGGCTGACCTCACCGAGCATCCGGCGCAGGCTGTCCTGCATCCTGGCAATGGAAGCCAGCAGACTATTGCTGTCACCGGCCCGCAGGTTCAGGGTGCCGGTCAGATCACCCTCGGCCACGCGATGCACCACCTCTGCCGCATATTGGGGATCGCCCCCCAGGGTACGCAGCACCGAGCGCACCAGCAGCAGACTCAAGGCTATCGCCACCAGCACTATCAATGCTGCCACGCCAACCAGACGCCAGAGCACTGCGCGCATTTCCGCCAGCGCTTCCTCTTCAGTGGTTTCGAGCACCAGACCCCAGCCGAGCATCGGCATATGGCTGTAACTGCCAAGCACCGACTGCCCGGCAGCATTCATATAAAGCCCCTCGCCACTACGGCCTGCACTCAACGCCTGACCAGCCTCGGTACGGACTGCCTCGCCATCACGCAGTGAGGGTGCCGGAGTCAGCGGCATGGCCTGACTGTCCAGCAGGAAAATCTCGGTGCCCGCACCACGCTCCAGTTGGTTGACCCGCTCGATAATGGTATCCACGCGAACGGCACCACGCATGACACCGACTATTTGCTGCCCATTGCGTACCGGAATCGCAACCGTGCTGACCCGGTTGCCGGTAGCACGGGAAACCACCGGCTGAGAAAAGGTGTCATTGCCGGCCACGGCATTGCGGAACCAGTCTCGGTCAGCCACATCGAAGGCTTCAGCTTCGGCACGCGGCAGAACACGAGCACGTCCGTCATAGCTGACACCGACCACTCCGCGCCCGTTGGGCGCAACAAAAATAAGGGGTAAACAAATCTGAATTTGCGGTAAATGAATGATTTCGACGACCAAGTGCAGCGATTCCCACGGAACCAAGTCATTCGTCATGAGCTGAGCCAGTAAGATCTTTACTTATCTCCCTTAGAAGTCTATTATTTTACGGCTAACAGGCCGTTGAAAAATTAACGTATTTGCCCGGTTTCGACGCCGAACACATTTTATTGATCATCAATTTTTTCATAGCCATATTAATTTGTACTTTTCATTTATGATGCGTTTTTTGTCACTTTATCGGGTCCAGTGGTCATTATTCGACCTCTGTAGCCACGTTTCCGGCCTCTCAAGCCATCAACCGCTTCATGCGGGTGATATTGTACGCCGCAGCCGTAAAGCGGAAGATCCAGGACACCTTGTCCCGACCACAGTGGCGAAGTTTTCGCATCAACCCTATGTCTTTCATCCAGCCAAAACATTCTTCAATCTGTTTGCGTTTTACCTGGCTGATCTGATAACCCGTTGTACCCGTCGTGCGTTTGTCAATCTGACTGCGACTGCTTTTGGCAGCCACGTGTGGTGTAATCTTCAGCGCCCTGCAACCTTGCACAAATTCTCCTGTGTCATAACCCTTGTCGGCACCAACTGTCATTCCAGGTCGAGTACCCAGCTGCGCCAGGATATTGATGCCCGCATCCCACTCTTTGCTGGTTCCTGCTTCAGTCACCTCAGTGCCAACGATCAACCCGTTGCGGTTCTCGGTCACAATGTGACCCATGTGACACAGTTTGCTCTCTTTCCCTTTTGACTTGCGAAACTGCTTCGCATCCGGGTCAGTCTTCGATTCATGCGTCTTGTTGCTGCGCGTTTGACCATGAAAGTCATCACCAGAATCATCGTCGTCACTGCTATCTTTAGGTCGAAACGACTTCATCGATGCGCAGGCTTCCAGCAATGTGCCGTCAACACTGAAATGCTCACGCGACATCAGCTTTTTGGCATACGCTTGTTTCTTGATAGCATCAAAAAACAGCGCGTCAATCTCATGCACCATCAACCTGTCCCGGTTTTTGGAAAAGGTCGAATGGTTCCAGACCTCATCATCCATGCCCAAGCCGACAAACCAGCGGAACATCAGGTCATAATCCAATCGCTCAACCAGCTGACGCTCGGAGCGGATTGTGAACAATACCTGCAACAACATCGCTCTGATCAGCTGTTCTGGCGGAATCGACGGACGCCCCACACTGGAATACATATCATCGAAGGTGGGTGCCAGCTCTTTCAGAGCCTGATCAACAACCTTACGCACCTTTCTGATCGGATGATCGGCTGGAATCCGCGATTCCAGTGTGCGATAACTGAACAAAACGTCCTGGGGAGAAATTTCACCGCGCATCGGATTGACCCTGTTAATTCGATGACGCTATTTTCTCATAATTCGGGTTTTTCAACAGCCTGCTAATTAAATTAAGGAGCATTTCATGCACGCAAATGGCCGGCTTTGGCTGGTGATTTTTATTCTGAGTACCTTGGTTACACTGCCGTTTGCCGGCGGTGCCATGACAGGTACTCAGCATTTAGCGTATGAGATGATTGCCAGTGACGCTGTGCATACAGTGGACGCTCCCTCCGAAAAAGCCGACGCGCACTGCGAGCTGATGGCAAAAATGCAGGCGCAGCACGTCGCAAGTAGCGCTGTTGCTCATGCCGCGCCTGATCACACCAGTCATAGCGCCGACAGCAATCACGATTGCTGTGACCAAGGTAGCGACTGCTACTTAAACTGCCCAGCAGACTGCGGCCATTGTGTCTCAGCAGGCCATGGTTGTATGGCTGCGTTAGTGACCCTTGAATGTCACCTCCCAAGCCCAGCCCACAATGTGGCTTGGGTCTACTCGTTATTGCCTGCGCAAAACTCTCGCCCACCGATTATTGCTTAATCCAATCACTGTCATGCCAGCAACCGGAATGGTGTGCTGGAAACTTTGTTTCTGGATAGGCAAATTGTATGTTTTCATTCAAATTTATTCGACTTGCTGTGGCGCTATTCGTGATTAGCGGCCTTGCTGCTTGCGCGAGTTACCAACCAAGTTATTTGGCCGCAGCGGATTTGCAGGCCGCCCAAGTTCACACCCAACAAGCACCTGCTATGGTTCGTGATGCAGATATTGCGGCCATGATTCGCTATGCCTATGAACATCACCCGCGCATTCAAGCCGCAAAAGCTGAGCTGCGAAGTGCCGAAGCACAAGTCACGGCTGCCGGTGCACTCATGGATCCCGAACTGAGTCTGAGCCAAGACTTGAACAATACTGACTCGCGAACAATCGCTGTAAGCCAAGATATTCCGATTTTCAAACGTCGAGCCATGGCTGTCGAGCAAGCCCAAGCCGCATTACGCGCCGCACAAGCACGCTACCTGGAAGAAACAGCGGCGGTGACGACTGCAGTCATGCGGGCACTGATCGAATATTTATATGTGTTAGAGAATATTCGTGTGCAACAGGATTTGGCCGACTTACGTGCGCAGCTGGTATTGGTGGCGGAACAACAATATGCCACGGGGAATATTAGCTTAAGTGAGTTTTTACGCGCGCAGAATGCAGCTGCAGAAAGCATGAGTGACTTAGCCAATTTACAAGCCTTAAAAAGCTCACAACTGGCGCGGGTAAATAGCGCCCTAAGCCGAGGGGTGACGGAGCCATTCGAGTCGGATCTGCGTTTGGCCGGTTTCCATGCGCAAGCGAGTCAATTACCCCGTGAACAGGGCAAATTGTATGCTGAACTAACACAAGCGAGCCCATTACTTCGAGTCGCTGAATATGAGTTACAAGCATTGCAAGTGGCGCAAGATATAGCCAGTACGGCGGGACTGCCGCGGCTAATGGTCGGTTTGGAGTATATGGAGTCGGGCACAGTGGACGGTATGGTTGGCGTGTCATTACCCATTTGGCGAGGCCGTTATCAAGCACAACGTGACGTCGCCGCGGCCAACGTGGACAGCGCCATTGCACGGTGGCAAAGCACGCAGTTAGAACTCCAAGCTGAATTAAGCATGGCGCTGTATCAATGGCAAGAAGCCGACCGTAATCGCCAGCTTTACGGCGACGTTTTATTGCCGCGATCGGAGCAAGCGGTGGCTTCGCTCCTCACACAGTATGCCAATAGCGCGACGACCTTTGCCGATGTCCTTGCCAGTCAGCAGGAATGGCTGACCTTTGCGTTAGCTTATCAACGCGCATTGGCGAATCAGCTCGACGCGGTCACGACCATTCATTCTTTTTTTGCCTATCAGTTAGATACCGAGGCTCACCATGAAAACGATTAAAACCACGGTCGCCATTACGGCGCAATTTGCTGTCTTGATTACGACTACGTTGAGTTTGAGTGTTGGTTTGCAAGCCCCTGTGCATGCGCATGACCACGGCGAGCATCATGATCATAGTGGCCACGCACACTCTAGCAATGGACAACAAAGCGCTGCAGATGGTGGGCTATTCACCCAAACGCAAGAGCAAGAGTATACCTGCTCAATGCATCCAAATTTCCGTTCGACGGACCCGAATGATCGCTGCCCGATTTGTGGCATGGAGCTTATTCCGGTCGCTGCCGGAGGTTCTGATGACGACGGCGATGTCATTCGCATTGAGTTCAGTGGCCGCAGCTTGGCGCTGCTTGGTTTACAAACCGAGCCGGTGCGCGATGGCTTGGCCCAGTACGAACTGCGACTAACTGGCCAGTTTGATTATGACGAGCGCGGCTTAACCTCGATTAGTGCATGGACAAGTGGCCGCATTGAACGCTTGTTAGTGAATTATGAGGGCGCGCGGGTGACGCAAGGTGAACCGCTCATCGAGCTCTATAGCCCTGAGCTTTTAGTGGCTCAGCAGGAGCTTTTGCAGGCAATCCGGTTGTCTAACCGTCAAGGCCCAGCATTTGTGCAAGAAGGGCATCAGCAAACCCAACGCGCAGCGCGCGAGCGACTGCGTTTACTTGGCATGACCACCGAACAAATCGACGCCTTGATTGAACGCGGTGAAGCACAAGAGCGGGTAGTGATTCATGCACCAAGTTCTGGGTTGGCGACAACGCGGGCGGTTAGTCAGGGTGATTATGTGAACACTGGCGACATGTTACTTGCGATTGCTGATAGCAACAAACTCTGGCTGGTTTTAGATGTGTTTGAGCGCGATGTAAACCATTTTGTTGTCGGTGACAGCGTGCAACTGCAGTTGTCGCTGGGTCATCGTTCGGCGCGCGAAGTAAGTGGCACGATTGTATCGATGGCGCCACGCATTGACGATGAGCGGCGGACGCGTGGTGTGCGCATTGCGCTAGATGCCGATGATCTTGTGGCGGCCGCCGGTGGTTTTGTTCGGGCAACATTACAACTGCAGCGTGAGGGCGTGTTGACGATTCCAGCTTCGGCGCCATTAATTACCGGCAAACGCGCAGTTGTCTATGTTCAAGAGGAGGCTAGCTCTGGCGCTTTTGCTGCGCGCGAGGTTGAGCTGGGTGGTCGCTATGGTGACCGTTACGAAGTGCTGAGCGGGTTGAGTGCGGATGAACTCGTGGTGAGCCGCGGTGCGTTCCGCATTGACAGCGAACTGCAGTTGCGCGGTCGGCCAAGCATGATGGCACCTCAAGGTGGCGGAGCCACTGGGCACGAGCATCATGGCGGGAGCGCAGGTACCACGGATGAGCATGCGGAACATGCGGCTGCTAGCTCTGCTGCGGTTGAGTTTGACTCAACTGTTGATGCCAGTGCGGTATTTGCGGCGTATCACCAAATGTGGGCAGCGCTGCATAGCGACGATTTAGCAGCTTGGCAACAGGCGGCCACTGAGTTTCATGATGCGGTGGAGGCGGTGACTTGGCCAAGTGCGTTGGCGACACAACACGAGCAATTAACGACTGGTGCTGGCCATGCCCATCATGTCGACCGCATCAGTGTTGCACGTGACCAGTTTTATGCCCATTCGCAAGCCATGATTACACTTGCGGAAGCTGGCTACCATCATGGTGATCTGCATTTGATGTTTTGCCCGATGGCCCGTCGCGGTGAAGGCGCGTACTGGTTACAAGAACAAGATGAGCTGTTAAATCCTTATTTTGGTTCGCGGATGTTGCGCTGTGGTGATCACATGGGTGTGTTGTCAGGAGGAAACCACTGATGGTGCATTCACTGCTACATTGGCTACTCAACAACAAGCTGGTCGTTGCCCTTCTAACGGTGGGCGTCATTGTTGCTGGTGTCGCCGTCGCGCCTTTTCGCTGGGATACTGGCTTACCGTCTTCACCGGTGGCAGTTGATGCGATTCCAAACCTTGGTGAAAATCAGCAAATTGTCTTCACTGAATGGCCCGGCCGGTCACCACAAGATGTCGACGACCAAGTGAGCTACCCCTTATCGGTGGCATTAATGGGCGTTCCAGGTGTAAAAGATGTGCGCACCTTGTCGATGTTCGGCCTCTCAAGTATCTCAGTTATTTTTAATGAGGATATTGAGTTTTACTGGTCGCGTGCACGACTGTTGGAAAAGCTCAGCAGCTTACCACCGGGCACTTTGCCAGCAGGCGTACAGCCCGCTTTAGGGCCTGATGCTACGGGACTTGGTCAAGTCTATTTATACACACTGGAAGGCCGTGACCCCGATGGTGAGCCGCTTGGTGGTTGGGACTTGGACGAGCTACGCTCCATTCAAGATTGGTATGTCCGCTATGGTCTGCTCGCTGCCGAAGGGATCAGCGAAGTCGCTTCAATCGGTGGTTACGTTCGCGAATATCAAATCGATGTGGATCCAGACGCGCTGCGTTACTACAACGTCAGCCTCGAGCAAGTGATGCAAGCGGTGGCTGAGTCGAATCTCGATATTGGTGCGCGCACCACCGAGATTAACCGGGTTGAGTATATCGTCCGTGGCGTCGGTTTTATTCGCTCCCTCGCGGATATTGAAGCCGCGGTGGTGAGGGTGGCGACGAATGGCACGCCGATTCGCGTTGCCGACGTTGCGACCGTTGGGCTTGGGCCGGCCGAGCGCCGGGGAGCGCTAGATGTGGCTGGCGCCGAGGCCGTTGGTGGTGTTGTGACCGTGCGCGAAGGCTTTAATCCACTTGCAGCGATTGAGAACGCTAAGGCGCAAATCGACGTGCTCGCCCCCAGCTTACCCGCTCGCGCTGTCATTGATTGGCAACAGGTGAGTCAGACCACGGTGGCTGATTTTGCCCGCACACAAGGACTACCGGATTATCGTGCTGCAACCCTGAATTTTGACGATGCCGAACAACGGCAATGGACTCAGTGGTTGCAGAATCATCCGCGTGAACGCTGGCCGCAGTGGTTGAACTTGAGCCAAGTGACTGTGGTGCCGTTTTACGACCGTTCCACGCTGATTACTGAAACCTTGGGCACGTTAAGTTACGCGCTCATGCAACAGTTGCTCGTGACCGCGGCCGTGGTCTTGTTGATGCTGCTGCATTTACGCTCAGCGCTGACGGTTGCAGCCATGTTGCCCTTAGCGGTGCTGATGACCTTCATTGGCATGCGTTTATTCGGGGTGGAAGCGAATATTGTCGCCTTAGCGGGGATCGCGATTGCCATTGGGACCATCGTCGATATGGGGATTATCGTTACCGATAATATCCTGCGACTGCGCAAGCAGCGTCCGGAGCTGTCGACCCATGACGCGATTGTGCAGGGGAGTCAAGAAGTAGGGCCGGCGGTGATGACTGCGATTGCCACGACTGTCATTAGCTTCTTGCCGGTGTTCACCATGACTGGCGCGGAAGGAAAGCTCTTCACGCCGTTGGCTTACACCAAAACCTTGGTGCTGATTGCGGCAATTATTTTAGCATTGGTCGTTGTTCCCATTCTCCTGCGCATCTTGTTGAGCGACCGCTTAAGTCGTTTCGACGCCTGGCTAGCTCGTCATCAAGGTGCCTATCGGTTGGCTTATGGCGGCTTAGTTGCGGTGGTGATTGTCGGTTTGGCTGGGCTTTGGGAACCACTGGGGCCAAGCGCTGGTAGCTTGCGCAATGTTGTGTTTGTCGCGCTCCTGTTTGCTGTGGTCGTTGGTGGTTTCAGCCTACTTTTGAAATTTTATGAAACGCTTCTGCGCTGGTGTTTACGCTTTAAAGCACTGTTTCTGGTGCTGCCGACCTTGGTCATTATCGCGGGTTTAGCGATTGTACCTGGCTTAGGCCGTGAGTTTATGCCTGCGTTAGACGAAGGCTCGTTCCTGCTCATGCCAACGACCATGCCACATGCCTCAATTGGTGAAGCACTTGATGTGCTCAGTCAACAGGACCGCGCGATTGCGGCGATTCCTGAAGTTGAAACTGTGGTTGGGAAAATCGGCCGGGCGGAAACAGCGTTAGACCCAGCGCCAGTATCAATGATTGAAACGGTCATTAATTACAAAAGCGAGTTTAAAACCGACGCCAATGGCCGGCGTTTAAACTTTCGAGTCGATGGCAACGGTGAGTTTGTGCGCGACGGGCGCGGTCAGTTGATTGAAGATCGCCGCGGTCGACCGTATCGCCAATGGCGTGACCATATCCAAAGTCCACGCGACATTTGGGATGAAATTGTGCGCGCCGCACAATTTCCTGGTGTGACCTCGGCTCCGCGTTTGCAGCCGATTGAAACCCGACAATTGATGTTGCAAACCGGCATGCGTGCGGCGATGGGGGTGAAGGTGCAAGCACCGGATTTAGCCACGCTCGAAACCGCAGCGTTGGCTATTGAAGCCGCATTGCGAGAATCAGACGGTGTCAACCGTGCTTCGGTGAGTGCCGAGCGTGTGGTTGGTAGCCCTTATTTGGAAGTTCATTTGCAACGCGACGAAATTGCGCGCTACGGCCTGTCGATTGAGGCAGTACAGAGTACTGTAGCAGCAGCGATTGGTGGGGTTGAAGTGACGCGGACGGTAGAAGGCCGCGAGCGTTATCCAGTACGAGTGCGTTATCAACGGGAGCGTCGTGACGACATTGAGAGCATGCTCAATGTCTTGGTCAGCACGCCGACGGGGGCACAAATACCACTAGCAGATCTGGCCACAATCGAATTCCAACGCGGCCCGCAGATGATCCGTTCGGAAAACACTTTCTTAACCGCCTACGTAACCTTTGGTGCGGCGAATGGTTTTGCTGAAGTGGAAGCAGTTGAAGCGGCGCAAGCGCATTTGTCACAAGCGCGCCAGAACGGCTCACTGCAACTTGCCTCTGGGGTTAGTTATAGTTTTGCCGGAAGTTACCAGCAGCAACAAAGTGCCATGGCGACGTTGAACGTGGTGATTCCACTCTCGCTCACACTGATTTTTATTCTGTTGTATTTGCAGTTTAAACAAGTCAGTACCGCCATGATGGTGTTTAGCGGTATCGCGGTTGCTTGGGGTGGCGGTTTCATCATGCTGTATTTGTACGGCCAAAGTTGGTTTGCCAACTTTAGCCTGCCATTGATCACGCAAGGTGTGACGTTACGAGAGATCTTCCAATTCGATGTGACTCATTTAAGTGTTGCCGTGTGGGTAGGTTTCTTGGCGTTATTCGGCATTGCTGTCGACGACGGTGTGGTGATGGCCACCTACCTAAAACAACGTTTCGCGGAAGGGGCAAGTCAGACCATCGAGGAAATTCGTGAACGAACTGTCGAAGCGGGCTTGCAGCGTGTTCGTCCGTGCTTAATGACCAGCGCTACGACCATTCTCGCGTTGTTCCCTGTTTTAACCGCCACCGGACGCGGTGCCGACTTGATGATCCCCATGGCAATTCCGACCGTGGGCGGTTTGACCTTTGTGGTTCTGAGTATGTTTGTGGTGCCGGTGCTTTATTGCTGGCGAGAAGAGCTGAGCTTGCGCTGGCAGATGCGGCGCTCGGCACAGATTGAAAGTTCATCGTAAAAAAACGGAGTAAAATATGAAAAAGTTACTGACATTTGGTCTTTTATGGCTGCTTTTAGCAACTGTGCAGACGGTAAGCGCGCATAGTCAATTAGTGTTCTCAACGCCTGCACATCAAGCGCAGTTAAGCACGCCACCGCCAGTTGTGCACCTTGAGTTCAATGAGGATGTTCGCTTACTTAGCCTCGAGCTCGTGGGTGACAACAGTGGTACAGTTGATTTTGGCTTTCAGCGCAATCGTGCCGCCACCGACGTTTTTCATTTTGAATTACCGACATTGGCGGATGACGTGTATCACTTAACTTGGACGCTGATTGGTGCTGATGGCCATCGTGTTTCTGGTGTTGTGAACTTCACCGTTGCGAGTGAGTCTGGACAGTGAATTGGGACGCCTTGCTTGCGATTAGCCAAGGTCTGGTTTACGTCGCGACAGCAACGTTAATTGGAGGCAGCTTTAGTCATTGGCTCTGCCTCCGAGTATTCCCTGCGGCGTCGCCGCAGGTGAATGCTTGGCATCGACGCATGATCACCGCTGGAGCTTTGCTTGGCCTAGTATTCGCGGTTATTGGTTACTTAAGTTTCATCGCTGGAATTAATGACTCCGGTTGGCGCGGTGCGTTCGACTTCGAGCTCATGAGCTTTCTTATTTTCGATCCGCCAAGCCTAGTCGCTATGGCGCATATCCTATTGTTCCCTGTGATTGCGCTCGTATGGCGTTGGTCAAATAAGCCGGTCGGTCAAGCTATCTTGATCCTGAGCTTGGTGCTTATTGCGTGGAGTTTTACGCTACGCGGTCATTTAGCCCAGGCCCCTGTCAGTGTACAGTTATTGCTAACTCTTCACGTCATTGCAATGGCGCTGTGGGGTGGTGCTCTGTTGCCACTTTGGTTAGCAGTGCAGCAGCCCGTTAGTGCGGCCACGACGAAATTACTCGAGAGTTTCGGTCGAATCGCACAAATTTTCGTGGCAATTTTGCTGGGCTCAGGGCTAGTGATGGCATTCTATTTGCTGCAAAACCTAGCGGAATTCTGGCAGTCGCGCTATGGTCTGACATTGACCGCAAAATTGGTGGTGGTGAGTCTGTTATTGCTGCTTGCTGCTATCAATAAATTTGTTCTCGTGCCGCGCTTGCCGACAGCCCACGCACAGCGATGGTTAACCCGGACTATCTACGCAGAGATGCTTTTAGTGATGGTGGTGTTTGCGTTGACGGCGGTATTTACCGTAGTGATTGGTTATTAATCCATGCTTTCAATTGCCCGACTAAAACTTGAGGTTCTGGCGAACATCCGCTATCACCGGCGTTCGTTGTTAGCCTTTCATGTCTATTTTGCCATTCTCATGGTGACCGTGTTGGTGCCAGCCAGTGCGTGGCTATTAACTGCTTTGGTTAAATTAAGTGGTGCAAGTTTGGTCGGCAATGAAGACTTGTTGCGTTTCCTCTTGCAGCCTAGCGGCTTAGTGTGGGCGTTGTTGTCGTTAACTTTGGTTTCGGTGGCGGTGTTTTTCCAGCATGCGGGCATGATGTTGATTACGACGCGCGATCGCAATGGCCAATTTCATACCGCGGCGCGGGCATTGTGGTACTTGTTGCTTCACAGTAAAGCCATTCTCACTTTAGCCTTGATTCAAGTCGCGATTCATTTAGCCCTGCTGCTTCCTGTGATTCTGGCAGTGGGTTGGGCGTTCCAGTATTTCCTTGGTGGCTACGATATCTATTATGTGATTAACGCACTGCCACCTGAGCTTTGGTCGTTCCTCGCCTGTTTCTTGCTTGCCAGTGTCTGGGTGTTGGTTATCCATGGCAACCTGTATCTCCGTTGGTCCATTTTTGTTTATTCGGTTAAGTTATCGTTAGAATCGAACGGTTAAATCCTAAACACACACCACAAGGCTGCATTGAACGGCCACATGCAGGGAACTCAAAGATGAAGAAAACATTGATTGCGACAGCCCTTGCCGCACTACTTGTGACTCCTTTGGTTTACGCCGAAGAAGCCAAAGAAAATGGCGAGAAGAAAGAAGAAGAGAAAAGT
>Ga0194137_10000967_pt1 | contig 18095 bp, 17 predicted proteins | sample TARM_MetaG_T3_14_FD_134025 | JGI IMG/M metagenome (GOLD analysis project Ga0194137, IMG submission 134025) | Freshwater microbial communities from Pennsylvania, USA, analyzing microbe dynamics in response to fracking - TARM_MetaG_T3_14 (version 2) | ecosystem: Environmental > Aquatic >... | reverse complement strand
TTGGAAGATAATAATAAGTGTAGAATAAGAAATGTGTACTCTACTGCTATAGTTATATTAATAATTCTTTCACACTATTTATACTATTGATTTCTAAATAAATTAATACCTTAAACTAATTGTAGTTTATGTTTTTCAATAGGGGTGAATTTATTGAGAGTACGTAGAAAGTCATTAAATTTATATATCATAGCACTTATTTTTATTTTATTAAATTTCTACTTGTTATCTAGTGTTGTTTTTGGAAACTCTGCACCTATTCTTATAGAAGAAAGTCCAGGATTTTCTATTGCTCCAATGGATAATTCTTCAATAGCTATTATAAAAGAGTATTTAGAATTTGATATATTTGCTGACAAGGGTGATTTTGCTAAAGTAACAGCATCCTATGAAATGCTCAATACTTCTGATGTTTTTATAAAACAAAATATGATATTTCCTTACATAACCTCACCTAGGGATACATATAAGGATAGGGCTAATATTAGTGTGAATGGAAATCCGATACAGTATCAAACTATAAGGTTGACCGATTTACCCGAAACTAACTTTAATTCGATGCAGTATAAGGATAAATCGAATAAAGAGTTAGCTAGTTTAATTAATATAGATAACATTATAGATATGGTTAATTCTAATAACAGTTATGAGAGTAAAAATTTTAGACTGCAAGACCCAGTTAGAGTATATACATTACACATGCCTATAGAAAAAGAGCCCCATAGGGCGGAAGTTACTTTTGAATCCGTAAACTTAGAGAGTCAGATTCTTCTACATTATAATTTCAACAGTTTCTCATTAAATAATGATGGAACAGGAAAACTCGGTACATGGTCAAGTATGGAATCATCTAATTTACCCCAGGAGAAGTCATATATCGCCATAATGGGTAATATAGAAGAACAAGTTGAGATTACTAGTCTGACTGACCACAAAATAACAGTAGAGGATACTATCTTAGTAGATTTCTTAAAAGAGGTAATTAGTGAAAGTGAAGGTATGTATCATAATTCTGATTTGCAAAATGATGTCTATGATATTGAAGAAAGGGAGTTAATTGAATATATATCAGAGGAAATAGATACACGGATTGGTCGGAAAGAGTCATTTTTTTCATTAGACGGAGACGGTATCTCGGCTTTCTATAACTCAACATACTTAGCCGCATTCATATATTCAGTTGATTTTGCACCTAAAGATATAGTTAACGTAACAGTGGAGTATGAAATGCAAGCGACAATTGATAGAAGAAAGACCCGGGAGTTTAGTAATATGTTTTTGTATTTATTAAATCCTGCATCAAGATGGAAAGATTTCGGTGATCTAAATATTAAAGTTATTCCTAGCGAAGAGCAACCTTATATTATCGGTAGTTCATTACCTCTCGTAAGAGACAACACGACAAGTATTTATACAGGTGAGTTTGATGGACTTCCAAATGATGATTTCTATTTTATAACCTATATGACAGAAGAACCTGACCCACCCCAATCGAAATACTTATATATAGTTTCATATTTGCTACATATGTTTTATCCATTTATTATCATAGCACTACTTTCAATTGGAATTGTATATTGGTTATATAGGGTAAATAAAAAATAGAAAAGTTGGAACACAAAATTACCGATTAATCTGCCATGAAAAATGTCAGATTTTATTTTTTCCATAAACTTAGCTGATGAGTTATAATTAAGTCAGAGACAAAAGGATATGGGGGCTTATTATGAAGCAAAAAAATAAAAATCGTATCTGGGAGCTAGATTTTCTGAAGGGTATAGCTCTTCTTATAATGATATATTTTCATGTAATCTTTGATCTTAAGGAGTACTATAGTTTTAATATTAGTTACAGTAGTGGATTAAACTTCTATTTGGGCAGATTCTCTGCAATACTATTCATGGTTCTTTCAGGTGTAAGTTGCACTTTATCAAAAAACAATCTTCGTAGAGGAGTAAAACTACTTCTATTATCTTTATTTTTAACAATAGTTACAACTATTTCAGGCCCAGAGTATAGTATTAAGTTTGGAATATTACATCTCCTAGGGGTTAGTATAATTATTTATGAATATATTAAGGGATTAGGTAATACTTTTCTTAATGTTATTGTAGGTTTAACTATCTATATTGGTGTTGTCATAATGGATGGCATGAAAACTGATTTAAATTTTCTTTTTCCACTTGGCCTAACAAATAAAAGTTTTTACTCAGCTGATTACTATCCACTTTTACCTTGGTTTGGAGTATTTTTGGCGGGGGTCATAATTGGCAGAATACTCTACTCTAATAGGCAAAGTCATATTAAAGTGAGTTTGCCTGATAGTTTTGTCAATAAAGTTGGTCGACGAACCCTATTTATTTATTTAATCCACCAACCTTTAATCTTAGGTTTACTGAGAGTCTTAAAAATAATAAAACTAATTTAGAATTAAATAACTATGAGAAGCCACAAATACCAGTATAAATACTGTAATCGTGGCTTTTTTTATTGATATTAGAATGTAAATTTAATGTCTTCGTTTATGGTTTCGATACTGCATCTTTAAATGTCGTAATATTACTTCGCTATAAACTTAGGGTACACAGAGCTAAGCCATAAAGCACTGAAAGATATATTCTAGATTATGAGGTTACAAAAGCAGTACGGCCATAGTGACTGATTTTTGATAATACGTATAAATGATATTAATTAATCATATCTAAATAAGTAGTAAGTTTAATATAGGTTCGGAGTTAATCTGAAGATGAGAACATGATTTTGTAGCTTCTATCACTTACAAAAATAGTAAACTATGGTTAAAAATGTCGAATCGTGTTGAATGAAAAGACGAGGAAATATAAAAGAACTATAGTAAAATAATGGTAGTTACACTTTTTTATAACCTAGAACAAAATGTTTACCAACTATAATAAGGAAAAGTAATTGAAAAGTCAGATTTTAGAAAATAAATAAGGTCACTGGATAAGTAATGTAGACGCATATAACTTGTTCTTTTCTTTTGTTTAGATGTTTGTGTATAGGCAAAAACAAGTAACTCAAATAGAGAAAGGATCAAGCTATAATATATAAATTAGTAAGAAAGGGCTATTTAAGGACCATAACAGCAATTTGTTTGTCAGTAACAAATAATAAAGGGGGGTAGTGATTTATGAATGGGTGTTGAAAATCTAACTAAGATATTCTATATATTTATCTGCCTAGGGTTTACGATACCAATACTAAATTTAATGATAGGAGCCTTTGGCTATGTATCGGATTGGGATATAGACTTAGATACTGATTCAGACTTTGACGGAATAGTTCCATTTAACATAATGAGTCTATGTTTTGCATTTATAACATTTGGATCACTTGGTAGGTTTTCAGTGCGGTACATGACTTCAGCTAATTTAACATTGGTTATATTAGCAGGTTTAACAATAATATCATTTGGGTTTTATATATTATTTTATAGAAATATCATATTAAAACTGAAGAATAATAGGCCTATGGCATTAAGTCATGATGATATAACTGGTAAAATGGGGGTACTTACATTGAGAATTACCAGTAATAGTGATGGTATGATATCACTAAAAGACAGTACAGGGGCAACTATAACATATAAAGCTAGGTTAAGTATGACAATAAACATGGATGAATTATATTGTCTTTCACAGGGAGAGGAAGTACTCGTTGTAGACTTCGATAAGAAAGAAAGAGTATGCTATATAGAACCTCTCAGAGAGCTAAGAAATATCAATAAAATGGGGGAATACTAAAATGGTAGAAACGATTTTCAGTTCCATCTTTGGAACAGTAGGACTAATTATATTTGGGTTGATAGTGGTAATGTTAGCAGTATTGACAACTTGGAAGAAGATTCCATCTGATAAGGCTGCAGTCATTGTAGGTATGGGTAAGCCTAAGGTAGTAACAGGTGGGGGTACAGTTGTAATTCCAATACTACAGAGAATGGATATAATAACTCTTGAGAACATAATGTTCAATGTAGAGATTAAAAATACAAAGACATCACTAGGAGTACCAATTAATGCGGAGGGTGTTGTAGTAATTAAGGTAAAGAATGACGAAGCAAGCATTCTAAATGCAGTACAACAGTTTAACTGTGGTAGGGAAGCGGAGACAGTATCAGCAATCAGAACTCAATCTTCAGAAGTTTGTAAAGGTAAACTTCGTGAAATCGTATCGTCTATGAGCGTAGAGGAGATATACAATAATAGAGAAGAGTTCGCTGCTAGAGTCCAAAAAGTAGCAGGAACAGAGCTTGGAGAAATGGGTCTTGAGTTAAAGTCATTTACAATTAATGACATAAATGATACTGAAGGATACATAGAGGCTCTAGGTAAAGAGCAAATTGCAAAGGTTAAATCTCATGCGGCTATCGCAGAAGCTGAGGCATCTAAAGAAAGAGAAATTCGTACAGCAGAATCTAAGAGAGAGCAACAAATTAAAACAGCAGAAGCTCGTAAATTGGGTAAACAAGCTGAATTAGAATCGGAAGCTCAGATCGCTGAAGCCGAAAAAAACAAGGATTTAAAAGTATTAGGGTACAGAAAAGAACAAGAAACTCAGAAAGCCGTAGCTGACGCCGCATACCAAATACAGCAAAATATAACATCAAAAGAAGTGAAAAGTACCGAAATGGATGCTATTATATTAGAGAAGCAGCGTAATAAAGAAATTGCTGAAGCAGAAGTTCAAGTACAAATTGTTGCAGAGCAGATGAATATTGAACTTGCTAAGAAACGAGCCGAGAGAAAAGAAGCAGAACTTCTTGAAACAGTTGTTAAACCTGCCGAAGCTGAAAAAACTAGACGTCAAATGGAAGCAGAGGCTAATAAATTCGAGCAGCTTAAGAAAGCTGAAGCTGAAGCGGGTAAACTTGAGTTAGAGGGTCAAGCAAGGGCTAAGATTACCGATGCACAGGGTAAAGCAGAAGCAAACGCTATCAGGGAGAAGGGATTGGCTGAGGCTGAAGCACTAGAGAAGAAGGCTGAAGCACTTGCAAAAATGGATGAAGCAGGAAAGTTACAGATGGTTATTGAGAAAATGCCTGAAATTGCTAGAGCGGTGGCTGAACCTATGGCTAAGATTGGTAACATCACAATCATTGGTGGAGGTTCTGGAGATGGTTCAAATGGAGCTACTGATGTAGCTAGATATACAGTAGGAGCACTTAAAGCTGTAACTGACGCTGTTAAGGAGACCATTGGATTTGACTTAACTGATGTTATGAAGTCTGGTGCTATTCAGTCTAAAACTGATAGAAATGTCAGGATTGACGTAACAGGTTTACCAGAAGGAGCGAATGGTAAAGACGTGGCAGCTATTGTAGCAAAAGAAGTAATTGAATCAATTAATGAAGGTGAAGAAAAATAAAAGGATAGGCTATACAAAATAAAGAGTGATGGACTAGCATTGAGAAATGCTAGTTTATTTTTTACTTTTCTTGATTAAGATTTTATTAAATTATATAATAAACTAGTACGCATACTAAAAGAGAATTTAAAGATAGTTTAAAAATAAAAAAAAAGGTGATTAAATGAATTTGTTTGAAATAGCACAGGAGCAAAATATGGAGATGCTAGCACCTCTGGCGGATAGAATGAGACCTAGAAAACTTAATGAGGTTGTTGGACAAGAACATATACTAAATAGCAATAAATTTCTAAAAAGATGTATTCAAGCTAAAAAGCTTCCTTCGATTATTTTATATGGCCCACCTGGTACAGGTAAAACTACTTTGGCCCAGGTTTTAGCCAATGAAATAGATGGAACTTTTTTTAGCCTTAACGCAGTTAATAGTGGGGTTAAGGAAATTAGGGAACTGGTTAATAAGGCAAATGAGGTTACAACCGTAAGTAGTAAGAAGTGTATAGTATTCATTGATGAAATTCATAGGTTTTCTAAGAATCAACAGGATGCTCTATTGCCTTATGTTGAGAATGGACTTCTAACATTAATAGGTGCAACAACAGAAAATCCTTTTTTTGAAATTAATAAGGCATTAATTTCGAGAACAACCTTATTAAAACTAGATTTATTAAATACTGAAGAAGTTAAGGAAATATTAAAAAGGGCTCTAATGGATAAAAAATATGGTTTAGGTAACTTATTATTAGAGGTAACCGAGGAGGCCCTAGATCATATAGCTATGATTTCAAACGGGGATGCAAGGAGGGCATTAAATGCTCTTGAAATTGCTTCTTTAAGTACATATCCTAATGAAGAGGGTAAAATAATAATAGATATAAAGGCTGCGGAGGAGTCCATACAGAAGAAGGTCGTGCAATACGATAAGGATGGAGATAACCATTACGATACTATATCAGCTTTTATTAAGAGTATTAGAGGTAGTGACCCGGACGCTGCTCTGCACTATTTAGCTAAGATGCTCTACGCTGGGGAAGACCCAGAGTTTATAGCTAGAAGATTAATTATTAGTGCCTCGGAAGACATTGGTAACGCAGACCCGCAAGCACTAAACTTAGCAATATCAGCCCATAATGCTATGCAAATAATTGGTATGCCAGAGGGAAGAATTCCACTAGCTCAAGTAACAACATATTTAGCCTGTGCTCCAAAAAGCAATGCAGCTTATATTGGTATAAATATGGCTTTAAATGATGTTGAGAAGGTAAGTTCAAGTATACCAGACCACTTAAAAGACGCCCACTATGGTGGGGCTCAAAAGATGGGCCATGGGGTTGATTATTTATACCCTCATAGTTATCCAAATAATTATGTTGATCAACAATATATGCCGAAGGAGTTAAATGACCGTAAGTACTATAGTCCAACGGAAAATGGTCATGAGAGAGTAATTAATATACATTTAAATAAATTAAAAAATAACCATTCTTGATTCAAATAAGAATGGTTATTATTTTTCGTAACATGTTAATATAACAATCATATATTGTATTATATATAAGCTATTAAAGTGAACAGGAGGCTTAAACATGTACAAAGTAAATAGTGATAAAACTTATTATATTGCAGTTTATGAATCAAGAAATCATGCTCTCCAGATGTATCAATATTTAAAAAATGCCCATAAGGGTAAATTTCTTATAATTTCTACACCCTGTAGAATTAAAGCTGGATGTAGTTACTCCATAAAGTTTACAAGTGAAGAGGACATAGATTTATTAATTCAAGAGTCAGAGAAATTTAATAAAAAGATCTCTGGTTTCTATTTAATTGAAAAGGCTAATGGGCGTAGTAATTATAAAAAAGTAGTTATTACCTAAAATAATTTATAATTTTATCGAGCAGACATTTTTCATGAACTATATCCTTATTAATGATTTCCTCTAGGGTAAGATATTGTTTCTTGATATCAATGAGCTTATTTTCAAAGTACTCAATTTTTTTATTATAATAGTTCAACTCTTTTATCAATTCATTTTTTTCTTCATCTAGAATTGATAATTGGTTTTCTACATCATGAATAAGCTTAATGATACTATTAATCTGTTGTTCATTAGCACTATCTTTTTGAACATCAGTGTGGGCCTTTGAGCTATTTAAAAAACTTTTAATTTCTATTAACTTCTTAATATGTAGTTCCATATCATTAATATAGCTATCAATATCTTCAATAATATTTAATACCTTTTCATCGATTGGATTACTAATAGGGTTTTGGGTTTGAATTGCTATCTCCTCATTAGTTTCTTTTAAAAGATCCTGTAGCTTTGGCTCAGGAATGGAATTAATAGAATGACTTGTTGGTTTAGAGTCAGGATATAAATCAGTACCAAGAGATTTTATATAGTCGGAGACATCAATATATATATATCTATATTTATATTGATTGTTTTCTTCTTGTACGTTTGAATAGTATCTTGCATGTAAAAGTTTTTCAGCTTTAATTAAGTTTTCCTGATTATAAGTATTCCAACTTAATCCGTAATTATTGGATATTGTTTCTGAAATACTTTCATTCTGTTTACTGAGTATTATAAGTTCTTGGTTTTTTTGAATAATAACAGGAGAAATATAGTTGCTTTTATGGTCTGAAAGGGTTACCTTTTCGGACCATTTATCCTTTACATTATTAGTTTTATTTTTTCTTTTATAATTAAGGACAAAATTATTATTAACAACTGTACACCAACATAAATGCATACTATCATTTTTATCAATAAGTATAAATGGGTGAGAGTGATCTTCAGTTACATCTGATATGATTTCAGTAGCACTCCATTTTTTTGAATTGAAATTAAATTTAGAGTAATATAACTGATTGTTTCTAACGTATGTCCCCTTATATACTATATGTATATTCCCATTACTATCAATGTCCATATGAAAGGGACTAATATATTTTCCGGGCATATATGAAGTTATTTTATTCTTTACTAATTCGGATTTGTCCCAATAAATGTGCTCAATAGAGGAAACTACTTTATTCAGTAGATTAGTTTTAATATAAATTATGTGAGCAATATTATTTTGGATGGTTAAAGTAAAGTAGCTATAGTTATTTGATGCAATATCAAGTTTTGCTAAATCTTTAGTATTCCAACTATTATTCTTGCCCACTACATACTTTAGTTGCCCCAGATTATCTACATATATAATATGAATTTGATCATTACTGTCAATGCATGCAGAATAATCAATGATTTGACTATCGGTTAAAATTTCATCCTTCATATATATGGCCTTAGAATTAAATAGTTTATAATGTAGTTTTTTTTCGTCGTTTATGTAGAAAAAGTAGCTTAGATGATCTTTTGTTTTTATTAAATAATGCTGTGCGGTTGAGTAGGACACTATTATACCTCCTCATATAAAATTTTTTTAAAAATAATGTTCTGTTATCAATACTATGTTGTAATTCTAATATTTATTAATACAAATAAAATATGAATTTAAGCAAAAAAAGTATATATTTTAATGACTACTTTAGCTACAATATGTAACACTATTTGCACCTCAACATATACTGGTATTGTATAATATGATGGAATAAAAGTAAGGGGGTATATAAAAATGTCAAATGGTTTCCAATGTGATCCATACTTTCCTGATTTTAAATCAGAGTGTATAATCGCTAAAAAAGTATATGCTCAATGTCAACAAAGACACTGCTTCGAGGGATTAGCTATACCACTACCAGTTGATTGTACTGAGTTTGAATTTGTATCTATTAGATTTAACCCAGGTCAAATAGTAGAAGGATCACTTATTATCACACCACTACCTAGTAGACCAAATTTTAGTAGAGTAAGATTTAAAGTACTAGTAACTTTCGTAGTCAAGTTGAGAAACAGTGATACAGGAAAAATTATTGAAGTGATTGGGGAATTACCAGAAATACAAAAAGACATAGTTATGTTTATACCAGAAGCAAGAGATGAATTTACATTCAAAATTGTACTTGAGACAGCATCTCAACTTTTAACAGAGCCATTTATAACTCAAGACCAAATTATTTTAGCAATTGGCGTATTTATGATTATAAAGGTTGTAGGAGTTGTTCAATTATTCATTCCAGCCTTTGGATTCTGTCCAGAACCTCCTGAATGTGAAGAGTTTTTCCCAGATGATATTTGTGAAGACTTTGATGATGCACCATTTCCAGAGTTTTTCCCAAGACAACTTGAAGACCTAGACTTATAAAAGAATAGGAAAAGATAAAAAAACTGCCATATAAATGGCAGTTTTTTAGTCTAATCTAAATTATTTTTGAATAAACATTTGAGTATAGTACCCGTTATATATACCTATACCTATATGAGTTAAACTAGGATTCATAATGTTTCTTCTATGACCTTCGGAATTCATAAAACCGTTATGTGCAGATTCAACACTGCTAGTTCTTGCGATATTTTCAGCAGCACTTCTATATTGTATTCCAAATTTCTTCATCATATCAAATGGAGACCCATATGTTGGTGATGTATGAGAGAAATAGTTGTTATCATGCATATCTTGTGATTTTACTCGAGCAACATATGATAAATCCACATCAATTGCTAATGGGGCTAAACCAGCATCCGCCCTTGCACTATTTACATACTCAACTAGTTTAACTTCATTTGATGTTAGTGAATGTCTTGAATTAGAAACTGGTTGTTGAGGTTGCTGAACAGGCGCTTTAGGCTGCTCAACAGGTGCTTGAGGTTGCTCAACAGGCGCTTTAGGCTGCTCAGCAGGTGCTTGAGGTTCCTGCACATTTGTACTTCTATTTATAATTCTTATATTATACCTTCTTAGGTATTGTGCTAATGAGTTAGTGTATGCTGTATTGTTTGATACTGTTGCAGTAGTTTTGTATACAAAGGTTCTATTTAAAGAATCTCTGTAAGTTGTTGCTGCACTTGTTATTGATATTGAAGAAAGGACTAAAGTAGCTGATAAAGCTGAAATAGCAACCTTTTTGGATAATTTATTATTCATCATAATTTTATTTCTCCTCTCAGATTGTGAAGTTTTTATTTAACCTCTTGTATCTATGATACTAGATAAAAAATGGTTTATCAACCGATTTGGACGTCCAATATCTGGATGACCAAAAACATGATAATATGAGGTGTGCTATGAAAGTATTAATGTATATAAGAAGAGACTACAAGGATAATATGGCAGGGGATAGTATCCAGCTCTCAAAAACAATGGAGTACTTAATGAAGAAAGGATTGCAAATAGAGGTCTCCAGTGATCCTAGAGCAAATTTAGAAAAGTATGATTTAATTCATTTATTTAATACAATAAGAATCGAAGATACTTATCAATTCTATAGAAATGCTCGGAGATTTAATCAAAAAATTGTTATCTCGCCTATATATTGGAACTACATTAAATACATAGAGCTTAATAAACGAACAGAGATTTTACACTATAAATGGCATCAACAAAATAAAATAAGAAAAGAAGTACTTCAAAATGTAAATCTTATTCTTCCAAGTTCATTATTAGAGATGCAAGAAATAAAAAAAGAATTTGAAGTCGATATACCATATAGGATTATACCTAATGGCGTTGACCGTATATTTGAAGAGGACAATAGAAAGGACTTCTATAAGCTATATAAACTTGAAGAGTTTATCTTATGTGTAGGAAGGATTTCTCCTCACAAAAATCAATTATCCCTTTCAAAAATCTCGAATAAGTTAAAAATTCCATTAATTCTAGTTGGTCCTATTAATGATATATCTTATTACTACGAATGTTTAAAATACAACAAAGAAATTATCTACGTACCAAAGGTAGATCATCATGAACTAAGTAGTTTCTATAGTGCCGCAAAGGCCCATGTGCTCGTAAGTTGGTATGAGATACCAGGTCTAGTTAGTTTAGAGGCAGGCCTATCCGGATGTAATATTGTTACTACAGAAGATGGAAGTACAAGGGAATATTTTAAGGATTTTGCTCTATACTCTACACATGAAAATATAGATGATATTGAAACAAAAATAATAAAAGCCATTAATTCAAATAAGAACGATAATCTTAAAGAACATATTAAAAGTAACTATTTATGGGACGTTATTGCAGAAAAATTAATTGATGCATATTTATCTATAATTTAAGTTTTCAAAAGATTTGGGGGGAGAATATGAAAATATGTATATTAGGCGGAACAGGTCAATTGGGACATGAGTTGAATGAAGCCCTTAAGGATTATGATGTATACTCCTTTGATAAATTAGATCTAAATATTACTAATCCATACAAATGCTTTGATACCTTAAGTAGAATCAAACCGGACTATATAATAAATAACGCCGGGCATAATGATGTGGAGTTTTGTGAGGAAAAGAAGAATTTGGCCTATGAAGTTAATACTAAGGGAGCATCTAATATTTCGAAAATAAATGAAGAGTTAAAGAGTAAACTTATCCACATTAGCACGGATTATGTATTTGATGGGAAAAAAGCTAGCCCATATAATGAAAATGATACTCCTAATCCAGTTAATGTATACGGAACAACGAAGTATAAGGGTGAAATAGAAGTTCAAAAAAATACTGACCGTTATTTCATAATTAGAACATCATGGTTGTATGGTGTCCGTGGAAAAAACTTTATTAATACAGTTTTAAATCTAAGTAGTGATAATACAATATTAAAAGTTGTTAATGATCAGATCGGATGTCCCACATATACGGTTGATCTCTCATTAGCTATCAAAGATATAATTAGAGAAGGGGACTATGGAGTATATCATTGTGTTAATGAAGGATGCTGTTCCTGGTATGATTTGGCTATAGAAATATGTAAAGTAAAAGGGATTGATGCTAAAATTTCACCCTTATCCTCTGCAGAAATAAATAAAAAGGCCATAAGGCCTAAGAACACAAGCTTAAATAATAATTCAGCCATAAAGTTAAGACACTGGTCAGAGGCACTATCCGAATACTTAAGTAAAAAATAAAACAAAAAATAATAAAAAATTATAAGAAAATAATTGAAATTAAGAGTAAATTATACTATTATAGTAATTGTTATAAAACAGGAGAAAAAAAATTCTCTTGTTTTTATTATTTTTTGAATGTTGACAAAATTAGTAGGGTATAATATACTTAATCTAATCCCAATCATTTTACTTGGAATTAAGGAGATGATTAAAAATGAAGCTATCTACAAAGGGTAGGTATGGATTAAAGGCTATGTTCCAATTATCCATTTTATATGGTGACGGTCCCATACCTTTAAAACTAATTGCTGAAAAGCAAAATATACCGGATCAATACTTAGAGCAACTGGTTGCAGCTTTAAGAAAAGAGGGTTTTGTAAAGAGTGTCCGTGGGGCACAGGGCGGTTATATGTTAGCATTACCACCGGAAAAAATAACCGTAGGTGACATTATTAGAACACTAGAGGGGCCAGTTGCCCCATCAGAATGTGTAATTGACGATGATACATCTAGTTGTAATCGTAAGGACTGTTGTATCACCCGAAGTGTTTGGGAAAGAATAAGAGATAGTATAAACAATGTTGTAGATTCTATTTCTTTGCAGGATATGCTAAACGACTACAACAACTTGGAAAATAAAGATGATTATAATATTTATTAATATACATAGTATATACGTTTAAGGAGAGATGATTATGAAAAAGGTTTACTTAGATTACTCTGCTACAACACCAATGAAAAAAGAGGTTCTAGATGAAATGTTACCATATTTCACGGAATTTTTTGGTAATCCCTCTAGTATACATTCATTTGGTAGAGAAAGTAGAAAAGCAGTTGATAAAGCAAGGGATCAGATAGCTAAAACATTTGGTGCTAAATCAGATGAGATTTTCTTTACAGCCGGTGGTACAGAATCAGACAACTGGGCAGTTAAAGGTGTAGCATATGCAATGAAAGACAAAGGAAATCATATAATAACTACGAAAATAGAACACCATGCGGTGTTACATACATGTGAACAACTGGCAAAAGAAGGATTTGAAGTAACTTATTTAGATGTTGATAAATATGGTTTAATAAGTTTAGAAGATTTAAAAAATGCAATAAAGGATAATACAATTTTAATATCAGTTATGTTCGCTAATAACGAAATAGGTACAATGCAACCAATAAAGGAAATAGGCGAAATTGCAAAGGAAAGAGGTATAATATTTCACTCTGATGCAGTTCAGGCCTACGGAAATACAAATGTTAATGTAGATGAATTAGGACTAAATCTGGTTTCAATTTCATCCCATAAAGTATACGGCCCAAAGGGTATCGGTGCTTTATATATAAGAAGAGGTACTAAAATACTTCCATTTATTCATGGTGGTGCACAAGAGAAGAGAAGAAGAGCAGGAACTGAAAGTGTTGCATCTATCGTAGGTTTTGGTAAAGCAGCAGAGTTAGCTTATGATAATTTGGACAAGCACGTTGAGAAATTAATTAGTTTTAGAACAAAGCTTATGGATGCATTACTACAAATTCCATACTCACATCTAAATGGACACCCTACTAAAAGGCTTCCGGGTAATGTGAATATCTCTTTTGAGTTTATTGAAGGTGAGTCATTATTATTAAGTTTAGATATGGTTGGTATTGGAGCATCTAGTGGCTCAGCTTGTACTTCAGGTTCATTAGATCCTTCACATGTTTTGATGGCAATCGGTTTAAGTCATGAAGTTGCCCATGGTTCTCTAAGGCTTACTATTGGTGAGTTTACAACTGATGACGAGATAGATTATGTTATAGAAAACCTACCACCTATTGTTGATAGGTTAAGACAAATGTCACCATTATATGAGAAAGTAAAGGGAGGGAAATAGTATGTATTCAGAAAAAGTTATGGATCATTTTACTAATCCGAGAAATGTTGGGGAGATAGAAAATGCAGACGCGGTTGGTCAAGTTGGAAATGCTAAATGTGGAGATATAATGAAAATATATCTAAAAATAGAAAACGATATTATTGTAGATGTGAAATTTAAAACCTTTGGATGTGGATCAGCAATTGCAACTTCAAGTATGGCAACTGAGCTAATCAAAGGAAAATCAGTAAAAGAGGCTCTAAGCTTGACAAATAAGGCTGTTGCTCAAGCTTTAGATGGTTTACCTCCGGTTAAAATGCATTGTTCTGTATTAGCTGAGCAAGCGGTTAAAGCAGCAATCTATGATTATGCAAAAGCAAATAATTTACACTTTGAAGAATTAGAAGGTTTTAATCCAGATGATGACCATGATCACCATGATCATGAAGAAGATGTAGAAAACTATAACTAAAAGTAGAAAACTATAACTATAAATGCAGGTAATACCTGCATTTTTTTTTGTTGTAAATCAAAAGCTAAATAACAGACACAATATATAAAGAGGGATGCTGATGATAATAAGAGGAAGTGAATTAATAGGACTAGAAATAAAAAATAAAAATAATCAGTATTTAGGATATAGTGTTCAGGACATTATTTATGCGAGAAAAGGATATTATGTTGCTGGGTTATTGTTAAAATGTGACCTCCTAAAAAAAGAAAACTTAAAAAAATGCAAGGTCATTTGTTTTAATAAAATCATTGATTTAGATAATGCTATTATTACACAAAATGATAAAAGTATTATGACCTTGGAACAAAGACCGGACCTTAAAGAAATGGTGGAAAAACCAATCAAATTAATGGACTTTGAAATTTATACTCATGATAAGGAATTAGTAGGTGTTGTTAAGGATACATTAATCAATAAAAATAATGGAAGAATTACAGCCTTGTTGTTGAGCCAGGGACTTTTCACCGATCTATTTGAGGGTTACTCATTATTGAGTCTAGAAAATAATGAGAATGATACTAATTGTGTTAGTAAGGATAAAATAATAATTAGTGGGAAATATATGGATAGTATTCATAATTGTGGTGGAGGATTAAAAAATATATTTAGTATAGATAGAGATAATTGACGAAAAATAAAACTATAATAGAAAGGGAGTGTGAAAATTATGAGAGGTATGTCTTCTGGTTTAATTAAAGGTGGATTAATTGGTGCTGCTTTAGGGATCTATGCGATGTCACAGATGAAGCCTAAAGAAAGAAAGAGAATGATGAAAAGAGGTAGAAGAATGCTATCTAAATCATTTGATGATATGAGTTTATTCTAAAGCATAAAGCAGCTTAATTAGCTGCTTTTGCTAATTAATATGGAATGATTTTAAAAATGGGCATGTATAATTTACATAATAAAAATTTTGGTAACTTAATAATATAAAAATTAAATTTGTATATTATTATAATATATAAGTTATATAGGAGGGCCATGAATGATTAATGAAACTATAGAAACCTTTTCAAACAACATAAGAAATCTTGCACAAGCAAACCAAAATTTTATGGCTGACTTTTTCGACCTTATAACTCAGATTTCCTTTGTAGTACTTATATGTGCCCTCATATATTATTTGGTTCAAATTGGCAACCGGTATATAGATAGGGATAAACGGGTTAATATAGGAAGAAAGCAAATATTTTATACTATAACAATATTAGTATCCTTAATAATCTTTGTTTTTTTATTTAATATTAGATTGGTGTTATATGATACCCTGGCACCCTTTATTTTTGCAATAATGTTTGCATATGTACTAAACCCTTTAGTTCAGTACTTGAATGATAAGGGTATAAATAGATTATGGGGAGTACTAATAGTTTACTTAGGAATTATCTTAGTATTTATAATATTGTCTGTAACAATAATTCCTAGGGTGAGAGAAGAAGTAATTAAACTTGTTGAAGTTCTTCCAAAGTATAATAATGAAACCTATGACTACCTATCCAACTTATATGTAAAATTTAACAGGAATGTTGATAACCTCCCTAGCGGACTCGATGATGTTAAGGAGCTACTGAGGGGAAATATTAACCGTTTTCAAGAGGTTGTTTTCGGGTTCTTTACAACTATAACTGATTCAATAATAAGATTTTTATCTAAAATAGTTGGTGTAGTTCTAATACCAATCCTAGCATTTTATTTTCTAAAGGATAAGGATAAATTCAAAAAATCAATAATATTATTATTACCTAAATCCATCAGAAAACAGACAATAACTATTGCCAAGGATATAGATGTTATACTTGGTAAATTTATAAGAGGACAATTAACTGTTGCTTTTTTTGTTGGTGCTCTAACAACAATTTCTCTACTCATCTTGAGGGTTGAGTTTGCTATTATAGTTGGACTAATAGCTGGAATTGCAAATGTGATACCATACTTTGGACCTATTATAGGTATAGTCCCAGGTGTGATGTTCGCACTAATAGATGGACCTATAAAGGCAGTGTGGGTAGTAGTTGCCTTTATAATTATACAACAGATAGAAAGTGCAATTATATCTCCAAAAATCGTAGGTGAGAGTGTAGGTATTCATCCGGTCTTTATAATATTAGCCCTAATAATTGGAGGGAAATATTTAGGTATCTTAGGATTACTAATTGCTGTGCCAGTAGCTGCCATTATTAAAGTACTAGGAAAACATTTTGTTAGATTGATCGCAAATAATTAAAAAATACAATTGACTAAATAATAAAAATATTATACAATATTCAAAATATTAAAAATTCAATATGAATACTCTTATTCAGAGTGGTGGAGGGAATAGGCCCGATGAAACCCAGCAACCAACACAGTTATCCTGTGTATGGTGCTAATTCCTACAGTGTAACTGATAGATAAGAGAGGGCGTCTAGTACTCTTCTATCTTTATGGAAGAGTTTTTTTATTGGGAAAAAAAAGAGAAGGGGAAGTTCATAATATTTGTAGTTATTTTATAGAAATGGATATTCTAATTTATAAAGAATGGTGGTGTTAAAATGAGTACTAATATATATACAAAACTTGTGCATGGGGATCATTCCTTTGACGAGAAAACTGGGGCAATAAGTTATCCGATTTATCAAAGTGCAACATTTAAACATATAGGATTAAATCAATCAACGGGTTTTGATTATTCAAGGGAGAGTAATCCTACTAGACAAAAACTTGAAAGTACTTTAGCAATTTTAGAAGGTGGAAGTGCTGCATTCGCATACTCCACTGGAATGGCAGCGATAGCAAATTTATTTAGTATTTTCTCATCTAAGGATCATATAATCGTTTCAGACGACCTTTATGGGGGTACTTATAGACTGTTTGAAGAACTACTGTGTAAACAATATGGATTAGAGTTTACCTACGTAGATACTAGTAGTATTTCAAAAATTGAGGAGGCATTAAAACAAAATACCAAGGCGGTATTTATTGAAACTCCTACTAACCCGATGATGAAGATATCCGATATTAAAGGTATCTCGAAACTTACAAAAGAAAAGGAACTTTCACTAATTGTTGATAATACATTCTTAACTCCATATTTTCAGAAACCCCTAGAACTGGGTGCTGATATAGTAGTCCATAGTGGGACTAAGTTTTTAGGAGGGCATAATGATGTTTTAGCCGGGGTAGTTATCATTAAGGATAGTGGGGATTTGGCAGACAGACTGAGGCTTATACAAAAGACTATTGGGGCTGTTTTAGCACCCTTTGATTGTTGGTTATTGCTAAGGGGTATTAAAACACTGGGTATTAGAATGGATAGACAACAGGAAAATGCTTTAAAAATAGTTGAATGGCTTAAACATAATAAAAACGTGGA
>Ga0194137_10000966_pt1 | contig 18100 bp, 14 predicted proteins | sample TARM_MetaG_T3_14_FD_134025 | JGI IMG/M metagenome (GOLD analysis project Ga0194137, IMG submission 134025) | Freshwater microbial communities from Pennsylvania, USA, analyzing microbe dynamics in response to fracking - TARM_MetaG_T3_14 (version 2) | ecosystem: Environmental > Aquatic >... | reverse complement strand
GCCCACATCATGCGCGATCCGCAACCCTCGTAAAAACCCTCAGCACCATCGCGTGTGGATTGCACGAACGCTTCCCCCGCTGTCGCCATGGATGCCTTCATGTCGCGTTGACGTATACGTCAAGCGACACACTCTTCCGTAAACTGGTATCAAACAGTTACGAGCTACCGAAGAGACATCTCAACATGAGCCACACACAGCAAAACAGCCCCGGCCAGATCGTGCCCCGCGAGAAGCTCGACTTCCACCTCGATGAGAAGACCCCGCGCTGGTGGTACGGCGGCAAGGCCTTCCAGACCCGCGTGTTCGACGGCATGCAGGCGGCCTTCCCTGATGGCGAGCGCTACTTCATCACCAGCGTGCGCGCCTTCCGCAACCAGATCACCGACAGGAAGCTGGCCGAGGACGTGAAGAACTTCATGCGCCAGGAAGGCCAGCACGGCATCGCCCACACGCACTACAACGACCTGCTGCGCAAGCAGGGGCTGGATGTGGACCACATCATCAACGAGGCCAAGACCCTGTTCGACAAGTACGGTCAGCGCTACTCGGCCGAGTACAACCTCGCCCTGACCGCGGCCTTCGAGCACTTCACGGCCATGATGGCGCAGATGCTGTTCGAGACCAAGGACGTGATGGCGCCCGCCGACGAGAACGTGCGCGCCATGTGGGCCTGGCATGCCATTGAGGAGATGGAGCACAAGGCCGTGGCCTTCGACGTGATGCAGCAGGTGGCCAAGGTCGGCTACTTCAAGCGTTGCGCGGCCATGACCCACGCGCTCTACAAGGTCGTGGTCGACAGCATGCGTCTGACCAATCTGCTGCTCAAGGGCGATGGCTTCTCGTTCGGCAAGCGCATGGTCATGTGCGTCAAGGGCGCCTGGTGGCTGTATGGTCCGGGTGGCCTGTTTGCCCGCAACACGCTCAAGCTGCTGCAGTACTACAAGCCCGGCTTCCACCCCTGGCAGCACAAGGTCATCCACAGCTATCCGGTGTGGATCCAGACCTTCGAGTCCACGGGTGACCCGATGCGTGCGGGCGATGCCTTGTTCAAGGCCGCTTACTGATCGCGCATACTGATCGCCAACGTGCATTTCGCCACATCGCTGCGCGTTCACTAGGGCGAACCCCGTCTTGCTGCCTCACGCGCATCGGCGCGAAGATGGTCTGACACAGACGGGGGCCACATGGCTGTCTCGGTATTCGATCTGTTCAAGGTGGGCATCGGCCCATCGAGTTCACACACGGTCGGCCCGATGCGGGCAGCCAGGCTCTTTGCGCTGCGTTTGCAGTCAGGTTCGCTGCTCGATGCCACGCAGCGCGTGGTGATCGATCTCTTCGGCTCATTGGGCGCCACCGGCAAAGGCCATGGCAGCGACAAAGCCGTGATCCTTGGCCTGATGGGCCATGAGCCCGACGCCGTCCCCATCGACGACATCGAGCCCTTGCTGCAACAGGTTCGCACGCAAGCGCGGCTGCGCCTGCTGGATCTGCGCGACATCCCCTTCGACATCGCCCGCGACCTGCGTTTTCGCATGGGCGAGTCGCTGCCCTTCCACCCCAACGCGCTGCGCTTCACGGCGCTGGACGATGCCGGGCACGCGCTGCTCGAAGGCACCTACTACTCGGTGGGCGGCGGCTTCGTGCTGAGCCAGGAGGTCGCCGACAACACCGATCGCCAGCCCACCATCGCGCCCGTGGCCGACGTGCTGCCCCTGCCCTTCCACAGTGCAGCCGAACTGCTGGAACTGACGGCCTTGCATGGCATCGGCATCGCCGAGTTGATGCGCCGTAACGAACGCCACTGGCGTGGCGACAAGGCCATCGACCATGGTCTGCTGCACATCTGGTCGGCCATGCAAGCCTGCGTGCAGCGCGGCTGCACCCACGGCGGCGTGCTGCCCGGCGGCTTCAAAGTGAACCGCCGCGCGCCCGGGCTTTACCAGCGCCTGGTGTCTGTGGCCTCGCCCAAAGACCCGCTGCATGTCATGGACTGGGTCAACCTCTACGCGCTCGCCGTCAATGAAGAGAATGCCGCTGGCGGCCGCGTGGTGACGGCCCCCACCAATGGCGCCGCCGGCATCGTGCCTGCGGTGCTGCACTACTACCGCCATTTCGTGCCCGACGCCTCTGACCGGGGTGTGATGGACTTTCTGCTCACGGCCGGCGCCATCGGCCTGCTTTACAAGGAGAACGCCTCCATCTCCGGTGCCGAGGTGGGCTGCCAGGGTGAAGTGGGCGTGGCCTGCTCGATGGCCGCTGCTGGCTTGTGCGCTGTCCTTGGGGGCACGCCCGCCCAGGTCGAGAACGCCGCCGAGATCGGCATGGAACACCACCTGGGGCTCACGTGCGACCCGGTCGGCGGCCTGGTCCAGATCCCCTGCATTGAACGCAATGCGATCGCTGCCGTGAAGGCCATCAATGCGGCCCGCCTCGCCCTGCATGGCGACGGCACCCACCGCGTCAGCCTGGACAAGGTCATCCAGACCATGCGTGAAACAGGCGCGGACATGAGGGAGAAATACAAGGAAACCGCCCGCGGGGGACTGGCCGTCAACATCGTGGCCTGTTAATCTCCATAACAGAAAATCTCCCCTGGCGTGACCTTGGTCGCACGACTTCGCTTTGCCGCCATCAATACAATGGCCCACTGGAACAGTGTCCTCCCCCAGCACCAGAACAATGAGCGATTCGGAACTTTTCGTTGCCCACGTACCGGGCATCCAATACGGTGTGCTGGATTCCCTGGTCGGCTACGCGGTCAGGCGCGCCCAGATCAGGATGTACGAAACCTTCATCATGGCCATGGAGCCCTGGGGCATCACGCCGCCCCGTTTCTCGGCCATGGTCATCGTCTCGCTCAACCCGGGGCTCAAGCTCACGCAACTGGCCAAGATCATGGGCATTGCCCGCTCGGGCGCCGTCATCCTGGTCGATGCACTGGAAGAGCTGGGCTATATGCAGCGCCTGCCCGCACCTGAAGACCGCCGCGCCTTCAGCCTGGCATTGACCGAGAAAGGCAAGGCCGATCTGGTCAAGATCACCGCGGCCGTGCAAGCTCAGGACAAGGCCGTCACGCAGATGCTCGACAGCAAGGAACAGGCCGATCTGCACCGGCTCCTGCTCAAGCTGTCTGACGCAGCAATCTGAGTTGGCCGTTGCTTGCGGTCACACCCGCTCCAGCAACCATTGACGGCGCCAGCTCACCCCACCCAACAGGCATTGCAGTTGGCGCGCGTTCTGCATGCGCTGTGCTTGCGCGGCATGGCGCTTGTAGCCATCTGCGCCCATGATCTGCACACCGTCCACCGTCAAGGCCGTGGCCAGTTGCCCGACATGCAAGGCCTTGTAGAGCGCATCGGTGCCAGACGCCTGACCTGACAGGGACGACAACAACAGCCCTTGCATCACGCTGAGCCGCTCTTGCATGCCTGACAGCAGGCGCCGCACCTCGCCCCAGCCCAGCAGGCTGCCACCACCTTGTTGGCGCGAGGCCGCATGGCCCATGGCCGTGCTCAGGCTGACCCGAGACAAACCGCATTGCATGGCCATGACAGCCGGAGCCAACTCGGCCGACAAGCGCCTGAACAAGCCCACGCCCAGCCGCCCCAGCACCGTGCAGGGCACGCCCCCGAACTCCACATCGTTGATACCACCGGTGGCGAGCCCCAATGTGCGGATGGCCTCGCCACGGATGACCGCCGGGTGAGCCAGATCGACCACCGCCAGTTGCATGGTCTTCTGATCACGGCCCTGGACCGGCAGCACCGCCCAGCGCGCCTGCGTGCCCAGCAGCACCATGTCGACCTGACCACGCAGATAACCTTGCGGGTCCACGGCAGGCCAGAGCTGGTCGTGGAGATCGTGGAAGGCCGGCCAGGCCAGCCATTCGCCGGCCAGATCCTGAGCCAGGGCCTGCTTCAGGGCCCGCTCTTCTTCGGATGGGCCCGCGGCCTTCAAGGCCATGTGGGCGGCGGTGCTGGCATAGACCGCCACGGCTGCGCCGGCATCCACGGCGGACAGCACTTCCAGCACGCGGCACAGCTCACCCACCGAAGGAAGATGCCCCCATCCCAGACCATGCATCAGGTCCAACGCCTGCAGGCCATCGACCTTTGGCAACTGCGTGTTCGCCAACTGGTGCGCCACAGCCAGCCAGTCATGCCCATCGCCATCGGGCCAGTTCATGGCGGGCTCGGGCAGGCCCCAGACCTCGGCTTCGCGCTCGAACACCCGCACACTGTCATCAGGGCGCAGCCGGCACTTGAAGAGGTTGAGCCGGTTGAGCTGGTCCGTGCCTTCATAGAGCTGCAACACCTTGGCATCGCGCCAGCGCTTGTCGATCCCCGCCTCATGGCGCAAGCCGTCGGCGCCAATCAGGTCCAGCGCCAGGCCAGCGTTCGTCATGGCGAGTTCGCTGCCGGCAAACTTGGCCATCGAAGCCAGGCCGGATGTCAGGCGCTGCCATTCCTTGGGCTGCTGGTCCAGGAAGCGCTCCTGGAACCAATGCGTGGCATCGGGCGAACGCATGAAGCGGCGGGCCACGAAGCGCCACACGCTGGCTGGCGCGAGCTTGTCTGCCCAATACAATGGCCTGAAGAACATCATGCGAAACAGGCCGCCCATGCCATTGGCCAGCGCCGATTCGAGGTAAGCCTGCCGTGCCAGCTTGGCGTTCTTGCCCATCTCGGCCAAGGTGGTCTGCGCCCATTGCTGCTCGATCAGGCGGCCCGCCGGCAGCACCTTGCGCGCGGCATAGTCGCGTGCCGCTTCGAAGGCCCCACGCGCTGTGCCCGCGGCGAACGCGCCCACGCCCGCGCGGGTGCACGAGGCGATGTAGTCGAGCAGGGTCTGCACCACGTCGCGATAAGGGCGTTGCAGGCCCTTGGCGCGTGAGCGGTCAATGGCCACGCAGTCTGCGGGCACACGGCATTGATCAAACACCAGCTCGGAGGCCACGCAGGCCTTCTGCCCGACCTTGTCGACCAGCTCGCCCATTTGCAGGCCGGGTGTGTCGGCGCGCACCGCCATGATCACCATGGTGTCGGACGGCCGTTTCAGGTCTTCATAGGCCACCACCATGTGCCAGGCCGCCACATGCCCGTTGGAGATGTAAGTCTTGCGGCCTTGCAGCACATAGCTGCCATCGGCCTGGGCCACGGCCTGTGTGCCCAGCTCGGCCTGATCGAGCAGCTGGGTCTCTGACGTATCAGTACCTGCATGAGGCTCATGAAGCGCCAGGCTCACGAGACGAGGCTGACCCATGCGTTCACCCGCACACACATCGTCCAACACGCGCACGGCCAGCGGCAGGTTCCAGCTGGCCGTCAAGGTGGCCAGGCCCATGTAGTGCGCGCCGATCATGGCGCTCACGCCGGCACAGGCCGAGGCCACCTCTTCGAGGAAGGCATACAGCGACAGGAAGTTCCAGCCCTTGCCGCCAAACAGCGAGGGCAGCCACAGCGTGAACAGGCCCCACTCGCCAGCGATGCGAACCAGTTCATGCGGGATGAAGTCGGGATCGTCCAGCGATTGGCGGTCCAGCTGCAAGGCCATGGGCCGCACGACCTCGGCATTGAAGCGCTGGGCCAGCTCCAGCGCGTCGACCACGTCCTGCCTGACCGAGGAGGGCAGGTCGCTGACGGCGGCCAGCGCGGCGGACCAATCAGCGACGGACTCGCGCAGGCGCTGGGCGTCGGCCGTGGGGCCGCGCTCTTTGATGGCGGGGAGGTAGGCGCCTTGGGGGTGGGTCATGGGTTCAGGCAAATTCGCATTTTCCGAATGCGGACATCATCAGGGCAAAACCACGAGGGCAACAGATTCGAAACAAAAGGTGAACAACCCACAAGGAACAGCATGCAACACACCGCGTTCATGTGGTTGACGATGTCCCTTGCGACGCCTAGCCTGCCTGACGAAAAAGTGACTTGCACGTCAACACCCATCACATCAGAAATCCAGGAGCGAAACATGAATCTGAGCATGCCTGCCCACGTTGGTGCGGTCGTCGCCTTGTCCTCGGCCTTGATGGCCTCTGCCGCCACGGCGCAGGCCCTTCCCTCTTACCTGGGGTTGGTCTATGGCGGTACAAGCACGCTCGACCTGAGCGTCGATGCCAATGTCGCCCTGGACACCATGCGCATCGCCGTCGGGAGCTGGGGCTCGGGCACTGTCCAGGCCACCAAGGACACAGATGGCTACTACAGCCAGGTGAGCATGAGCGCACCGGCGGTGTCCGTCGACATGGATGTCAACACGATGGCCATCTATGCCACCCACGCCGCTGGTGGCATGACATTGACCGCACCGGCCATCAAGAGCATCAGCTCTGGCGGCACCTTGACCATCACCGACCTGTCCTTGAACTTTGGCACCAAGGTCATCTCCGGCACCGTGATCGGTGCCAATGGGGTCGGCACGCTGACGAACACGGCGCTGTGGACGGTCGACACCATCAGCAGCAGCATTTACGGCTGCCCCGGTATCGGCATGTGCGACGCCGTCGGCCAACCCAATTACGAGCACATGCTGAGCGCAACGGCAACAGGCCTGCATTTGACGGATCAAGGCAGAACGGTCTTCGTCCAGTCACTGGGCATGCAGTCTCTGGCGCGACTGACCCTCGACGGCATGTCGGATTTCGGCTCACTGAGCACACAAACCTACCTGTGGGCCACTGACAACGTGCACCCGGTGCCCGAGCCATCCACATGGGTCTTGATGGGCCTGGGTCTCGTCGGCCTGTTGGGCGCTGCACGCCGCCGCGCCTGAAAGCCGCAGCCCACGCTCGGCAGGCCTCATCCTCGCACGATCACCATGACCGTGCGCCAGATCAGGCGCACATCCATCCACACCGAGGCCTGGTCCACATAGCTGGCGGCCAGGGCCAGTTTGTGCGGCATCACCTCATGGATGTAGGCATATTCGGGGTCCGTTGCGCGTGCCAGCACGGCGCTTTCATCGCGGTACTCGATGGACGCGATGTCGGTGATGCCCGGGCGCACCGACAGCACCTTCTCGCGCAGGGCCACCGGGTAGTGCGCCACATAGCGCGGCACCTCGGGGCGCGGCCCCACCAGGCTCATCGACCCCACCCACACATCGATCAATTGCGGCAGCTCATCGAGCTTGGTGCGGCGCAGGAAGCCGCCCACACGGGTGATGCGGCTGTCGGCCCCCACGGTGATCTGCGGCCCCTTGCTGGCCGGGTCGTGCCGCATGGTGCGGCACTTGTGGATGCGAAAGGGCTGGCCGAAACGGCCCACGCGCTCCTGCCTGAAGAACACCGGCCCGCTGGAATCGAGCTTGATGGCCAGCGCCATGAGCAACAGCAGCGGCGCCAGCACCAGCAGGCCCAGCGTGGAGAGCACCAGATCGAACAGCCGCTTGCTCATCTTGCCTTGTTGATCAGGCCCGGCCAAAGGCCTTGCGCACGGCCTTGATCACACGCTCGACATCGTCATCGCTCATGCGGGTGTAGAGCGGCAAGGTCAGCATGCGCTCGTAGGCCTTCTGGCTGTGCGGGAACTGTTCGGCGCGCAGATCGTAGCGCTCCTTCCAGTAGGGGTGCAGGTGCAGGGGGATGTAGTGCACGCTCACGCCAATGCCATCGGCAAACAGGCTGTCGATCAGCTGGTCGCGGTTGATACCGGCTTCGTCCTTGAGGCGCACCACGTAGAGGTGCCAGGAATGCAGGTCTCCCGCATGCTGGGGGCGCGGCGGCAAGATCAGAGGCAGGTCGGCCAAGGCCTCATCGAAGCGCGAGGCAATCTGCTCGCGACGCACCTGGAAGCCGCTCACGCGCTGCAGCTGATGCAGCCCCAAGGCCGCCGCGATGTCGGTAAGGTTGTACTTGAAGCCCGGTGCCACGATCTCGTAGTACCAGCTGGGCACCTTGGCCGTGAAGCGGTCGAAGGCATCGCGGTTGATGCCGTGCAGGCGCATGACCTTGGCGCGCGCGGCCAGTTGCGCATCACGCGTGACCAGCATGCCGCCCTCGCCGGTGGTCATGGTCTTGTTGGCATAGAAGCTGAAGACCACGGCGTCACTTTGCAGTGTGCCGATGAGGCGCTCCTTGTAGGTCGTGGGCAGTGCATGCGCGGCGTCTTCCACGATCTTGAGGCCATGCTTGTTGGCGATGGCGAAGATGGCGTCCATGTCCATGGCCAGGCCGGCATAGTGCACCGGCATGATGGCCTTGGTACGCGGCGTGATGGCGGCTTCGATGGCGGCCGGGTCAATGTTCAGGGTGGCGGGATCGATGTCAACCAGCTTGACGTCGGCGCTGAGGTAGCGCACCACTTCGGCCGTGGCCGTGAAGGTGTGTGTGGTCGTGATGACTTCGTCGCCCGGGCCGATGCCCAGTGCTTCGAGCGCCAGGTGCAGGCCAGCCGTGGCCGAGTTCACCGCGATCGATTGCAGGCTCGTATCACCCAGGTAGGCGCTGAAGGCCTCTTCGAACTTGCGCGCCTTGGGGCCCGTGGTCACCCAGCCGGAGCGCAGGGTGTCGACCACTTCGGCGATCTCTTCCTCGCCGATTTCGGGCAGGGCGAAGGGCAGGAAGGGCAATGAATCCGTGGTCGCAGTCATGGTCAGTGTCGCTTCAAAAATAGGTTCAGTTGGACCGCTCGCCCTTGTCCAGCGGACGCCGTGGATCCGGCTCTGCCGGTCCGCTGGCGGCGCCCCCTGGAGGAAATGCCGAAGGCGCTCGGGGGGGTCTCGTCAACCGGCCAAACGCCGGGTCGGGCCGACCGCGCACGATGGCATCCCACCAGCCGCGCAGCGAGCCCAGGCCATAGCCAACATGGTAGGCCGCAATCACATCGGGCAGGTGCGTGAACAGCTCCCGCCCTTTCTCGCCAGCGATGCGCCAGCTGATGGCATACACGGCCGTGCTATACAGCAACACCAGCGCCAACAGGCCCGATGCCCCCAGGCCCGTGAGCCACATCATGGCGGTTCGCCAGGCCCCCATGGGTAGCAAGGTGATCGCCACACTGCCCATCAGGCAGGCCGTGAGCGTGAGCAGCAAGGCCGCCACAAAGAGGCCGGGAATCAGGTGACGCAGCGCTGCGGCCTGGCCATGCTTCTTCATCACGAAAGGCTTCCAGTAGCCGTACTGGCGGTACTGCCGAAAAACGTCCAGCTTGCTGGCACGCGGGAAATAGGTGGAACGGATGCGGGCCGATTGCCAGATGCGCCCGCCGCCTTTGTGGATGCGCAGATTGTGTTCATCGTCCTGGTTGCGCACCAGCATCTCGTCAAAGCCGCCAAAGCGCTCGAAGGTCTGGCGCGGCCAGGACCCGAGGTAGACCGTGTCGACCTCGCCTTCATAAGCCAGATCACGCGACAAGGCGCCACCCGCTACCAACCGGGACTGGAAGGCCGCGGCCACCGCGCGCTGCACCGTGCCTTGCGGCCCTTCGTTGCCCTGCGCCTTCCACGGCCCGCCCACATTGTCGGCACCGGTACGCTGCCAGGTGGCCAGGCACTGCGCGATGTAGTCATGGGCGTAGACCGTGTGCACATCCAGGCGCACGATGAACTCGCCCCTGGCCTGCTCGATGCAGCGGTTCAAGCCGCAAGACACGATGCGGCCGGGGTTGTCGATCATCACGAAGCGGCTGTCCTGCATGCACCAGGCTGCCAGGCGCTCGCGCGTGCCGTCGTCGCTCAGGCCATCGGCGATCAGCACCTCCAGCGTCCAGCCCTCGGGCACGGCTTGCGCGGCCACGCTGCGGCAGAAGGGCTCGATGAAATCGCGCTCATTGCGGCATGGCACGATCACCGACACGATACGGGCGTTCGTCGACATGCTGCTCATGGCTCAACGCGCCGAGGCGCGGTGACGCTGGATGCGCGGCGTAACAGGGTGCAGCAGCTTTTGATAGAGCTGCCACATCGCATCCATCTGGCCGCGCCTGGAAGCATCGCGTTCGATGCGCTTGCGGTTGTGCTCGCCCATCTGCGCAGCCTGGGCCGGTTGGTCATAGGCATTCACCAGGGCCTGCGTGACCGCGTCCACATCGCGCACCGGCACGATCCAGCCGCCTTGCTCGTCGATCCATTGGCGGTTGGCCGGCAGGTCGGTGGCGATCACCGGCAGGCCGCAGGCCATGGACTCCAGCACCGACACCGAGGTGGCGTCACTGGTGGGCACCGACACGCTCACGCGGCTGCGCTGGATGGCGTTGACCATCTCGACGTCACCCACACGGCCATGGAAGCGCACCTGCTGCAGCAAGCGCAGCTCCTGCACACGATGCTCCAACGCCGTCTGCATGCTGCCCCCACCCAGGAGATGCAAGCGGGCATGCGAATGCGGCCGCAGCATCAAGAAGCGCGAGAAGGCTTCGAGGATGAGATCAATGTTGTAGTTGGGCTCCCAACTGCGCAGGCTGATGACATCGAAGTCCTCGCCCGGGTCGCCCGGCACGAACTTGTCGGTGTCGGCGCCCCACAGGATCTGGTGACACGGCGCCTGCGGGCTGTAGCCATTGATGGCGTCCAGCATGTCCATGGAGTCGGCCGTGATGAGATCGGCATGCCGCAGCGACCAGCCCACCACGCAGCGCATCAGGCGGCTTTCGCGCGGCGTGACCAGGATGTCGCTGCCCCAGGCCGTGAGCACCGTGGGCAGCTTGAGCCCACACATCGCGGCCCACAGGCCATACGAGGTCACGTAATGGCCATGAACCAGATTGGGATGGAAACGCGCGGCCACCTCGCGAGCCACGCGGCGCACTTGCGGCAAGGCCTTGAACCAGGTGAGCTTGTCGTTGCCCGGCGCGATGGCGATCACCTCCCGGGCGCCCGGCACCTCGGCGGGCTGGCGCGTGATGACGACGGCCTCGGCGCCACGCTCCACCACGGCCGCCACCCAGCGGCGCGTGTGCACACTGGCCGCATCGGCAAAAAACAGGATGCGCGCGGGGGCGTCATCGGCACAGCTCATGCGCCCTGTCATGTGCCCTCCTGCTCCGACTCGTTTGAATGCAGATGGCCATGCAGTGCCCGCCGCAGATTGTCCTTGCCCGCCCAGTGCGCATAGACCGCCTGCAACTCGGGGTGACGCTGCAGCACGGCACGGTCGAGTTCGCGCGTGTCACCGATGATGGTGGCGGGCCGGCCATGGGCCTGCGGACCCACGATGGCGAGATCAGGCACCGCGCCAGAGACAAAGCTGTAGCCCTGCACGATCACGCCCTTGCCGATCTGCGCGCCCGGCGCGATCACGCTGTGCGGACCGATGAAGCTGTAGGCCCCGATGCGCGTGGCCTTGCGGATGTAGCCGGCTGGATTGGGATCGCTCACATAACGCCGCCCCATCACCCGCACCGCCTTGTGGCTGGAGTGGCTCAGGATGGACGAGTAGTTCGTGATCTGCACGCCCTCTTCGATCACCAGGCCGTTGGAGCCATCGACGCGGTTGAAGTGCCCGATGAAGACGTGGTCACCCAGCTTCAGGCCTTCGAGCCCTTCCAGGCAGGTGTGCGTGCTCACCCGCGTGTTCGGGCACCAGGAGCCATCGGCATTGACCCAGCCGTACACGATGCGGGGGCCGGTGAAGGCCGCCAGCAGGCGTACCATGGGGCGCTTGATGAGTCTCTGGGTCAGGACCGACATGTCAGTGAAGGAATACGCGCAGTTCGTCGATGCGAAGCCCCGTATTCTCCCTGATCCCACCCCTTGACCTGGCACGCCACCTGGGTAAACCGCCACCCGGCCCCGCGAACCGGTGGTAACGCGGGCGTCAGTCAGCCTGGCCCACCCGCGTCAGGGACGATTGCCACAGCGCCCGCACCGGCAATCCCGCGTGCTTCAGGAACACCCCGTAGGCCGCCACGATGGCCAGGATGTAGCCCGCGCTGGACGCCACGCCTGCCCCCATCGGGCCCCACAGCGGGACCAGGAACCAGCCCGCACAGAAGCTGATGCTCAGGGACATGCCTGCGATCGCGCCCGAGAGCTGCGGCCGCCCCAGGTGGTTCGTGTAGAACGCCGACAGGCTGGACGCTGCCGCATACGCCGCCACGCCTGGCAACAGCGCAGCCAGGGGCAGCAGCGAGGCCTCGTAAGCCGGCCCCATCACCCAGGGCAGCGCCCACCACGCCAGGCCCAGCAACACCGGCGCAGCCAGCAGGGTGGACAACACGTTGATGCGCACCGCCTGCACCGTCATCGCCGCGGCGATCTGGGTGTCCGGATGCCCGATGCGCGAGTAGACCGACACCGTCACCGATGAGGACAGCAGCCACAACAGTTCGGCCGCAGTCACCGCCACCGAATAGATGCCCGCCGTGCTCAGGCCATGGAAGCGCTCGACCAGGAACAGCGACACGCGGTAGTTCAGCAAGCCGATCACATTGGTGACGCCGATGGTGGCCACGAAAGGCCACTGGGCCAGCCAGCTCGGTTGCGGCAGCTGAAAAGCCGTCAGGCGCGAGGCACTGAGCCGCTCGGCCAGGTCTGCATCACGGTGACGCGCATTGCGCAAAGCATAGAAAGCCGTGACCACCGCCACCACCGACTTGCCACTAACCCAGGCCGTCAGCACCAGCATGACCGTGGCACGGTTGCCATGGCTGCCCTGCGAGATCCACCACGCGCCGCCCAGGCCCGCCAGCACCGAAGCCGGCGCCGCCACCTGCGCCACATTGATGGGCCACATGCGCCCCTCTCCCAGCCACAAGCCCGTGGCCGTGGGCACCAGCAACAGGAAGGGCGCGGCCAGGGCCAGCAGCCACAGATAGCTATAAGGCAAGCGGTCAGCCCGCCACGACACCGCCAGCAGCACCGTGGATGCCACCAGCCCCAGTGCCACGGCGGCACGCAACACGCTGCGCAACATCGGCAGCGCACGTGCCTGACGAATATCGGTCTGCTGCGAGATCTGCCTGGCCAGCCACAGGCCCAGGCCGGAGAACAAGGTCAGCAACGCTGACTCCACGGCCACGAACAGCGCAAACGCCCCTTGCACCTGTGGCCCATGGCGCGCCACCGTCACCGTGATGGCCAGGCCCAGGCCCACGATCATCACCTTGGCGATCAGGTTGCCGAGCGCGGCCTTGGGCAAGGCTTGCAGCGCCTGCCTCAGGGAGGCCAGGCGGCCTGCGGCGGATGGGGCGCCCCCCGAAACAGCTGGCGGACGTGGATCTTGAACGGACATCCCGCCATTGTCGCCCAGGGTTTCATACAATCTAGGGTTTGGCCTGACCAGGCCCCACCTCAGCTTTCATCCAAAGCTTTCACCGAAAGCGCTTTGCCATGACCACGCCCCAACACCCTGCCACGCCCGAGTCCGCGTCCGTTTCCGCGCAAGCCGAGCCGCTGGTCGACACCAACAAACTGGTGGCCGAACGCCGCGAGAAACTGACCGCCATCCGTGCCCAGGGCGTGGCCTTCCCCAACGACTTCAAACCGGCCGACCGCGCGGGCGCCCTGCATGCCGCCCATGACGGCACCGAGCCCGAGCCGCTCGAAGCCCAGGCCGTCAAGGCCAGCGTGGGCGGGCGCCTCATGCTCAAGCGCGTGATGGGCAAGGCCTGCTTCGGCACCCTGCAAGACGCCACGGGCCGCATCCAGGTCTACGTGACGCTGGACGCCGTGGGCGCCGATGCCCTGACCGCCTTCAAGCACTGGGACCTGGGTGACATCCTGGGCGCCGAAGGCACGCTGTTCAAGACCAAGACAGGCGAGCTGTCCATCAAGGTCACGTCGATCCGCCTGCTGACCAAGGCCCTGCGCCCGCTGCCCGACAAGTTCCACGGCATGACGGACCAGGAGCAGAAGTACCGCCAGCGCTATGTCGACCTGATCGTCGATGAGCAATCGCGCGCCCGCTTCATCGCCCGCTCCAAGGGCATCGCCTCGATCCGCGCCTTCATGGTTGGCAACGGCTTCCTCGAAGTCGAAACGCCCATGATGCATCCCATCCCCGGCGGCGCCAACGCCAAGCCCTTCGTTACCCACCACAACGCGCTCGATCAAGAGATGTTCCTGCGCATCGCGCCCGAGCTGTACCTCAAGCGCCTGGTGGTGGGCGGCTTCGAGCGCGTGTTCGAGATCAACCGCAACTTCCGTAACGAGGGCGTGTCGGTCCGTCACAACCCCGAGTTCACGATGATGGAGTTCTACGCCGCCTGGTGGAACCACCGCGACCTGATGGACTTCACCGAAAGCATCCTGCGCCATGCGGCCGTCGCCGCCGTGGGCACGGCCAAGCTGACGTATGGCGGCAAGGAAGTCGACCTCGAATCGCCCTTCCGTCGCCTGACCGTGCGCGACTCGCTCATCGAGATCGCCGGCCTGACACCGCAGGAGGCCGACAGCAGCGAGGCCCTGCATGCCAAGCTCAAGCAACTGGGCGAAGAGCCCCCGGCCCGCTGGAGCCTGGCCGAACTGCAGTTCGGCCTGTTCGAAGCCTCCGTGGAAGAAAAGCTGTGGCAGCCCACCTTCATCATTGATTACCCCGTCGAGGTCTCGCCGCTGGCCCGCGCTTCCGACAGCAACCCGGCCATCACCGAGCGCTTCGAGCTCTTCATCACGGGCCGTGAGTACGGCAACGGCTTTTCCGAGCTGAACGACCCCGAAGAGCAGGCCGCCCGTTTCGCCGCGCAGGCCAGCGCCAAGGATGCCGGCGACGAAGAAGCCATGTACTTCGATGCCGACTACATCCGCGCGCTCGAATACGGCCTGCCCCCGACCGGCGGCTGTGGCATCGGCATCGACCGCCTGATGATGCTGCTGACAGACGCACCCAATATCCGCGATGTGATCCTGTTCCCTGCGCTGCGTCGGGAGGCTTGATGACTGAACTGCCCGTCGTTTTCATCCACCTGGGAGGAATTCCTACTTACCTGCGCGAGGCCATTGCTCAAGCTGCCAGCTTCGGCAACCAAATCTACCTTCTGACTGACACGCCACCACATGACGCACTGATGAACGCCTGTGTGGTGGACATCAAGCCTTATAGCTTGGACAAGGTTGTCTTCGCATCTCGATACCAGCACATGAGCTCGAACCCATTCGAATTCGAGTTCATTTGTATTTACCGCTGGTTCATCCTTAAAAATTTCATGCGGATACGGGGTCTCAATCGTGTTCTCTACCTAGACTCTGACGTCTATTTGTATAGCCATACCAGCGAAATTGAGCAGCATTACGAGGATCAGTCGTTCGAATTTGCTTACTCCGTCCCAAAAGATCAAACAGATTTTTACTGGGCAGGAACGGCCTGCTGTGCGATCTGGACCACCAATGGGATTGCCCGTTTCTGCGAACTGATCTTGGCTCTGTATGAACCAGGTTGTCACAACCTTCTGCATGACAAGTGGGCTTGGCACCAGCGCAGCAATACACCCGGCGGGGTCTGCGATATGACTCTTTTGTATGCCTTTGCAAAAGAAGACGGCTTCCTGAACCTGGGTGTGCCACATCGAGGAAGCACATTTGATTTCAACAACCGTATCGCCGATAACCACGTTCGAGACGAGTTTCAGTTCGGAGAGAGCCCGGTCTTCAGGGCCAAGACGAAATCGCTCGTATTTAGTGATGGCAAGCCTTTCTGCTACCACCTGCCTAGTCAACAACACATCCGTTTCTTTGCCGTCACAGAATATGCCAAGCTCATGGCCTCGTCGCGACGAAAAAGCCTATGGGAACGTATCACTGGTCGACTCCGGACTGGCCACCGCGGCTGACTCGCAACCAAACCCTCACTTGAACAAATCAAGCCCAGCTTCCAGTAAGCTGGGCTTTTTTTGTTTCCGGCCCACTTTTACCGCCACGGTCCACGTGCCCAAAACAAGCCGACTCATCCAGTGGTCTCACTGGCCCGCCCCGGTGCTCAACGGCCTCAGCGTGGGCCTGGGCCTGGCCATCCTGGCGGCGCTGATCGGCGCGATGGCCGGCATGCCCGCAGCCATCACCGCCGCCTCGGGTGCATCCACGGCCAGCGTGGCCGACACGGTCTGCGCGCCGCAAGCCAAGCGCTACCAGATGGTGCCTGCCGTGATCAGCACGGCCCTGGTGGCTGCAATGGTGGCCTGGAGCCACGGCACGCCCTGGGCGCTCACACTGGTCGTCCTGCTCACCACCTTCGGCTCGATCTTCTGGATGTCCTGGGGCAAACGCGGCGGACCGCAGACCTTCGTCATGGTCCTCACCCTGGTCTTCCAGATGGCGGCCTTCACCCGCGCCGACATGACGCCCGCCCAGATCTGGCAGCACCTGGGCTGGGTAACGGTGGGCGCCATGAGCATGGCCCTGTGGTCAGAGCTCAGCATCCGGGCCATGGCCTCGCGCTACCGCACGCTGGCCCTGGTCGACAGCATCGAGGCGCTGAGCACGATGATGCGCGTGCAAGCCCAGTGGACGCGCCAGCATCGCCCCGGCGGACAGGATACCCGCACCGACCAAGGCACCGCGGCCCTGCTGGCCCTGATCCAGCAGCAGGCGGGCATCGCCGATGTCTTCCAGTCCGCGCGTGACCTGCTCTACAGCCAGGCCGATGCCAGCGTCACCAACCGCACCGTGGCCCGCCAGATCCAGGCGCTGATCCACACCGTCAACCTGCGCGACGTGGTGCAGGCCTGCCAGCTCGACCTGGACCGTCTTCCACGCCATGCCGCCACACCTCAAGTCATCCAGGATCTGGCGGACCAGCTCGATACCATGGCCATGCATCTGAGCCGTGTGGCCCAGGCCTGGCGGGCCGGACAGCCACTGCCACCGCATCAGCCCGAAGACCTGGTCTGGCCTCATCAAGAGCCTGTGCTGGCTTCGCTGGGTCGCCGCTGCGCCCACATGCGCACCCTGGTGGACCAGATCGCCAGCGATCAGGCCGAGGGTGGACAGAACCTGATGCGCCAGCCGCTTCACGGTGCCGACCTGGCCACCACCTTGCGCACCCTGGTCTCGCCCAATGACTGGGGTCTGCCCGCGCTCAAGGCCCAGCTGAACACGCGGGCCCCGGTGATGCGTTATGCCGCGCGCGCCACGCTGGCCATCGGCTGTGCCGACGGTCTGGCCCACGTGCTGCCCTGGACCAGCCACCCGCACTGGATCCTGATGACGGTGGCCGTGGTCATGCGTGGCAACCTGGAACAAACATTGGCCCGCCGCGATGCGCGCATCCAGGGCACGCTCGTCGGCTGCCTGCTGGCCTCGGCCCTGCTCACTGTGGCCGGCCACTCGGCCTGGCTCTTCGTGGCCCTGGTGATCTCGCTGAGCCTGGCACACGGTTTCGTGCAGATCAACTACCGCGTCACAGCCGCAGCAGGGGCGGTGCTGGCGCTCGTGCAAGGGCACCTTTTCACACCCAGCCACCATGCAGCATTCATCGATGCCGCCGAGCGCCTGGGCGACACGCTCATCGGTTCCATGCTGGCCTGGGCTTTCAGCTATGTGCTGCCCTCATGGGAGCAACAGCAACTCCCCCGGCTCGCGGGCCGGCTGCTGCGGGCCTTGGGCCACTACACCCACCATGCGCTGCACTGGCATGAGGCGCATGCGCCATCGCCTTTGCGCAGCCATGCCCGCCGCGAGGTGTACGAGGTGCTCAACCAGCTCGCGCAATCGCTGCAACGCATGGGCAAGGAGCCTGCTCATGCCAAGGCCTGGGCCCCAGACCTGGAAGCCATGCTGGTCCATAGCCACCGGCTCATCACCCATCTGGCGGCCATCAAGGGCTTGTTGACCGTGCGGCATCAAGAGCTGATCACGATGCGTGCCGAGCCCGCACTGCGCCAGACGGAGGACCGCATCAAGGCAAGCCTCAGAGGACAAACACCAGCGCCCGATGCCCCTCGCACCGACACTAGGGTAGAGCCCCGTGACCTGCCGCCAGACGAAGAGCTGGCACCCATCACGGCCGGACGCGTAGTCCTGACAGACTGGTTGCTGCTGCGCCTGGCGCAGACGGACCAAGAGGCCCGGCAGGTGAGCCTGGCCTCCCGGAGGCTGCGCAGGCGCAGGCCCTAGGGATACGCTGAAGAAGCCGCCGCATTTTTGCGTTGGCGGACATCGGTGTGGTCGAGGTCAGTGAAGTTCATCACTTGGCGCATTTGCCGCTGATTTTGCGGCTTGGCGCCCGCATCCG
>Ga0194137_10000963_pt1 | contig 18121 bp, 13 predicted proteins | sample TARM_MetaG_T3_14_FD_134025 | JGI IMG/M metagenome (GOLD analysis project Ga0194137, IMG submission 134025) | Freshwater microbial communities from Pennsylvania, USA, analyzing microbe dynamics in response to fracking - TARM_MetaG_T3_14 (version 2) | ecosystem: Environmental > Aquatic >... | reverse complement strand
GCCCCTGCCCTGGCCCCATGCCGACGCCGACGCGTCAGCAGCGGGCCCGGCGGCCTCCGGCTTCCTCTGGCCAACGCCACCCTACGCCGCCTACCCCCAGCCGCAGGTGCAGCGCGGCGCCGAGGCCTGCGAAATCCTCGGGCTGAACAACAGCCGCAGCATGGGCCAGCTGCTGAAGCTGGAAGCCAGTGAACGCATCGTGCAGATCAACGTCCCGCCGGCACGCAACAGCATGCCGCTGAAGTTCAGCCAGTTCCGCGCCATCAAGCTGCTCAACCCGCTGACGGTGCCGCCGCGCGATGCCAGCGACCTGGACGCCCCGCTCAGCGTCGACCAGCGCCCGCGCAGCGACTTCCGCATCGTCTTCAACGGGGGCGATGAGCTCAAGGGCACGACCATCGGCCACCACCACGACGGCTTCGGCCTCTTTCTGTTCCCGCCACTGGGCGACGACGACGACTCGGTGCGCCGCGTCTTCATCCCGCGCGAGGTGTTGGCGCATTTCGAGATCGGCGAGCGCCTGGGCGACCTGCTGCTGAAGGACGCCCTCGTCACGCCCGAGCAGCTCGATGCCGCCGCCGTCGAGCAGACCGGCCTGCGCCAGCGCCGCGTCGGCGACATCCTCGTCAACCAGCAGATCGTCACCGCCGACCAGCTGCTGCAGGCCATCGAGCAGCAGGCCCGCATGCCCATGGTGCGCATCGGCGAGGCCCTGCTGGCGCTGGAGCTGGTCACGCCCGAGCAGCTCGAGCAAGCCCTGGTGCAGCAGCGCGACGACCGCTCCGTGCCTCTGGGCGAGCTGCTGGTGCGCCGCAACGTCATCAGCCGCGCCCAGCTACAGTCGGCCTTGGCGCGCAAGATGGGCTATCCGGTCGTTGACGTCGAGAACTTCGCCGTCGAACCCGACGCCGTGCGCAAGCTGCCCCATGCGGTCGCCAAGCGCCTGGAGGTGCTGCCCCTGGTACTGCGCGACGGCCGCCTCATCGTCGCGATGGAGGACCCGACGCGGCGTGACGCCCTTGACGAGGTCGAATTCATCACCCAGCTCAAGGTGGTGCCGACGCTGACCAAGCTCGGCACCCTGCAGTTCGCCATCCCCCAGGCCTTCGACCGCTACGGCGCCGAGGCCCTGCCGCGCAGCAACGTCGACAACCTGCCCGACCTCACACCCGACTTCACGCTGGACAGTTCCAACAAGCTCATCGAGAGCCTGGAGCGCGACAGCAGCGAGCGCAGCGCCAAGGAAGAAGAGTCGGCCATCGAGCAGAGCGACAACTCCCTGGTGCGGCTGATCAACTCGATGATCATCGAGGCACACAACCAGGGCGTGTCCGACATCCACATCGAGACCTATCCCGGCCGCGAGAAGCTCAAGATCCGGTTCCGCCGCGACGGCGTGCTGCAGCCCTATCTGGAGCTGCCCCACACCTACCGCAACGCCATGATCGCCCGCGTCAAGATCATGTGCGACCTCGACATCTCCGAGCGGCGCAAGCCCCAGGACGGCAAGATCAACTTCGCGCGCTTCTCGCCCCAGCACAAGCTGGAGCTGCGCGTGGCCACCATCCCGACCAACAACGGCCTCGAAGACGTCGTCATGCGACTGCTGGCCAGCAGCAAGCCCATGCCGCTGGACCGCATCGGCCTGACGCCGGCCAACCTGGCGGCCCTGCAGGCCGCCGTCGCCCGCCCCTATGGCATGGTGCTCTGTGTCGGCCCGACCGGCTCGGGCAAGACGACGACGCTGCATTCAGCACTGAGCCACATCAACACGGCCGAGCGCAAGATCTGGACGGCCGAGGACCCGGTCGAAATCACCCAGGCCGGCCTGCGCCAGGTCCAGGTGAATCCCAAGATCGACTGGACCTTCGCCAAGGCCCTGCGCGCCTTTCTGCGCGCCGACCCCGACGTCATCATGGTGGGCGAGATCCGCGACCAGGAGACGGCCGAGATCGCCGTCGAGGCCTCGCTGACCGGCCACCTGGTGCTGTCCACCCTGCACACCAACAGCGCCGCCGAGACCATCACCCGCCTGCTCGACATGGGTATGGATCCGTTCAATTTCGCCGACTCGCTGCTGGCCGTGCTGGCCCAGCGCCTGGTGCGGCGCAGTTGCCCCACCTGCCGCAGCAGCGAGCCCATGTCGGAGGCCGAGCTGCAGGAGCTGCTGGACGACTATCTGCACGTCTTCCCGGCCGAGGGGCGGCCCAGCAAGCTGGCGTTGATGGCCGAATGGATCAAGACCTACGGCCAGAACGGGCGGCTGCTGAAGTACCACAGCCCCGGCTGCGCGGCCTGCGGTGGCAGTGGCTACAAGGGCCGCGCGGGCCTGCACGAACTGCTGACTGTCTCCAAGGACATACGCCGCATGATCCAGACCGGGGCCCGTGCCGAGGAACTACATCACGCTGGCCTCGCCGAAGGCATGCGTTCGCTGCGCCAGGACGGCATCATCAAGGTCTTGCAGGGCATCACAACCCTCGCCGAGGTCCACGCCACAAGCAATGTATGAGTGAAGAAACCGTCGCCGCCGCCCCCCGCCCCAAGCTGCGCTTGGGCGATGTACTCGTCGAGCAGCAGTTGATTTCGGCCGAGCAGCTCGGCAAGGCCCTGGAGCTGCAGCGTGCCACTGGCAAGAAGCTGGGCCGCATCCTCATCGAGGCCAACCTCATCACCGAGGAGGCCCTGGCCCATGTGCTGGCGCGCCAGCTGCGCGCCCCCTTCGTCAACCTCAAGACCTTCCCGCTCAAGACCGACCTCGTGCGCCTGCTGCCCGAGACGCCGGCGCGGCGTTTCCGTGCCCTGGTCTTGGAGGAGCGCGGCGACACCCTGTTGGTCGCCATGGCCGACCCGCTGGATCTGTTCGGCTTCGACGAGCTGGCCAAGATCCTCAAGCGCCGCCTGGCCATGGCCGTCGTCGCCGAGAGCCAACTACCGGCTGTCTTCGACAAGCATTACCGCCGCAGCGACGAGATTTCCGGCCTGGCCAAGGCCCTGGAAAAGGACATCGGCGATGCCGTCGACTTCGGCGCCCTGCAGGCCAGCGTCGGCCAGGAAGGCGCGCCTGTCGTGCGCCTGCTGCAGTCGGTGTTCGAGGACGCCACCCGCGCCGGCGCCTCCGACGTGCACATCGAGCCCCAGGAAGGCGAGCTGCTGATCCGCAACCGCGTCGACGGCCTGATGCAGACCCTCACGCAGGCCGACAAGCGCATCGCACCCGCCCTGGCCCAGCGCCTAAAGCTGATGGCCGGCCTCGACATCTCCGAGAAGCGCTTGCCCCAGGACGGCCGCTTCACGCTGCGACTGTCGGACCGCACCCTGGACGTGCGCCTGTCCACCATGCCCAGCCAGTACGGCGAATCCGTCGTCATGCGCCTCCTGGGCCAGGGCTCGGCGCTGCGCCGCCTGGACGCCATCGGCATGCCCGACGACATGCTCAAGCGCTTCCGCGAGTTGCTGGGCCGCGACTCCGGCATGATCCTCGTCACCGGCCCGACCGGCTCCGGCAAGACTTCGACGCTGTACGCCGCACTGGCCGAGCTGGACTCCGAGAAGCTCAAGATCATCACGGCCGAGGACCCCATCGAATACCGTCTGCCCGGCCTGACCCAGGTGCAGGTCAACGACAAGATCGAGCTCGACTTCGCCAAGGTGCTGCGGGCCGCGCTGCGTCAGGACCCCGACGTCATCCTGGTGGGCGAGATGCGCGACGCCGAGACGGCCGAGATCGGCCTGCGCGCCGCCATCACCGGCCATCTGCTGCTCTCCACCCTGCACACCAAGGACACCGTCTCCACGCCCTTCCGCCTGCTCGACATGGGCGCCCCACCCTTCATGGTCGCGACCTCGCTGCAGGCCGTGCTGGCCCAGCGCCTGCTGCGCGGCATCTGCAAGCATTGCGCCGAGCCCCACCACTCCACGCCGCAGGAACAGGCCTGGATCAACGAAGTGATGGCCCTGAACGGCGAAGCGCCGGGCCCGGTGAAGAGCGTGGCCGGCCGTGGCTGCGCCGAGTGCAACGGCACCGGCTACCAGGGCCGGCGCGGCATCTACGAGATGCTGGAGCTGGACTCCGACATGGCCCTGGCCATCCAGAACAGCGATGCCGGCGGCTTCCTGGCGGCGGCGCGCAAATCCCTCAAGGGCAAGACCCTGGCCGACCGCAGTCTGGCCCTGGTGCGCGAGGGAAAGACTTCGCTCGCCGAGGCGGTGCGCATCAGCGTGGACGCTGAATGAATTTCGCGTTCAAGGGCCGCAACGGCCGCGGTGAACTGGTCGAAGGCATCGTCGATGCCGTCAACAGCGACGCCGTCGCCGCCCAGCTGATGGCCGGCGGCGTCGTGCCCGTCAGCATCGAGGCGACGCTTGATGCCGTCAGTGTGGCCGGCGGCAGCAACTGGTTGGAGGCCCTGCTCGCTAAGCCCATCACCCAGGAAGACGCCCTGGTGCTGACGCGCCAGCTCTACACCCTGCAGAAGGCCGGCGTCCCCATCCTGCGCGCCCTAGCCGGACTGGAGGCGTCCACCAGCCATCCCGGCATCATCGCCCTGCTGCAGGACGTGCGCGCCAGCCTCGACCAGGGCCGCGAACTGGGCACCGCCTTCGCCCGCCACCCCGCCGTGTTCAGCAGCTTCTATGTCGCGATGACCCGGGTCGGCGAGCTGACCGGCAAGCTGACCGAGGTCTTCCAGCGCCTGGCCGAGCACCTGGAGTTCGAGCTCGACATCCGCGCCCGCATCAAGCAGGCGCTGCGCTATCCCATCATGGTCGTGGTCGCGATGGCGATCGCGCTCGTCATCATCAACGTCTTCGTGCTGCCCAAGTTCGCCGACGTCTTCGCTCATTTCAAGAGCGAGCTGCCGCTGATGACGCGCATCCTGCTCGGCTTCTCCGCCTGGACGCTGAAATGGTGGCCCATGATTGTGGCCGGCTTCATTGGCGCTGGGCTGGCCTGGCGCAACTGGATCGCCACAGCCGCCGGCCGCTACACCTGGGACCACTTCAAGCTGAGGTTGCCCATCGCCGGCAATATCGTCCTGAAGGCCACACTGGCCCGCTTCGCGCGCAGCTTCGCGCTGGCCAGCAGCTCGGGCGTGCCCATCAGCCAGGCGCTGACCGTGGTGGCCCAGACCGTGGACAACGCCTACATTGGCGCCCGCATCGAGCAGATGCGCGACGGGGTCGAGCGCGGCGAGAGCATCTCGCGCTGCGCCACCGGCACCGGCGTCTTCACCCCCATCGTGCTGCAAATGATTGCGGTGGGCGAGGAGACCGGCGAGCTGGACACGCTGATGACCGAGATCGCGCAGATGTACGAGCGCGAGACTGACTTCGCCATCAAGGGCCTGTCCGCGGCCATCGAGCCCATCCTGCTGACCATCATCGGCTGCATGGTGCTGGTGCTGGCCCTGGGTGTCTTCCTGCCGCTGTGGAACCTCGGCCAGGCTGCCATGGGTCATTGACCCCCGTTTGTGTGCATCCTGCAACGGATTGCAGGCGCATCCTGGACCGTGCCCACAATCTGTGCGCTTTTCACTACTCCGGGATGGTGCCTTGGCCGATAGTTGTTGCATTACCTCACACAGCGCTCAGCGCAGGAAGGCACACATGAACAAGTCTCAGCAAGCCGGCTTCACCTTGATCGAGCTGGTGATGGTCATCGTCATCCTCGGCGTGCTCGCTGCCGTCGCCCTGCCCAAGTTCGTCTCCGTGGATGCCGACGCCAAGGCCGCGGCACTGAATGGCGTTGCCGGCGCGCTGAGCTCGGCCTCGGCCGTCAACTACGCGTCGCGCAAGGTCAACACGTCGAACGGCAGCGTTCCGATCACCGATTGCAACACCGTTGCCAATGCGCTGCAGGGCGGCGCCCTGCCCACCGGCTACACCGTCGCCTCCGCCGCGATCGCGCCCAATGTCACCGCGAGCTGCACGGTGACGCAGACCGCAACCGGCAACACGGCGACCTTCACGGCAACCGGGATCCTCTGATCCATGACCCGCGCCCCGCGCGTCGACGCGGGCTTCACGCTGATCGAGCTCATCCTCGTCATCGTGATCACGGCCGCCCTGGCGGTGTTCGCCCTGCCCAAGGCGGTGGACACGACGCTGTGGCGGCTGCGCACTTTTGGCGACGACCTGCAGGCCCGCCACCAGGCCATGCTGAGGCTGGCCCTGCAGCAGCGGCGCCCCATCGTCGCCACCATCAGCGGCAGCGGCGTCAGCTGGGCCTATGGCAGCGGCGCTGCCATCAACAGCCTGCCCTGCCCGGCGACCGAGAGCCCATGCATCGCCGAGGGCGGCAGCCGCACGGTGACTTTCAACAACGCCAACAGCGGCGCCACCGCCACCAGCAGTGGCGCTGCCATGACCGTAACGGTCGCCTACGGCAGCTACAGCCAGGCCTATCGCATCGAGACGGATACCGGCTTGATTTACCCGACTCCTTGAGGCTTGACCCATGAGGCGCTCGGCTAGCATTTCCCGCATGCCGGCCATGCACTGCAGGCGTCGCGCGCGCGGCCTGACCCTGATCGAACTGCTGCTCTTCGTCGTTGTCGTCGGCATCGCGCTGGCCGCGATGCTCAAGGTCTTCGTCACCGCGACGATCTCCAGCGCCGATCCCATGATCCGCCGCCAGCAACTGGCCATCGCCGAATCGTTGCTGCGCGAGGTCGAGCTGATGCCTTTCACCTTCTGCGACCCGACCGACGCCAACGTTGCGACCGCCACCGTGGCCGCCGTGTCGCCCACCGGCTGCGCGTCGCTCGTCGAAGCCAGCGGCCCGGAGGCCGGCCAGACCCGCTACGGCCCCGCCAATTTCTTCAACAACGTCAACGACTACGACGGCTTTTCCATGGCCGGCATTCGCGACGTGACGAATACGGCCATCCCGGGTCTGGCCGGCTACTCCGCCTCGGTGAGCGTGGCTATCGCCGCGTTGGACAGCATTCCTGCCGCCGGCGACGCGCTGAAGATCACGGTGACCGTCACCGCCCCCGACGGCAGCGCCGTCAGCCTGCAGGGCTGGCGCGCGCGCTACGCGCCCAACAGCCCGGATTGAGCATGCTGGCGCAGCGCGGCTTCACGTTGATCGAATCGGTGATGGTCATCGCCATCGCCGGCATCGTCATGGCCGTGGTGGCCTTGTTCATCGTGCCTGCCACGACGGCCTATTTCGCCAGCGCCGACCGGGCCCAGCTCGGCGACGAGGCCGACACGGCCCTACGCCGCATCGCGCGCGACCTGAGCCAGGCCCTGCCCAACAGCGCTCGCGTGTCGGCCAGCGGCATGAGCGTGGAGCTCATTCCGGTCAGCGGTGCGGCCCGCTATGCCGTCGAGCCCCCCGGCGCCCTGCAGTTCGGCGTCGCGCCCATTCCCAGCTTCTCCATCGTCGGCCCTGCCCTCAGCCTCAGCCACGCCAGCCAGCAGCTCGCCTGGTACAACCTCGGCGCCGGCATCCCTGACGCCGACGCCTACACGCTCAGCAACGTGCGCACTGCCAGTACTGGGGCGGGCAACCAGAACAGCATCGGGGTCACCGGCGCCGCCCTGCCCACCTCGCTGCTCGCCCCGCCCTATCGCGTCTATGCCATCGAGCCACCGGTCAGCTACCGTTGCGACACGGCGGCCAAGACCCTGACCCGCTATACCGGCTATGGCTTCAATGCCGTGCAGCCCGACCCGCCGTCGGGCGGCACCAGCGCCGTGCTGTCGCGCGACGTGTCGGCCTGCAGCTTCAGCTTCAATGCCGCCGCCGTCGCCGCCCGCTACGGCCTGGTCACGCTGCAGATTTCTCTGACCCGCAACAACGAGACCGTGACCCTCTATCACGCCGTCCACGTGGACAACCTGCCATGATGGCCCACCCCCTACCGGCTTCGCCGGCCCCCTCAAGGGGGCGCCACCAGTGGCCCGGCAAAGCCGGCTCCACGGCAGCCGCTTGGAAATGCACGACGGGGCGCGTGGCATTCGGCAGCTTTGCGAACCGGAGTACCGGTTTCACGATGATGTCCATGCTCTTCATCCTGGTGGCCCTGGCCGCGATGGGGGTGGCCCTGGCTTCGCTGAGCCAGCGCCAGCAGCTCGGCTCAGCCGGTGAACTGGCCGCGGCCAAGGCCTATCAGGCATCCCTGGCCGGGCTGGAATGGGGCAGTTTCCAGATCCTGCACCCCAACGGTCAGCCGGCCTGCTTCGCCGCCAAGAACATCACCCTGCCCGACCAGCTGTCCGACTTCACCGTCACCGTCACCGTCACCTGCACGCGCACGCCCGGGGCCGGCACCGTCAACGATGGGGACACCCAACTGGCCTTCTATGTGCTGGTGGCGACGGCCTGCAACATCCCGGCCGCTGGTACCTGCCCCAACGGCGCCACCACCGAACCGGCCTATGCCGAGCGTCAACTGTCGCGGACCCTGAGCAAATGAGCAAGCTCCACGCTTTCATCCCGCGCGGCCTTCGCACCGGCCTCGCTGGCCTTGCCCTGCTGGCGGCCACGCTGTTTCCGCTGGTTGCCACGTCCCAGACCTACACCAGTGCGTCGACCAGCTTCGCCTTCATCAACTCCAGCAGCCATACCAAGGTCGGCTACAACACCGCACCCTACAAGTTCAATGCGGCCCCGGGTTGCGCCACCACCCCGCCCGTCCTCGACGACACGCTGAGCGATGCCATCCCCATCGGCTTCACGTTCACCTTCGGTACGAACAACTACACCTCGGCCTACATCATGTCCAACGGCCGGCTTCAGTTCGGCAACACCACCTGCGGCGCCGGCACGCAGAACATCGGCCCGCCGCAGACCTACCCCTACGGCTACCCGGACCCCTCGATGAACAACACGATGAAGGTGTTCGGCGTCGACCTCGACCCGACGAACCTCGTCGACGTGCCGAACTACCCCTCCAGCGCCAACAAGACCCCCTGCACCAGCAGCGCCACCTGCTATGTCAGCTACGCCACCCTCGGCGCGGCGCCGGCACGCCAGTTCGTCGTGACCTGGAAAAGCGTGCCCGAGTGGGTCAATTCCAACAACACCAGCGGCGGCTTCGACCTGCAGATCATCCTCAACGAGGACGGCAGCTTCGTCTACCAGTACGGCAACAACTTCCAGCATGGCGGCACCGGCACGGCCCAGGTTGGCTGGCAGCTCTCCACCGGCGACTACCAGGTGCTGAGCTTCGGCGCCTCGGTGGAGCCCTCGGCCAACTCGGCCATCAAGTTCTTCCTGCCGGGGCCAATCGCCACCTATGCCTTCGACGAAAGCGCCTGGCTGCCGGCCACGGCCGGCCAGGTACGCGACTCCAACGCCGGAGCCCGGCACGGCCAGGCCCTGGGTGACGCCCAAACGACCGGCAACGGCAAGGTCTGCCGCGCGGCCGACATTCCCTCTGACGCGTCCAACCCTGCCGCCGTCAACGCGGTACGCACCGGCCTGAACCTCGGCGACAGCAGCCTCAATCTCCAGGGCACCGGTACGCTGGCCTTCTGGTACCGCTCGAACGCGGCCTGGAACAGCGGCACTGCGGCCCAACTGGTGGACGCCACTGCCGTCGCCGGCCAGTGGTTCTACCTGACCAAGGCAGCCAACGGTGCCCTGGTCTTCGTCGTCACGGACAGCACTGGCGTGCTGCGCAGCGTGACGACGCCGGCCCAGGGCTTCGCCGCCAACACCTGGGTGCACATCGCGCTGGTGTGGAACTTCAATGGCCTGCCCGGCGCCAACCACGACCAGCTGCAGATCTTCATCAACGCCGGCACCCCCACCACCTCGGCCTTCACCAGCAGCGCCAGCATCACGAGCCAGGCGGGCTACCTGTACCTGGGCGACAACCCACTCGGCGTGGCCGACGCCTCGGGCACGCTGAACTCCGCCAACGGCCAGCTCGATGAGGTGCAGGTCTTCAACTACGTGCTGACCCAGGCCCAGGTCAACACGGCGATGAATGCCACCCATGCCTGCCCGAGCTATGTCATCCACCACCTCGAGCTGCAGCACAGCAGCGGCAACGGCCTGACCTGCACGCCCAGCACCGTCACCGTGCGCGCCTGCGCCGATGCCGCCTGCAGCAGCCTCTACACCGGTGGGTTGTCGGGCGTCTTCGGTGCTAGTGGCACGCCGACGATCAACTGGGACGGCAGCACGGGCAACGGCTCGGGCTCACGCTTCGTCATCGGCTCCGGCAGCAGCAGCGTCACCAAGAACTTCCAAATCACCACGCCAGGCAGCCTGCTGCTGGGCACGGCCAGCACCTCGCCGACGGCCAGCGCCGGCACGACCTGCAACTTCGGCAGCCCCTCTTGCACCTTCAGTACGGCGGACAGCGGCTTCATCCTCAGCGTGCCCAACCACACGGCCGAGCAGGCCCAAACCTTGGGCATCCAGGCCGTTCGCAAGTCCGACAACAGCCCAATCTGCACGCCGGCCTTCGCCAACGTCACCAAGGTCATCACGCTGAGCTGCAGCTACCTCAATCCCAGCAGCGGCACCCTGCCCGTGCGGATCGCTGGCACGCCGCTGGCGACCAGCGCCACCAGCGCCTGCACGGCCGGCGGCGCCACGCTCCACCTCGCCTTCGATGCCACCGGGAAGGCCACGACCAGCCTGCTGTACGCCGACGTCGGCCAGGTCGCCGTCGCCGCCCGCTACGCCCCGACCAGCGGCGTCGAGGCCGGCCTGGTCATGCTCGGCTCGTCGTCATTCATCGCCAAGCCGGCGGGGTTCACGCTGAGCAACATTCAATGCAGCGCCACGGGTGCCGGCAACTGCAGCGTCACAGGTGGCGGCAGTGCCAACCCGGGCGCGAGCTCCTCGTCCGGTGCCGCCTTCATCCCGGCGGGACGCGCCTTCTCCGCCACAGTCACGGCCGTCAACGCCCTCAATGCCGCTACACCCAATTACGGCAAGGAAAGCCCGGCTGAAGGCGTCCAGCTCTCGGCGTCCCTGGTTCAGCCGGCCGGCGGCTCAGCGGGCACGCTAGCCAACGCCAGCGGATTTGGTAGCTTCAATGGCGGCAGCGCCACCGGCACGAGCTTCAACTGGTCGGAGGTCGGCATCATCACCCTGACCCCTGCTGTCGCCAATGGCGACTACCTCGGCGCCGGCAACGTCAGCGGACCCGCCAGCGGGAATGTCGGCCGCTTCGTGCCGGCCGGCTTCGCGCTGACACCCGGTGCCATCACGCATCGCAGCGACTTCAGCTGCTCGCCCGCGTCGACATTCACCTACCTCGGCGAGAACTTCACCGTCGCCTTCACGCTGACCGCCCGCAACGCGGGGGGCACCACCACCGTCAACTACACCGGCGGCTTTGCCAGGCTGCCGCTGGGCACGCCCGCCGGTTTCAACCTGGCCGGCATCGCGGGCACGACGATGTTCAAGGCGGGCGGCCGGCTCAGCACCTCGGCCAGCAGCGGCAGCTGGGCCACGGGCGTGGCCACGGTCAGCCTGACGGCCAATGCCGCCCGCGCCGCCGCGGCGGACGGTCCCTTCGACAGCGCCCAGTTCGGCATCGCGCCGGTCGATCCCGACGGCGTGGGCATGCTGTCGCTGAATCTCGACACTGACAGCCCCGCCAACGGCGTCGACAGCGCATTGCTCGGCACAATCCCTCTGCGCTATGGGCGGTTGCGCCTGCAGAATGGCTTGGCTGCGGCAAATCGCAGCCTGCTTCTGCCGCTGACCGCGCAGTACTGGGACAGCACCACCGCGACCTACAAGATCAACAACCTGGATTCCTGCACCCGCGTGACCGCCGCCAACCTGAGCTTGGGCAATTTCCGCAAATCGCTGACCGCCGCCGACGTCGTCATGAACCCGGCCAGCGTCACGGTCAACCCCGCCCCGCCTGCCGCCATCACCTTCAACGCACCCAGCGGCGGTCGCCTGGGCAGCGTGGACGTCGCCATCGCCCTCGGCGCCGGGGCCAGCCCGACTGATGCCTCCTGCATGCCCTCCGGATGGCGCACGACCGCGGCCAGCAGCGGCGCCAACCTGGCGGCCCTGCGCGGCGCCTGGTGCGGCGGCAACAGCGACCCAAGCGCACGCGCCACGTGGGGGCTGTACCGCGGCAGCGACGGCGTCGTCTACCAAAGGGAGAACTACTGATGCGCTGGCCCTGGTCTGCCCGCCGCAGCGGCCAGCGCCTGCTGCTGCGCCGGCTCGGCAAGCAGCACGCCTTCGTGCTGACCGACGGCCCGCCGGGTGACGAGCCTGCCCGCCTGCTGCGCTGGGGCCTGCTGGCCGAGGCAAGACCCGTCCCCGCGGGTGAAGCCATCGCCCTGCTCGATCCGGCCGACTACCAGATCCTCAAGGTCGACACGCCCCGTGTGCCGCAGGAGGAGCTCAAGTCCGCCGCGCGCTGGCAGATCAAGGAGATGGTCGACGTCGACGTTGCCGAGCTGACGCTCGACGTCATGCACGTCGGTGGCGACGTCGAGCGCACGCAACGTCAGCTCTTCGTGGTCGCGGCCCGCAACAGCGCCATCAAGGCGCTGACCGAAAGTGCCTCCGCCATCAGTGAGCACATCAGCATCGTCGACGTCTGGGAGACCGCCCTGCGCAATCTGCTCGCCGCCCAGGCGCGCAGGGACGACCTCGCCGCAAAGGCCTGCGCCGCCGTCCACATCGACGAGCGCCACTGCCTGCTCGTCGTCTGCGCGGGCGACGAGCTGTTCTACACCCGCCGCCTCGAGGGCGACCCCGGCCTGCTGGCGCGCGCGCGTGGCGGTCAGGCCGAGGCCGGCGCGGCCGAGTTGCCGCTGGGCTTCGAATATCAGCCCGGTGGCTCCTTCGATGCCAGCGCCGCCCAGGAGTCGCCGCTGGTCGTCGAGCTGCAACGGTCCATCGACGTCTGGGAGCGCAGCTGGCCCGAACTGCCGCTGGCGCGGCTGTACGTCGTCACGGCCGAGCATGGCCCGGAGGTCGCCGCGCTGATCCAGCGGGAGCTCGGCCAGCGCACCGTCGCCCTGGATTCACTGGCCACCTTTGCGCCCGATGCCCCGGCCCCCGAGGGCGACCCGATCAAGGCCCTGGGCGCCTGCCTGCCGCTGCTGGGGGCGGCCCTGCGCACGGAGACAAGAAAGCTCTGATGGCTCAGCAAATCAACCTGCTCACGCCCATCCTGCTGGCACCCAGGCGCTATTTCTCGGCGCTGACACTGCTGCAAGCCACCGGCCTGCTGGTCGTCGCCGGCCTGGCCGTGGCGCTCTGGCTGCAACAGCGCGAGCGCAGCGCCGAGGCCCAGCACCAGCTGCTGCTGCAGAGCTACGCCGCCGAGCGCCAGCAGCTGACGGTGGCCCGCGCTGGCCTGCCCCCCCCGGTCGACGCCACCACGGTGCAGCAACAGCTGCTGCCGCTGGAGGCCGGCAATGCCGACCGCCGCGCCCTGCTGAAGGTGCTGGGCGCCGAGGCGGCCGGCCGCCACCATTCCGATCTGCTGGCGCTGATCGCCGCCACCCTGCCCGAATCGGCCTGGCTCAGCGAGCTGCGCTACGCGCCTGGCCGGGTCGAACTGGTGGGCGGCACGCTGGACACCGCCGTGCTACGCCCCTGGCTGGCGAGACTGGCCAGCCACCCGCTGCTGGCCGGCCAGGAACTGTCGTCGCTGCGCGTCGAGCGCCTGGGCGCACCAGGTACCGAAGCCAGTGGCGACCCGCTGCTGGCGCGTGGTGGCCCGCTGGCGGGCAGCGGCCTGCCGGTCTGGTCCTTCCGCGTCGTCAGTGCCCCCGCCCAGGCGGCCACCGCCGCTTCAGGAGCCCCCCGATGAAGGCCCAGACCCCCATCGACCTCGCGCTGCTGCGCCGCCGCCTCGCGCCGCTGCTGCAGCGCTGGGAGCGCCAGGCCAAGCGCATCGACGCCCTCAGCCTGCGCGAACGCGCCTTCCTGTTCCTGTGCGTCGTCGCCCTGCTGGTCCTGCTCTTCGACTCCCAGGTACTGGCGCCTTACGCAGCCCGGGCCAAGCTGCGCAGTGACGCGCAGACGCAGCAGGCCGCCGAGATCAGCAAGCTGCGCGAGCAGTTCATCACCGCCAGCGGCAGCAGCGCGGGCACGCCGGTCACGCAATTGCAGGCCCAGCTCGAGGCGGCCCGCGACGAGCGCCACCGGCTGGATGAGGAACTGCGCCACGTCGGTGCCGCCAGCCCCGCCGAGGGCCTGTCGGCCCTGCTGCAACGCGTGCTGGCCCAACAACCGGGCCTGGTGCTGGAGAGGCTCACGCTGCTGGACGACACACCCGTCAGTCTGCCGTCCGCGGGCGCGTCGGCGCCGGTCGCGGGCAGCCCGCCTGCCGCCGTCATGCCCGGCATGAGCTGGCAGGGCGTGCAGTTGCAGTTGCAGGGCAGCTACCTCGACACCCAGCGCTATCTGCAGGCCCTGGAACATGAAATGCCGACGCTGCGCTGGGGCGAGATGCGCCTGACCAGTGGCGGCCCGAACGAGGCCCCGCGCCTGCTGGCCCGGATCTATCTGCTGAAGGTGCAGCCATGAGAGCGGCATTCATCGCCCTGCTGTGCGCCGCAACCCAGGTCCAGGCCGGTGACGAGCCGGCCCGAGATCCCACGGCCTGGCCGCAGGCGCTGCGCAGCGCCATGGCGGCGGCTTCGGCGGCGTCGGCCGCCTCCGGTGTCGCGCCCAGTGCCGACATCGCCATCCGCCAGGTCGTCTTTGCCGGCGGGCGTGCCTATGTCGTGCAGCGCGGCCGCCGATACGGCGTGGGCGAACAACTGGAAGGCGCACGCATCGAGCGCATCACCGAGCAGGCTGTCTGGCTGCGAGAGGCTGGCCAGCTCAGGCGCGAGCCGCTGTATGCCGGTGTCGAGAAACGCCTGCCCGGCGAGGCCGTAGCAGCGGCATCCGGCGTCAAGAAATCCAAGGAGAAGCCATGAAGGCCCCCGTCCATCGAACCCTGCTGGCCAGCGCCGCCGGCGCGCTGCTGGCAGCCGGCCTGTCGGGCTGCGCCGACAAGCCGCTGCGCGTGGCCCAGCCCAGCCAGGCCCTGCGCGAGGAACTGCAGGCCCAGCGCGCCGCACCGCCCGCCTCGGCAGCCTCGGCAGCCTCGGCCACCCCCGCACCTGCCGAAGTGGCCCCGCCGGTGGTCGCCCCCACGCTGCCGCCCGAGCCGCGCTTCGACCTCATCGTCAACGGCGCACCGGCTCGCGACGTCTTCCTGTCCCTGGTCAGCGACACCCGCTATAGCATGATCGTGCACCCCGGCGTGTCGGGCCAGCTGTCCGTCACGCTGAAGGGCGTCACGGTGCGTGAGTCCCTGGACGCCATCCGCGACGTCTACGGCTTCGACTATTCCATCGACGGCCGCCGTATCACCGTCTTCCCGCCAACGCTGCAGACCCGCGTCTTCACCATCAACGCCCTGGCCCTGCAGCGCAGCGGCCGCAGCGAGGTGCGCGTCAGCTCCGGCGCCGCCCCGGCCAGCAATGCCAACAATCCGGCCAACAACAGCGGCGCGCCCGTCGGCGGCGTCGCGGGCAGCACCAACACTGTCCTCCAGCAGGAAAGCAGCCAGCTCAGCACCAAGGTCGCCAGCGACTTCTGGACCGAGACGGCCAACGCGCTCAAGGCCCTGGTCGGCACTGGCGAGGGCCGCACCGTCATCACCAGCCCGCAGACCGGCACCGTCGCCGTGCGCGCCATGCCGGAGGATCTCCGCCACGTCGAGGCCTGGCTGAAGGCCACCCGCATCGCTGTCGAGCGCCAGGTCATGCTGGAAGCCAAGATCGTCGAGGTCGAACTGCGCGAGGGCTACCAGAGCGGCATCGACTGGTCGCGCATCGGCGACCGCGGCGCCATCGGCCAGACCAGCGTCAACCCGTCCATCCCGACCGGCGTCAGCACCATCATCAACCCGCTGGTCAGCAACACGCGCGGCCTGCCCGTGCTGTCCAGCGGCACCCAGAGCCCGGCCTGGCCCGACCTCGTCCCCCTGCCCTCGTCGGGTGGCGGTACCCTGGGCCTGGCGCTGGCGCGAGGCGGCTTCCAGGCGCTGCTGGCCTTTGTCGAAAGCCATGGCGATACGCAGATCCTGTCCAGTCCGCGCATCGCGACGTTGAACAATCAGAAGGCCGTCCTCAAGGTCGGCACGGACGACTACTTCATCACCGGCATCAGCGGCAGCAACAGCGGCACCAACACCGGCATCAACGGCAACAACGGCACAACCAACCAGATCCCGACGCTGACGCTGACGCCCTTTTTCAGCGGCATCGCGCTGGACGTCACGCCGCAGATCGACGCGGCCGACATGATCACGCTGCACATCCACCCCTCGGTGTCCAACGTGACCGAAAAGGTCAAGCAGGTCGACCTCGGCTCGGTCGGCAACTTCCGTCTGCCGCTAGCCAGCGCCAGCGTCAACGAGAGCGACACCGTCGTGCGCATCCCTGACGGCCACATCGTCGCCATCGGCGGCCTGATGCAGATGGAGGCCACGCGCCGCGGCTCCGGCGTGCCCGGCGCCGACAGCAACCCGCTGACATCCATGCTGTTCGGCAACCGTGCCAACAACGGCCGCAAGCGCGAGCTCGTCGTCCTCATCAAGCCCAGCATCATCCGCAGCGCCGAGGACTGGGAGCAGCACAACCGCATGATCAGCGAATCGCTGGACGACACGGAGAGCCGTTCACGCCGCGTGATCCGCCTGGACGGCAGCACGGCGGAATCCAAACCGAAGTAAGGCCCCAGCCGCCCCCTGATCAGCGGGCCGCCGGCAGGGCGCCCGGTAGATGGGTGGCGTCCCAGCCCAGCAGCTTGCGCAGCTCGGCCGCCACCGGCAGCGGCTGCACGCCTTCGGGCACGTGCGCCAGCTCGAAGCGGCGGAGCTCGGGGCTGCTGAACACCGCGCCCTCATAGGGCTGTAGCGCCCTGCCCCTGGCCTCGGCGCCCGGCACGGCCTGGCGGAAGGCCTCCAGAGTGGCAAAGCTGGTCTGGCAGGCCGCACCGGCCACCGGTGCCCAGCTGACCAGGGGCTGGCCACCGTCGGCACGCAGATAGACATTGGCGTCGACGCGGCCGACCATGGCTTCGGTGACCTTGCCGCAGGTGACGGCCGACTGCTCGACGCGCAACAGCGGCCCCTTCACGCCGACATCGGCCACCAGCAGATTGCCCTCGACGACATGGCCAACGCGCTCGTTGACGTCGGGCCCGGTCTGCGGATGCCAGCCGAAGTGGTCGCCCTGGGCGCTGCGCTCGTTGCGGTCGATCAGCACCGGCGAATTGACGAAGGTGTTGTGCACGACCTTGGCGCCGGAGCTGTTCAGCACGCGGATGCCCTGTTGGTTGTTGACGAAGACATTGCCTGCAACGGTGATGCCCTTGGAGATCTCGAAGAACAGGCCCGCCTGGGCGCCTTCCACGTAGTTGTCGATGAAGACGCCGTCGCGGTTGCCCACGTCGTACCAGACGCCGTTGGAATCTGGCTGGTCGACGATGAGGTTGTCGCGCACCGTCACGCGGTTGGACTGGTTGAAGATCTTGACGGCCGCCGGGTAGTAGCCGGTCAGCTTCCCGACGTTGTTGCGCCGGATCAGGTTGCGCTCCAGCAGCACGTCAGACGAACCGATGACATAGATGCCCTCGGTACCGGTGTCGCTGATCAGCGAGTTGCGGATGACGAGCTTGTCACCGCGGAAATAGCCGGCCACGCGCGAGCAATGGCTGATGGTGACGTTCTCCAGCAGCGTGCCGACGACCTCCTTGCCGTGCTGGTCTTCCGGCGTCGGGCCGACCGGGTCGTCGGTAGGCTCCTCGGACACCTTGGTGGCCGGCTTCCTGCCCTCGATGTCGAGGGCCCGGTAGGCATATTGTGTGAAGGTCAGGCCGCGCAGCGTCGGGCCCTTGCGATCCGAGGCCTTGTCGTGGACCTCGCGCGAGGGCCGGTGCAGGGCGACGTCGTGCGCCGTGATCTCGACGAGGTGGCCGGCGGGGTTGCTGCCGATGTAGACATAGCCCCTGCCGTAGTCGACGTAGAAGCCCTTGGCACCGACTTCGCCCTCCCAGCCGGCCGACTGCAGGGCCTCGCCGTCGATGAAGACCATGTCGTTGTTGAAGCGGTGCAACGGCGTCTTCGTGCCCTCGCGATCGCGTTGCCACCAGCCCATGGGCTGG
>Ga0194137_10000961_pt1 | contig 18142 bp, 15 predicted proteins | sample TARM_MetaG_T3_14_FD_134025 | JGI IMG/M metagenome (GOLD analysis project Ga0194137, IMG submission 134025) | Freshwater microbial communities from Pennsylvania, USA, analyzing microbe dynamics in response to fracking - TARM_MetaG_T3_14 (version 2) | ecosystem: Environmental > Aquatic >... | reverse complement strand
CGGGATCAAGCCTGCGTTTTGGCTGAAAGTTGCGGCAGGGCCGGAACCGATGAAAGGCGCGATGAACGAACCGAAACCATCGGCACGGACACCGGCAGCGATTCTTTCGTCCGTCAGTTTCGTTTCCGTAACGGCACCCAATGTCTGCATAACGCCGACTGTTTCGATGACTGTCACCAGATAGCCGGATACAAAAGGAATCGCGTATTCAAGTTTGAAATCAGGGACGCCGAATTTGAAGAATTGCGGCAAAGCGAACCATTCAGCGGCAACGACTTGGCCGAAATCGACCATACCCAATGGAATGCAGACGACATAACCGATTGCGGCACCGATCAACACGGCAGCCGGAGCGATTTTGCTTGGTCCGTAGTGGTTGATCAAAGCGATGATCAGGAACACAAGCACCGCGATACCGATATTCATCGGATTACCGAAATCCTCGGACCCGAAACCGCCGCCTGCCCAGCCCATCGCGACGGACATCAGCGTCATCCCCATCAAGGAGATCACCGATCCCGTAACGACCGGCGGGAAAAATTTCAATAACGGTTTGACGAAATAACTTAAACCAACCTCAAGCAAAGCACCCAGCATCGTTCCGCCGAAGTAGGCAGTGATGCCGCCCGCTCCGATGACGGAAGCAGCCGGTGCCACAAAAGCGAAGTCGGTTCCCATGATTGTCGGCAAGCCTGCTCCGACACGGAACCATTTCGGACCGAAGCCCTTCGATTGGATGATCGACACGATACCCGAAGCCAATAGCGCCGCGCTGACCATATATGCAGTATCCTCAACTCCGAAACCTGCGATTCCGGCAATGATAAGCGGAACTGCCACTAAACCACCGAAAGCGGTGATGACATTCTGAAATCCTAAAACGATTGTCGTGCCTAAATCCGGTTTGTCTTCCACACCATAAGTCAGGCCTGTATGCACTTTCTCTTCCATGATTCTCCTCCTGATGACGAACATTAATGATTGCGATATAAAATATAATTCGTTTATTCAACGACAAATAAAATTATATCGATATCACATACAATTGCAAAGTGTAAATTCCGAATTATAAGGGCTTTCATTATGAGAATCTTCACATTTACAGAGGTTTCCTGGGTTAAAAGCGAACATTCAACGTGTTGATTTCTATTTCGTATCCTTTTTTGGCGAATAACCAGAACATGAGTCTTGTCTGATTCGGGTACGATTTGAACTATTTTTTTGTTATACTGTATTGAAAAGCAAGGCTATCATTAACACACCAAATGAAACTTACGAATGGAGCATCAACCATGAAATCAGAAAAATCCTGCGGAGCCATCGTGCTCTCCCCTGACAACACGAACCGGAAAGTGCTGCTGATCAAACACGAGAACGGCGGTCACTGGGCATTCCCGAAAGGCCATGTCGAGGCCAACGAAACGGAAGTCGAAACGGCATTGAGGGAGATCAAGGAAGAAACCGGCTTGAGCGCCGACCTCAGCACCGCTTTCCGGAAGTCCGTCAGCTATTCGCCGGCTCCCGGCGTCATGAAAGAAGTCGTCTATTTCATCGCCTTCGCCCACACGGAAACGATCGAAAAACAGGATGCCGAAGTCACCGATTTCGCCTGGATGCCGTTCAATGAGGCGCTGCAGGCCATCACCTACGACAACGACAAAAACATTCTGCAATCCGCCATCGATTTCATCGAAGGCATGAAGGCCTGATACCGCATGCGAAAAGCCGCCTCAATAATTCGAGGCGGCTTTTCGCATGGAATTTTTTTGAACTTGCGCTTCTCCGGAGAACGCAGGCTTCGCCGGAGTTCCGGTTGCTCTTCGGTATCCTGCTCCTGCCAACATAGTCTCATCGGAGTTCAGGAACGAATCCGATCCGCTCCTCCGGCGAACACGGGCTGCCCGGAGTTGGGCGGGACTTTCCAGTTTTCCCCCTGTTCTCCGGCCAATGACAGCGCCCTGCATTTGAACAATCCGTGCCTAAAAACCAACTGTCTGCTGGAAGTGGGCAACGGCGCCGATCAGGTTCGCGTCATTATGGAAGGCGCAGACCTGGATATCCGGCGCGACGGCTTCGGCTCCTTGCGCCGCCAGATGATAGGCTACCCGCTCTTGGATGCGTGCGATCAGATCGGCACGGACGGAAACGCCGCCGCCGATGATGATCATTTCGGGATCAAAACTGACAGCGAGATTGTAAATACCGCGGGCCAGCGCATCGATCATGCCTTCCACATATTGCACTGCAAGCGGTTCACCTTGCTCGGCTTGCTCAAACAGATATTTCCCGTCGGCTGCTTCCGCCGACCCCATCGCCTGGCCATAGCGGGCCGCGACTTTGACCGGACTGCCAAGATCGCTCAAAGTATGCTCGGCATCCAGCAGCATGTAGCCGAATTCCCCGCCGAAGAGGTGTTTGCCTTTGAACAGCTGGCGGTTCAAGATCACGGATCCGCCGATGCCCGAACCGATCACGAAGAACAGGGCATGCTGTACGTTTTTCGCGACGCCCCGCCAAACCTCGGCCAAAGCGGCGCAGTTGGCGTCATTCTCGACCGAAACCGGCACGCCGAACAACGCCTCCCACTCGGCCTTGATCGGGAAATGGTGCAGATAAGGGACGGCGCTGATGCCGCCGATGACCCCCGCTTCGCTGTCCACCGCACCCGGCGAGCTGATCGCCACGCCGGTCACAACGGCACTAACCGCAAACCGATCGAATATGCGATGCATTTCCGCCTTCATCGCTTCCCAGCTGTCCGGTGTCGGAAAGGAGCCTTTCCCGTCCAAAACATCGTCCTGCCAAAATCCATATTTCACGGCGGATCCGCCTATATCAAACACAACCATACCCATAACTGCACACTCCATTACATTGATTTACTTTCCGTTCAGTTCCGGGTCAGGACGAATTCGGCGGAGAAGTTGTCGTAGCGGTGGACCGAAGTGGAGAATTCGAAGGCGGCGCCTGTATCCAAGTACCCTACCTGTTCCGCCACCGCGACCGGATCGCCTTTCTCCAGTCCGAGCTCCTCAGCCTCAAAATCCGTGGCTTTGCGCACAGTGATGGTGCGGTGGGCGCTCTGGATGTTCAGATGAAGCTCGTCTTTGATGTACCCATAAATGGAACCTTTGATATTTTTTTCCTTGATGTTCGGGATCAGCTCGATCGGCATGTAGATCTGCTCCATGACGGTCGGCATATCGTCCACAAAACGGACCCGATAGATGTTGTAGACGAAGCTGTCGTCCGCGATATTCAATTTATTGGCCGCCAATTCAGGCACCCGCTCGATCGTAAAATTCAATACTTTACTGTAGACTTTCTTGTCCCCATACAGCGCCGTTGTACCGCGGAATTGATTCGCCAAGGCGATGCGCTTGATCGCTTCAGGATTCAGATCCTTCACGAACGTTCCGGAGCCGCGCCTTTTGATGATCAAGCCTTCAGCAACAAGCATATCCAGCGCTTTCTTGACAGTCATCTTACTCGCTTCGTAATGGACGCACAAATCCTTCTCGAAAGGGATCTGCTGATTTGCGACATACTCCCCGTTCAGAATCTTGTTCCGGATATCGTTTGAAATGATGACATATTTTTGCATACTATTTTTGCCCCTCTCGTCAACCATGTAGCTCCCGTGAGAAACACTGCATTCAGTAGGTTTTCGCACAAAAAGTCTATATTTTTAGTATAACGAAAATATGCCGCCCTGACAATCCTTCCCGCTTCAAATCATCGCCTGTGCCGGGTTTATGTCACCTACCCGTTCCTTTCCGACTACCGTAAAACCTTTGAATCGGTACCCTGCTCCGGTGAAACGAGGTTCACCGGAGGATACCGGTAACAATCGTCGTGAACTCCTTCGAGGCAGGCTTCGTCGGAGGAAACAAGACCGAATGTGGGCCGAACTCCGGCGAAGCCTCCGTCCGCCGGAGCAAGACAAAAAATCCGCCAACCCGATCACTCGGAGTCTGGCGGATTTTTGGTGATTTGTTTGAGCGGCCGGGATTTTAAAAACGAAAAAAGTTTTCAGAGTGTAATCCTGTATATTTTAGAAGAGGGATGGATGTTGAAACTTCCAGTAACCATATGGATAGTTTTGTTCTGATGAACCGCCATCTTGAAAAATACGCATAATGCGTATATAATATAAACAGGAATAGGAGTTGCAGTAATGCCACAGACAGCGAGACAAGTTTTGAAGTTGCTCAAAGGGCACGGATTTATTGAGATTCGCATTATCGGTGACCACCATCGTTATGAAGACACCAAGGGTCATAAAGTGACAATACCTTACAGCAGTCTCAAAGATGAAATAGCTCCTGGCACATACAACAACATCCTGAAGCAAGCCGGATTAAAATAATTGCCTTGCGATATTTATATAGAGGGGGAAATCATAATGGTACATACGCGCTACGTTGCTTATCCAGCTATCCTCGATGACAGAGAAAACGATCCAGGAACATACACAGTTACCTTTCCGGATGTCCAGGGCGCAATTTCTCAAGGAACCGGAATTCCAGAAGCATTGGCAAATGGTGCTGAAGCATTGGAATTAATGCTTTACGACGCAAAAGAACTTCCTGCAGCAACTAATTTATCTGACGTCAAATCCGATAATCCCGAAGCAATCGTGAGCTATATTATGGTCGATCTGATTGCAGCTGCCAAAAAAGTGAAATTACCGGTCGTCAGAAAAAATACTACGATTCCGATAGATTTAGCCGAAAAAGCGGAAGAAGCCGGCATCAATTTCTCTGCAACCTTAACTGAAGCCTTAAAAGTAAAATTAGGAGTCTAGCTTGCTGGACTCTTTTTTTCATATTTGTGTTCAATGACAATCCATGCAAAAATGCATAAGGAATGAATCAGAATTTTGAAATGAGGGAATACTTAATGCAGATAGTTTCTTGGAACTGTAATGGGGCATTTCGTAATAAGTTTGTTCAACTAAGCGAACTAAATGCAGATATTTATATCGTGCAAGAATGTGAAAATCCAGATAAAACAAATGTAGCTAGCTATAAGGAGTTTGCTAATAACCATATTTGGATTGGACATGGTCATAAAGGTTTGGGAATTTTTGCAAGGGATTCGATATCGTTGAAAAATAATAACTGGCCAAGTTATGGATTAGAGTATTTCCTATCTTGCAGTGTGGATGATAAATTTAATTTATTGGGCATATGGGGATGTAATAACTATATAGAAGACATCCATACTTACGTTCAGATTCATAAAGATAAATTAAAAAATAGTATCGTCGGAGGAGACTTCAACAGTAATGCTATATGGGACAAGGATCATAAACGGAGAAATCATTCAGTAGTCGTTAATGAGTTTGAATCTGCTGGACTAGTAAGTGCCTATCATACATTGAATAGAGAAGTTCAAGGGTGTGAAACGCAAAAAACCTTTTATCTATACAAACATCAATCCAAATCCTATCACATCGATTATTTCTTTAGCCCCCTGAACATCATTAAATCCATGACAATAGGAGATTATGAAAAGTGGAACCAATGCAGCGATCACGTTCCTATACTGTTAGAAATTTCTGTCTAGAACCGCTGTTGTCATTTCAAACCTCAACAAAGACCTTTTTTAGGTATTGATTACCGCTCTTTTTACCTTTATAATAAGATTAAGAACAAATGGATGGGGTGTCTTAGATGCTAAAAATCTTAGATGTTAAAACTAAATCAGTAACTGAAGCCAAAAAAGAATTTTCAAAAATTATAAAAGATATCAATCAAACAGGTGAACCCACTTTTATTTTTAATCATAACAAACCCGAAGCCGTGATACTCAGCAACGCCACCTACGAAGAACTTGTAAAAAGAAACATAGTGCTTGAAGAGAAACTCTTTTATAGCCAATTACAAAGTCGGGTTAATGATGGACCAGGAGAACTCATTCCTTCTGGTGAGGTAATCGAATCCAAACAAGAAGAGAACCCCTTTACCTCATTTTCCGATAAGGATTTGTTTGATTAATGGCTGAGATATTTTTTTGGAAAGAGGCCGAAAAAGATTACAAAAAATTGGATGGTACATTGAAGCACTGGACCGATTCTGCTGTGGATCGTTTGAAAGAACGAGGAGCAGAAATAGGAAAGGATCTTGGAAATACGACATATTCAAAGTTAGCTGGTTTCAAGGAACTCAAAAACCAAAAGCTGGGTATTCGTCTTATTTATAAATCCTCTCTAGATGGCACGATAGAAATTATTGAGATTGTGGCAATCGGAAAAAGGGAAGATGAAAAAATATTTCATACGGCCGAAAAAAGACGGAAGAAGTATTTGTAGTGCTTGCTTACTTGTTAAGTTGAAAAAAGAACGTGGCCGCAATTAAATTGGATAAGTATAATCATAACGCGTCAAAGCCCTGAGAAAAAATCTCAGGGCTTTAACGCGTTATGATTTTGTATTTTTAGACCCGCTGACTGAAGCAGGACTGCTCCAACAAGTGCCCTGTTCCGGTGAAGCCTCATCTCACCGGATTTCACCGGTAACTTTCAGCCGCACCTCCGTCGAGGCCTTGCTCATGGGAGAACGCAAACGCAAATGCAGGCCGTGCTCCGGCGAAGCCCCGTTCGCCGGAGCACGGCGGATCAGCAATGCGGAACCCCACCGCCCGTCAGCCCACTTTCCCCAAGCATCACATTCTCATCGAGAAGAAGTTATTCAGGATCCACTTGATTTTCAATGATTTGGGGACCAATTGCATGAATTTTTGATGGGTCGTCAACTCTTCGATGGCCTTTTCGTTTCTATCCAGATAGGCCGCGACGGTGTCCAAAGAAACATCCTCGTCAGTGAGCCTTTGCATGATTCTTTTCAGGTCGGGTCCGGTGATCAAGGAATGCTTGTCGTGCAATTGATATTTTTCTCCTTCGGCGACGATGCTCTTGATGAGCAACAGCAACGCGATATTGAACCTTGTACCTTTAAAGGTCACGATGCCGATATTCGTCTGATTGTCCTCATACCAATAATTTCCCGCATCGAAGTAGAGTGCGCTTTTCAGAAAGTCAAAATCGCGTGTGATTTTGTCATTGTTCAGGGTCAGATATTCCCCTGTCCGCAGCAACTGTTCCATATTTTCACGCACTTCGTTGGAAACGAAGCCTTCGTCGCTGATGAATTTCGGGGGCCTTCCTTCCTTCGTCATTTCCACCAGGATGCGCTTTGCCTTGACATCGATATCTTTCACGATCCACACCCTGCCCGCCAGCAGAATTTTGCTTTCGATCTGGATATCCGGTGTGAACGGCAGACTGCCGATGCGCTCGTGCTGGTAATGGACAGAAAAATCACTGGTCGTGAAAAACAGTGCGTAGAAATCCCGGGAATGCAGCAGCCGCTCCCCTTCCAGACCGACAATCGCCTCATCGTCCATGATTTCGATGAAATCTTGTTCCACCATGTAATCAATCAGCAACGCCAAATCCGCATCCGGAATCGCCGACCAGACCGGAAATATTTTGTTCAGGCGCAACAATTGCGTCAGCGGCAGGCTGACCTTTTGGAAGAGGATCGCCATCACCTGATGCGCCAAAGCATTGTAGGGTGTCTCGATCATTTCCGTGGCATCCATTTCTCCCCGCTCCAGCAGATCCAGGGCAGCATAGGTCTGCAGCATTTCCCAGGAGTCATCCTCCACGATATGCAGAATACTTTGATGGGTTCTTCGGCCGCTGCGGCCCAGTCTTTGGCTCAGCGAAGAAGTGGACGGCGGGGAGCCATACTGCACGACGCTGTCAACCGAGCCGATGTCGATTCCCAATTCCAGTGTGGAGGTGCAGCTGATCGTGAACAGCTGGTCCTCATTGTGTTTGGCAAAGAATTCCACTTCTTCCCGCAAAAGTTTGTCCACTGACGAATGGTGCGCAAAATAGCGGATGGGCGCCTGCTCTTTCTTCGCCATTTTATCCAGTTTATGAGTGATTTCCTCGACCCGGTTGCGGGAATTCGGAAAAATCAGCATCGTTTCCGTTTTGGAATACTGATAGATCGCCGCCAAGGATTCCCTGGCAACAAACGGACCGGACTCGCCGCTTGTATAGTCGATCGTGACGAGCAAGTCGTTTTTGACACGGTCCACGAGAATGTCCGTATCCCGAGGGCTGCCGAAGAAGGCTTTCGCATACCCGAAATCGGTCTTGTTCAAGGTGGCGCTCATCGCGATATAACGTGGAGACTGCATGAACTGGCTGATTCGCTGCAGCAACGATTGCAGGTGGATGCCCCGTTCCGTGCCCAGAAAACTGTGCAGTTCATCGATGATGATCCATTCGACCCCTTTGAACAGGTGCTTCGCTTCGCCGGGACGGTTCACCAGCATCCCCTCGATCGATTCTGGAGTGATCAGCAGCACGCCTTTCGGCTGGTTCACAACTTTCTTTTTCTGCGCCTGGGAAACTTCGCCATGCCATGGCGTGATTGGGACATCCAAATAGGCACAAAGCTCGCTGATGCGCTGAAATTGATCATTGATCAAGGCTTTCAAAGGAGAGATGTACAGCACCTTCAGCCCCGTTTCCCAATCTTCGACACTGTTCAGCGCCGGGATGAAGGCCGCTTCCGTTTTCCCAGATGCCGTCGGAGCCGACAGGATCAGATTATGGTCGGTGTTGGCGACCTGTTTGATGGCCGCGCTCTGGATGCTCGTCAGGCTGGGCCAGCCTTTGTCGTAGATGAATTGTTGGATGTCTCGGTTGAGACTGTCGAATGCCTGCATCAGTAAACCTCTATTTCATCGTGATCATCCGCATCCTTCGCGACGGCGGACAGCTTCCTGCCGAAGCGATCGGCAAGGATATGGCTGAAGGAATAGTCCGGATTCTGGCGCTGCAGGGACAGGATTTCAATGTAATCCTTGATGACCGCGCGTGGCGTAAGAAAGGCCGCAGCTCCCGGACGGTTCAGTTGCTCTTCCATATATTGCTGGATTTCGCTGTCCTTCACTACCAGCGTCATTTGGTAAGCTGTATTGTAAATTTCCAATAACTTAGTCAAAAGGATAAAAATCTCTTCCGGCGTCAGCGGCTTCAGGTCGATGATGGTGCTGTTGACGTTGACATAGTCTTTATTTTTCATCAATTCGTTCCCGAAACGGGTTTTCAACGCACCGTAGCTGGCCAAACCCCGTCTTTCGTCATAGACCGTGTTCTTGGTGGCGCCGAAGTTGATGAACAGGCCTTTTGCTTCATTCGTTTTCGTTTCGTTGTACAGATTGAGGATCATTTCATAATTTTTTTCGCGGGTCAGCGCGCGCGGCAGTTTGTACAGGTTGACGGATTCATCAAAATTGATGACGAATCCCTTGTAGCCGATCTTCAGGAACAATTCCGCCAGATTTTTCAGTGCGATGAGATAATTCCCATCGTTGATGACATTCTTGATGCCCAATTCCCTGGAGGCTTCCGTTTTTGTGGTGATATCCCCGCGGATCCATCGTATCGCCTCGATCTGCAGGGACATGTTATCGCCCGCGATCCCTTCGAAATATTTCATCAGCGCTTGCCCGAATTCATAGGAGAGTCCAGCTGAATAGAAGGAATTCGTTGTCTTCAGGATGGCATTCTCCACCAGTTTCCAATGCACCTTTTCCATCAAATCCGTTACAGTCAAGCCGTTTTCCACGGCAATTTGCTCGAGCAGAACCTGAATCCATTGCTGGATGATGGTCTCGATGGCATTCCCGTCGCGGTTGTTCTTGATGACAATCTTATTGACGACTTCAGTATAGAGCGCCAAGGCTTTCCCGGAGGAATCATAAAAACGCCGCGTCGGGGTCAAATCGATCGTCGAGACAACGAAATTTTTCTGCAGCGCCAACGATTCGATCGTCCGCAAAACAAAGCTTTTGCCCGAACCGAAATCGCCTACCCAAAAGCGCAGATCACTGTTGCCGTCCTCCAAATTCTGCAAAGTGTCGATGATTTCCTTGACCTCATTGCTCCTGCCGACCAGTACATGCTGTACCCCTTTTACCGGCACAACGCCCGCCTCAAGCGAGGCAATGATCGTTTGGGCATCCTTCTTTCTCAGCTTCGCTTCAGCCATTGATCCATTCCCTCATTTCTTCCATAAAATCTTCCTCGATGATGACCTGTTGTTGGCTGATAACCAGTACTTGGTCATCGAATATTTCATAAAGCACGTCATTCAATTCCGTCAGGTATGCCTGATGGAGTTTCCCTTTATTTTTTGCCTGTTCCTTGAAATCATCCAAAGAGATTCCCTCGCTCAAGACCAAGTGTTTGAGGAATGCCCTATGTTCAGAATCCTGGTCATTGTCAGGCTCACTGGTTTCCTCGTTTTCTTCAATAGAAGAAACGAAGACTTCCGCCTGCTTTTCCTCCACTGCTTCCGACAGCTCGATTTCGGCAACAAAATCCAGACTGAAGGCCGGACTCATTCCCTCGATAGTTTCCTCTTCACCCAGATAAGTGTCCACCATGTCGATGATCGTATCCAGAGCCGAGTGCGAGGCGCTGATCAAGGCTGTGTCCAGTTTGATTTCCCTGCGCGGAGGTTGCGTGCATTCACTCAAAAGTTCCGGCAAATTTTCGATAGGCAGATTTTGATCAAGCAGCAAACCCTGATAATCGGCCTGTCTGGTCGGATGGATGAAGCCATCCCGTTCTTTTTGCAATGCTTTTGAAATTGGCAATTCCATCCGTTCCATCAGGCAAATAAACAGGATACGCTTTTCCGGATCCTCGCTCTGTTTGATCACCTTCGCGGCAATCTTTTTCAGGTCCGGATCCTCTGCAACTTCACTAAGTAAAGCACCGACTTGCTCGACCGGTTGACGGATAAACAAGTTGGCTGCTTCATGCCAGACGGTCTTGTTCACGTTGCGCAACGCTGATATGGTCGTATAATCCAGTTCGATCTCAACTTTCTGGCCCAGACAGTCTTGCAGTTTCCGGAACGTCTCATCCGGAAAATATTGCGCTAAGGTCCTCAGGCTTTCCTCATCAGACAGCACACGGAGTCCCTCGATTTCCCTGCGGATTGTGTTTTCGGCCAGGATGTACAGATCTGTCGGCAGCCGGAACGTTTCCGACCAGACACGGCCATCCTCCTGTGTTAGCCGGAAATATTTCCGGAAATAATTATTGGGCTTGATTTTCCATTTGATGGAATCATCCTCAAGATCACGCAATACGATCTGCAATTGCTCCACGTATTTCGACAAGCACAGGGTCATGACAGCCGGTATTTCCGTGAACCGCGTCACACGCTTCGACAGCTGATTGAAATAATCCATTGCTTCACTGTCAAAGAGCTGCTTGTCCCGAAGCGCTCCTGATGGATCCCACCAGACGATTTTGGTGCCGTACGGCGTCAAGCCAAAACGTTGTCTGGTCTCCTCATCCGGAGCAGGCAAATATTTACGGTATTCTTCCACTTCGCGGGTAAGGATTTTTTGGATATCCCGGGGCAACATAGCTTGCAGGTCATAGGAAAAATAGGCATTCGGGTGCATATTGTCCTGTCTGTAAAACGAGAAGACCATTTCTCTGGCCAGCCGATGGATTTCGTCAAAGACGGAGACACGGTAATAGTAACGCTCATATTTCACGTACTTGATATTTTTTCGCTTCTTCTTCAATTCGACATCAACGACAGTGCATAGGCTTTCAAATAAAGACCCCACTATTTCCTCCAGTTGCCCTGTCAAATTATCGTTCATTATTACTGGAGGCGAAACATAGCTGATCCATAATTCTGTTTTAGCTTTCGTTTCAGCTTTTTTTGGAGCGCTCTGCTTTACGATGAGATCTCTCGGATGGATGAAAGACTCCTCGTTCTTTACCAGTTCAATGATTGATATCTTTTCCTCGTCGGTCATTTGCTTATTTTTGAATATTTTATTTACGAATTCAAACATCTTGGATGTCCCCCCTTTCCAAGTCACTGTGCAGGTTACCCTCTTAGTATACGTCGGATGGCGCGCATATTCAAGAACGCGTGTTCTATAAAGTGCAGGCGCGAAAGTTACAAGCTTGCCACTCACTTTGGTCCTGCTTGATAATTTATGGAAAAGACTGTTTATGGTAAACTGAAGCAGGCAAGAAATCGGATAAAAGCGCCCTCTTCTTTGTCAAATGTCTCCCGTTCCCAACGCTTTGCCCTTCATTTTTGTTGTTATCCCAATCAAATGAAAAAATAAGACGACAGTTCACGTCTGTCAGGGATTGATTTGACAGTACGCTTCCCTGAAGGAGGGAATACCATGAAAATGATTAAAATATCCTTGTTTATACTCCATTTATTGGTTGCTATCTTCGCCTTTTTGGGCGGCTGGGCTGCCATTTCGCGACCTTTGGATCCGTTTGGCATCTCTACCGATATGCTGGCCAATTCCCCTTTTGATACTTTTCTGATCCCCGGACTGCTGCTTTTCATTGTTATCGGCTTTGGACAATTGGCTGCTGCCTTTATCATCTTCCGCTCGCATTATCAAGCCTATGTCAGCTTTTTCACCGGTGGGGTGTTGGTGATTTGGCTGCTCGTTCAGGTTCTCATGATCCGGACCATTGAGGTGCTGCATATCGTGACCGCTGTGATTGCCTGCATCCAGATCGCACTTTCACTAGCACTAATGTTTAAGGAACGGCTCTTTCCGACCGATTATATCAGGCGCTTCATGAATCGCCAGAAACACAGCTAAGGAATTGAACTTGTTCATAATAAAGAGCAGGCTGTTCGGCCTGCTCCTTTCATACGCATCGGAAAAAAGTTTCCTTACAAAATCGGCTAATATAAAACGCTACTTGGCGCTGATGTGTCCGATGTGATGCTATAGTTTCCTTACAAAATCGGCTAATATAAAACATACGAATACGGTACTTTTACAGATCATGAGCTATAGTTTCCTTACAAAATCGGCTAATATAAAACAGGTGCCATATCTGCTGCGCAACTTAAACAGCTATAGTTTCCTTACAAAATCGGCTAATATAAAACTGCCAACGTTGTGGATAAACCGCCACCCCGGCTATAGTTTCCTTACAAAATCGGCTAATATAAAACGATTTGAACGGAACGGACATCAACGCCATCGCTATAGTTTCCTTACAAAATCGGCTAATATAAAACTGACCGAGTTGAGCGGCAATCACTATTTCAGCTATAGTTTCCTTACAAAATCGGCTAATATAAAACCTTTGACCCATCCGACTACATCACAACCGCGCTATAGTTTCCTTACAAAATCGGCTAATATAAAACTATTGCGGTAACACTTGTAAGAAGGGTCTAGCTATAGTTTCCTTACAAAATCGGCTAATATAAAACTCGCATTGGCATACTCACCGGAGTAGTTCTGCTATAGTTTCCTTACAAAATCGGCTAATATAAAACGCAAGTTATAAATTAGGTAGAAAAGTAATAGCTATAGTTTCCTTACAAAATCGGCTAATATAAAACCAAACATGCGTTCACCGCCTTAAAATGCTTGCTATAGTTTCCTTACAAAATCGGCTAATATAAAACTAGCCTTGGAATCGACTTTTACGCACAGGGGCTATAGTTTCCTTACAAAATCGGCTAATATAAAACAACCGCCTGACCCGCCACCGGTGTTCTGATGCTATAGTTTCCTTACAAAATCGGCTAATATAAAACGCAAGTAGTACAATAGTAGGCGACTTTTCAGCTATAGTTTCCTTACAAAATCGGCTAATATAAAACTGTCAATAGCAGACTTGAAAGCCCGGATAAGCTATAGTTTCCTTACAAAATCGGCTAATATAAAACGGAAATCCGAGTTGTATTCCTCGTGTGTAAGCTATAGTTTCCTTACAAAATCGGCTAATATAAAACGATGGGGCTAGGCACGTTTGATTCTCTAAAGCTATAGTTTCCTTACAAAATCGGCTAATATAAAACTCCTTGAACATCTTTTGTTGAAAGAACTTGCTATAGTTTCCTTACAAAATCGGCTAATATAAAACCACCTTTACCAAACTCGTTGGTTGCAACGAGCTATAGTTTCCTTACAAAATCGGCTAATATAAAACCACCTTTACCAAACTCGTTGGTTGCAACGAGCTATAGTTTCCTTACAAAATCGGCTAATATAAAACCCAACAAGTAGAGCGCGAATTAGGATGGGAGCTATAGTTTCCTTACAAAATCGGCTAATATAAAACAACTCACGCGTTGCACGGTGTCACAATGCAGCTATAGTTTCCTTACAAAATCGGCTAATATAAAACACTCACACTATCCACGATACCCAATCAACTGCTATAGTTTCCTTACAAAATCGGCTAATATAAAACTGATTGGGTTGACATCGGAGCAGGAATTACGCTATAGTTTCCTTACAAAATCGGCTAATATAAAACCATTGCTGAGGATGCGCGGAATCATGTTGGGCTATAGTTTCCTTACAAAATCGGCTAATATAAAACTTTTTTGATTTGATAAGCCATCGAATTCCAGCTATAGTTTCCTTACAAAATCGGCTAATATAAAACGGCCGCTAAATTCATTGTGGCCGAGAATCGGCTATAGTTTCCTTACAAAATCGGCTAATATAAAACTTCAACACTATTCTAACTGGCACGGCAGGAGCTATAGTTTCCTTACAAAATCGGCTAATATAAAACATATCAGCAAGCGGATGTTTCTGCCGCATGCTATAGTTTCCTTACAAAATCGGCTAATATAAAACTGTTATCTTCATTTACCCCACACCCTTTTCGCTATAGTTTCCTTACAAAATCGGCTAATATAAAACACAATTTACTTGGGCTGTAATCGTTAAATGGCTATAGTTTCCTTACAAAATCGGCTAATATAAAACTGAAAAAGTCTTGTGCTGCCATAAAACGCGGCTATAGTTTCCTTACAAAATCGGCTAATATAAAACAAACTTGTTAGCCTTCTGGTGTGGTCGTGAGCTATAGTTTCCTTACAAAATCGGCTAATATAAAACAAACTTGTTAGCCTTCTGGTGTGGTCGTGAGCTATAGTTTCCTTACAAAATCGGCTAATATAAAACCAGTGAAGCATTTCCAAACTGTCCGCAATGGCTATAGTTTCCTTACAAAATCGGCTAATATAAAACCTAGTGTCTTTGCGATTGCCTTGTCTAATTGCTATAGTTTCCTTACAAAATCGGCTAATATAAAACCCGCTCTTACTGTTTCGTTTGTGGTGTACAGCTATAGTTTCCTTACAAAATCGGCTAATATAAAACACCTTTTCTGAAAAAATGTTAGTGTCGATTGCTATAGTTTCCTTACAAAATCGGCTAATATAAAACATGCGGTAGTAGAAGAAATGCGGAATGAAGGCTATAGTTTCCTTACAAAATCGGCTAATATAAAACTTAAAGAACACGCCCCAGAGTGGAGGGGGAGCTATAGTTTCCTTACAAAATCGGCTAATATAAAACACCTTTTTCAAATGATTTAATCATGTGGTTGCTATAGTTTCCTTACAAAATCGGCTAATATAAAACTCTAGAGACTTTGGATTGATGAGTATTGAAGCTATAGTTTCCTTACAAAATCGGCTAATATAAACTTCCCGAACAAAGCGGACAAGTGTATTCAAGCTATAGTTTCCTTACAAAATCGGCTAATATAAAACTATCAGAAAAATGGACTCAATCGAATTGGTGCTATAGTTTCCTTACAAAATCGGCTAATATAAAACACAGGATAATTTATTTAGAGCCGGTGAAGTGCTATAGTTTCCTTACAAAATCGGCTAATATAAAACCGGCTTGGCGCTTTTCGTCCAGGTCCGGCTGCTATAGTTTCCTTACAAAATCGGCTAATATAAAACAAGCATTTTTTGCGTGTCAAGTCACTCTGAGCTATAGTTTCCTTACAAAATCGGCTAATATAAAACTGACAAAACAGCCTATGAGATCGCGCAAGCGCTATAGTTTCCTTACAAAATCGGCTAATATAAAACCCCCTCGCACGAAAAAGCCCTTCATACCAGCTATGAAGGGCCGTTTTGCGTGTCTAAAATACTGTCAAACTACTGGAATCCAGCTTGTCTTCGATAGGTGAAACGCCTCCTACCAAAACTTTCATTTCACTGAATTGCTTTTCTGTCAAGGTAATTAGCCGGACAGATCCCTTTTCCGGCACATTATCCTCAAGCCGCAGCAGATATTTATTCACCATATCTTTTCCGTTACAAATACGGTAATAAACCGAAAACTGCATCATCACATATCCCTCATCCAATAGGTACTTCCTAAATTTGGTCGCAATTTTTCTTTGCTCCCTTGTTTCTACAGGCAAATCGAACATAACCACCATTCTCATAAAGCGACTACTCATATTCGTGCGGTCGCAACGGAATCAATTCTGGCAGTTTAAGATTTGCCGTTGTGTTGTTTCTGCAACAGTTGGTATAGGAAGATACCGTTTTTCTTATTGCATTGGTGAGGGAATGCAATTCATTGTCTATCTTAACCTCTGTGAATAATAAGGAAACCAACTCGCGCTTATGCGTGGACGTCAAGGCTTTGTCTTCCGGATCAATATTTTGAACAACCCATAAATCCACATAAGGTCGGAAAGGTTCGATCAGATCATCCGCCAGATTGAATGCGTTTAATTCGTTGTGATGGTGGATTCCGAATGCTGGTTCAAAACCGTAAGCACACAGATCCCTAGCAATCGCGCCGCGTACAATGGCATATCCATAGTTAAGTGCGGCATTATGGATTGTTTCATGTCTGCGGTTAAAGCCGAGATCAAACAAGGACCTGAAGTAGAGAGCTGCTGCACTGGACTCTTTGAAACTCTTATCCCCTTCCTGCACTTCAGCAGCGAATTGATTCAATTCAGCCACATTGGATGATGAAGTCAACTCCAAGCATCTGGCTTGATTCAAAACCTTTTGCCGGATGATTTTTTGCCATGCCCGATCTTTGAAACGTTTCGTAACACCCAATTGATTTTGCAGAATAATCAATTTACGCGAATGGTTCCCCAAAGGAGTCAATACGGCACAAGGCATATGTTGCTTATTGCAGGTATATAGAGCGACTTGGTTCTCCGCCAAAAAAGAAATGGTCGGAGCCGTCAATGTGCACTGCAGGCAGTCTATGACAATGCTGTCGATATCGTCAACGGGAATCGAAATATCCTGATCCTGCGAAATAATCAGTTGACGATTTTTAATGCTTAATCGAGCTGGATTTTCAATATAGATATTTCGAAATCCCATCGATATCACCTCTTCATATTAGAAAATGTCTGCCTGTTTTTTTCTTTAACATTACTTAGATTACCTAGGTAGTCCACTTGCATTTTTTCAAAAAATGGCAAAGATGCTACACCAATACTTTCAGCAGTGAATGAACTATCACTAGCTCTAATTGCTAAACTAGAGGTTGCAATATTAGCACCAACATAGTAACCAATAAAATCCGTTATTTTTTCTGGGCCAGTGTTTTCACCAGTATATTTCAAAGCAATACCACTCTTATGACCAATATGAATGATATCATTTTGATACAACGAAAACAAAAACTCATCCTCATTTGACAGGTCATACCAGTCATCATAGGACTTCAATGCAACACATGCCCTATTCGGCAGCTCCTTAGCCACTGTATCCTTCACATACACAGGCACGAACACGTATTTCTTCGGCGTGCGGAACACGTCGATTCGAACCATAGAGCCATTATCCGCCATCGCTTTTCCGTCATTCAGCACGGCTTGGAGCGTGGATTTTTGCACGACTTTTACTTTACGTACGGTATGCATCTGTCCGTTTTCTTGTGTATAGGTGAATACACCCTCCGGAAATGCTTTTTCGCCGCTGCCGCCATTCTTCTCAAGCTCAGCCTTCAGCGCATTGTACGCTGGCATCCAACCGTTATCATCGGATTTATAGAATTCCGCATTTCCGGTTCCTATTTCTCCGTTCTTGTTCAATTTGAGTTTGCTGATGCTGACGCGGCTGATTGCTTTACCTTCATGCAGCAATTTCCCGCTACGGATCGTATCCAGATGCGCCGGTCCGGTAATTTTCTTATTCGGTCTTCTCACAACAAATATCGGTTTGAGTTTTTCGATTTCTGCATCAGTATAGGTACCCAATGTATTCTTGATGTTTTTGATAAGTTCT
>Ga0194137_10000960_pt1 | contig 18153 bp, 19 predicted proteins | sample TARM_MetaG_T3_14_FD_134025 | JGI IMG/M metagenome (GOLD analysis project Ga0194137, IMG submission 134025) | Freshwater microbial communities from Pennsylvania, USA, analyzing microbe dynamics in response to fracking - TARM_MetaG_T3_14 (version 2) | ecosystem: Environmental > Aquatic >... | reverse complement strand
TATGCAGTTTTTTATCAATTCGGCAGACAGGACCGTTTTCAGGATCTAATCCATCCTATGACTTCAAATGTTATGCCAGAGTCCAATTTTAATCATTTTGTAGCTTGTTTATTTTTCATTTGTGATAAATTTTAGACATAGATACAGAATATTCAAAAAGAAGGAAGAGTGAAGAAAATGAGAGCCGAAAAACATACTTATTTTGCGCTGTTTGCAGCTTCAGCTTTTCTGTTCGTGTGTGCATCCTGTTCAAATACCGGCAGTGCTGTTCCTGATGGCGCTAAGATTGAAGGGGAGTCATTAATCATAGAACTGGAAGAAAATCCCACGACCGGATTCAGCTGGAAATGCGATGAGTATGATACTTCCATTCTGGAACTTCTTGAGGATGAATACTTGCCCGCTAGTGTGGAAACAGATATTGTAGGGAGCAGTGGCATTCATCATTATGCATTCAAAGGTTTAAGCGAAGGAGAAACAACGCTTACATTCAAGTATATCAAGGCCTGGGAAGGTGACGAATCTGCTGAAGATACCAGAACTTTTAAAGTGGTTGTGGATCAGGAAGGCGCAATTGAAAGCATAAAATAATTATTCATTTACCTGTTGCCTCAGTATAAATACTGGGGCACTTTCCGGAATAAAGAAGTAAGGCGGCGATACTATTGAAAAGAAAATCATTACCACTGGGAATCACCTTCATTTTATTTTCACTGGTCCTTCTATCAGGCTGTAGTGTCCTGAAGACTTCCTCAGAGACTCTGCGTTTCACAGCTGAGCAGTATCCTATAGTAGATGGCTCTACAGTGACTATCCCATTGTCTGAAGCGCTGGCATCTGAGCTTATGGATCTTCCTATAGAAGAAGCAAGGCAGTATGTGGTTCATAATAAGACCCACGAAGCTTATCTCAATCTGATCGACAAGAAAGCGGACATCATTTTTGTGACCAGTCCTTCAGAAGAAGAACTGACCCTGGCAAAGAGCAGAAATGTAGAATTTGAGATTGTCCCTATAGTCAGTGAAGCTTTTGTTTTTCTGACAGGTACAGACAATACTGTTGATGATCTTTCCCTAGACGAAATCAGAAAGATATACTCCGGTGAGATTACCAGCTGGAGTCAGGTAGGAGGGGAGGACATCAGCATTATTCCTTACCAGAGACCTGTGAATTCCGGAAGTCAGACTGGTCTTCTGGATCTCGTCATGAAAGATACCGAGCCTATGGAAGCCCCTACAGAACAGGTCATAGCAGGCATGGGTGAGCTGATAGATACCGTATCAGCCTATACCGATGAACCAGATGGAATTGGCTATTCTTATTATTACTACACCAGTGAGATGTGGGGTAACGATCGCGTTAAACTGCTTTCAGTTGATGGAATCAGGCCTGAACACTCCAGCATCAGTTCAGGAGAATACCCACTTCACACCGCTTATTATGCTGTTATCCGCAGTGATGAACCTGATGACAGTCCTGTGAGAAGAATGATATCCTATATTCTGTCAGATGAAGGTCAGAAACTCATGGAGGAGGCCGGATATGTCAAAGTCAGATAGTCCCGCTGCAGCTGTAACTCCGTTTAGAATCATAATATCAGGGTTCCTGCTGACTGCACTTCTGGCAACAAACGGATGCACGCTGACAAATAATGAGGAAGGAATCAAATCTGACCCCACATCGCCGCAAACAGAAGCTTATGTATCTCCATTTCGAGAAGTAAAAAGTCCTGTGAAGCTAAATTTCATGTCAGTAAACAAACACAGAGAGCACTATAAAGAAACCTTAGACGCCAACGGTCACAGAGAAATGAAGTTGACCATCTCAGGTCTCATCAACAAGGAGATCGAAGAGAAAATCAACGGGTCGATCAGTGCACTGCATGAAAAAGTGAAAGAAATCAATCTGCCGCCGTACAGGGGTATCAGGAGAAGGCTTTCAGATGAATCTGAGCTAATGGACATGTATCTGTCAACGACTTTATCATTCAAATACAACAACATCATTTCCATAACCTCAACTGGCAGTAAAATTTTCGCTTTAAATGATACTGATCCAGGGGATTTCACGGAATATATTGAGGTTCTGAATCTGGATCTCAATACAGGTAAGGAAATAAGACTGTCTGATTTGTTCGTAAATGATGTGGACTATAAGGAAGTTTTAAACAGCAGAATCAGATTCTATATCGAGAAGGAGTTTTCCAGCGAGGAATACTCGGATACCTTCGGATTCCCTAAACTGATTGCTCCGTTTAAAGGTGTAAGAGATTACCAGAAATTTATGCTTTCAGAAAATGCACTAATACTGATAATCGATCACGAAACTCCTGAGTTTGAAACAGGTTTATCCTATCATCGCATCAGCATACCATTCAATGATGTTAAAGAAATTCTGGCCATTGGAGAGCGATTCAGAAGCGATGACGATCTGTACATGGATAAAAAGCCTATTTCAAAGATCCTGGTCTCTCACTACTACAAATATCTGACTGGTGAGCGTATCGAGAAAACCATTGGTTCTGTCAGCATATACTCTGATTATCAGTATCCGCCGGTCTTAACCCCTGAACTTCAGGATCGTTTTATAGCCTTCAGTGAACTCGATGAGGAGGAAATAGAGTCACTGAATACAAGCAGCCAAAAGTCTCAGTATTACCAGAATACAGATGTATCGGTAATAGGGGAATACACTATATTTGCAAAAAATAGAAACGTCAGCCAAGAAGGTATCAGTCAGTTCAAAACTGATTTTGAAGTTTATAACAAAAACAATGTACTCATGACTCTTGGAGATGTCTTCAGTGAGACGTTTGACTATCAGGATTATCTGAAGAAAATAATCAAAAGGGAAGTACCATATCAGCTGAAATCAAAAATCGGGGAGACAGATGATCTGCTGGAGGGGATAACATTCAGACTCAATTCCGATGGAATCTACTTTTCAACAGTTCCAGTTAAGTTTTCCGAGAAAGAAATCCATCCCGTTTCATTTTCTCTTGACTATGATCGTTTCGGATATGAAAATCTTATGATATTCAACTAAGCTAACTAAAAGAAATAAAGAGCTAGATAAGCACTGAATGCTTGCCTAGCTCTTTATAGATATTGCGTGATGGATTGAAGTAACTCGTAATAAGTTAATTGCTATAACTTATTCTGTAACCATATTATCACAGGATTCAAATTAGAAACCCCGAACTTCTTCGGGATTTTGGCACTTTTTCGTTCAATTTTGAGGGAATTCAGATGTTCGATATATCCATCATGGTGCAACGTATTTGATATAAATATATATATTTATTTTAAGTCAGGTAAAATTTAAAGAACCAAAGACCGGCAACAGCGCTGAAAGAATAAAAACCAGAGATTTATGAATCAATTGAATTAGAAATCCACACAGAAATAAAAGCTGCAAACTTATCACTGGCAGCATTGAGTCTAACTAAACAGAGTACAGACAGCTTCAGAAGCCAATGGACGGGATAACTGCAGATCAGAAAACATGACAGCGACACTTTTAGATGTGATCCGATCGATTAATTATCGGGAATCAAGAGAGAAGAGGGATATTCATCTCTATTTTGCTATAAATAATTTATTTCGCGAAATGTTGATTTCGCGAATATAATGCACTATAATTAAGATAGAGAAGTAAAAATATGGATTTTCAGCTAAAATCGCCCTTCTGAAAACCACAAAAAGGATGATGATTATGAGCGATCAAAATACGACTTATTATGAGGTTTACCCAGAACGTGTATTAGACTTCCTAAACTACTCCAGCACCATCCGTGGTAAATCAGACAGCACCATTGAAGCTTACGGATATGACCTGGGTCTGCTCTTCAAGTTTCTGAAAATGCATCGCAGACTAGTTCCAAACGACATTCTGTTTGATGACATCCTTATCCATGACATTGATGATGATTTCCTGCGTAAGATCACACTTTCTGAAATATACGCATTTCTATCATATATGGATAAGAAAAGAAAAAACTCAGCTTACGCACGCGCCAGAAAAACGGCCTGTATCAAAACTTTTTTTAAATACTTATCCGTTAAAGCCCGTATACTCGATAAAGATCCAACTTTAGAACTGGAAAGGCCTAAAATCAAGAAAAGAAATCCGGTCTACTTGACCCTTGATGAAAGTCTAAAACTGCTGAGATCTATGGACAAGGAAAACATAAATTTCAAACGCGACTATTGTATACTGACTTTGTTTTTAAACTGCGGTATGCGACTGTCTGAGCTTGTCAGTATTCGTATCAGTAAAATAAAAGATGATACATTATCCGTTATCGGTAAAGGCAATAAAGAACGCGTAGTCTATTTAAACCATGCATGCATCTCCAGCATCAACGAATATATGACCATAAGAAGCAAAGTTGATGTTAAAGATGAATATAAAGATTATCTATTTTTGTCCACCCACCGAAGACCTATCAACAAAAGATCCGTAGAAGTACTGGTTAAAAAACATGTTCAAGGTGCCGGTCTTCTTGATGAAAAATACAGTCCTCATAAGCTCAGACATACCGCTGCTACCTTAATGTACAAGCATGGTAAAGTTGATATCAGAAGTCTTCAGATGATTCTTGGCCATGAAAATGTATCCACAACACAGATTTATACCCATGTTGACAATGAATCACTACGAGAAGCTGTAAAAGCGAATCCATTATCCGAAGAAAACGAATAAAAATAACCGAGTCACAAGCTAAGTGATTCGGTTATTAATCTATATATGGTTTTATTTGTTTCACAATAATACAACATGTGCTCAAATAGACATAGACCCCCTATTTTTATTTACATAATATTTGATATGTCTTAATATAATTCACACACCCTCCTCTCCTCTCTTTCGCTCTATGTAACAATTTCAGTAATTAGATATTTTATCAGCCAGAAATATCTATGAGTTCAAGTTTTTTTATTTTTTCTATATACTCCTCAAAATGATATCCCAGAGGATCTGGAATTCGTATTATTAATTAACCATTACCTCTGAAAAACCCACCAGGTGATGTCCGTGCATCATGGACATAAGGATCCACTTTATCCCCTCTTCTTAAGATAGCGTCCAGTAAATTTTGACTCAATATACTTTTACAAACAAAAATACGGAAGCAATATCATGAAGATAACGCATCCGTATTTTTTACTTTATAAGAAATTCAGGAGAAGCAGAATCAGTAATAGCAGCATGATTCCGTAGATGAAAACATCCGATTTTGTGATGAATCGTTCAGCTGCACTTAAGATCCTTCTCATATTCTGTCCAGATTTTTTATAGAATGGTGTGTAATAATCACTTTCAAAATCCAGCTGCTTAGGCAGGTGGAAGTGGAACAGATTGAACTTTACCCCTGCAATATAAATTATGGTACCTGCACCATACACTGTAATCATGGAGGTCAGATCTTTTACATTGAAGAAATTCATGTTGACCAGATACTTATCAATGAAGTACTTATCAAAGAAACTCGAATTGGCCGATGGAATGATGAAGTTATCCATCAGGAAATTCGGAAACAGTCCAATAATCACAACCCCTGCAGCAAGGACAACCATGGCTACAGTTCCAATATTGTAACTCTCTTTGACATACTTATATTTCTTAGGCATATGACCTAGGAAAACATGGGTATAGAGTTTAATAAAGGAAGCAGCTGTACATGCGCTTACAAACATAAATATGTACTCAGCCCATCTGAAGGCTGGATGACCATACTCATAGGCTTCTATAATGGCATGGTGTAGAATCGATTTACTTGCAAATCCATTAAATAGTGGCATTCCTGTTATGCCCAGGCAGGCAATGAGTCCAACCACTGAAGCTACAGGCATTTTCCGCCATAAACCACCCAGATTGTACATATTTTTCTCTCTGGTTTTAAAGAATACAACTCCTGCAACCATGAAGAGGAGCGCTTTGAAAAGTCCATGATTGATCATGTGATATATACTGCCTGCAAACCCCATTGCCCCGTCAAGACCCAGGTAAGCTGCCACACCGATACCCATGATGACGTATCCCATCTGACTGACGCTATGATAAGCCAGCATACGAACCATTCTCTCCTGCTCTAAAGCAGCGATGACACCTACTACCATGGTGATGATCCCCAGCCATATGATGACGGCGCCTATGTCTTTTAACGTGATCAGTACAGTTGTTACCCTGGACTGATCCTGAAGAAGTGTTGAGGTAATGACCGAAAGTATCAGTCTCAGTATCCCATATCCTCCCACTTTCATGAGTATTCCTGAAGACAGGGCATTTACGGATAAATGAGACTTTGGATATACCACTGGAACCCAGTGATGAAGCGGTACCATACCGGCTTTTATGCCAAATCCTGTAATGAAGAACCCGGCAGACAGATACTTTGCTGCACCCATTTCACCGAACTTCTGACCCAAAGTGATCCATTCATAATTCTGTGTATAGGCAGACAGCACCAGGATTCCTGCAAGTATGGACAGTCCACCGAATATACCGAAATAGATGTAGATACTCCCCGCTTCAATGACTTTCTGCCCTCTTTCATGCACCATCAGTGCAAAGGAAGCAAAAGTTACTATTTCAAAGAACATGAAGAAGCTGAGAAGATCACCCGCCATAAGCGTTCCGATGGTCGCGATGTAAGTAATCATGTAAAACAGATAGAAACTTCTTTCTCTCCCGCAGCCCTTAATATCAACTGAGGTATAAAGACTGACTACAAAGAAAATCAGTCCAGCAAAAATCATGAAGAGCAGACTTAACAGGTCAATCCTGAAGATGATTCCGTTACCGAAAAGACTGGCGATCCGGTATTCCATAGGACCTTTTAGAACTTCCGGGTAAATGGTCATCATCAGCAGTGTGGTGCTTAAGATCACTGCTCGTACAGTAAACCTTCTTAACCCTCTGTTTTTCCCGCTTAATATGGGAATGAGGAGGATCTCAAGGACACTGATGAGGATGATGATTATTGGCAGCCATAGCTGAATCACTACTCTTGCAGCATTCATGGAAACCCTCCTTTTAGATGATCAGATAGACAATGATACCAAACAGTATTATGGCGTAAATGAGGACATCACCCTGTATGATGGTTCTTTCCACACCGTGTATGAATGTGTTGGATATGGCAAGACTCTTCTTTCTTATTCCCTTATGCAGCGTGAAGTCTCCATCCATCCATCTTGGGAGATGAAGATGGAACAGATGATAACGCATACCCAGATAGAAAATCACGATACCAATGATGTAGATATATACCATGGCCATAAGATCGTGAGAATTGAAGAAGTTCATGCCCATCAGATATTTCTTGATGAAATCGGCATTGTATGCAAACCCCTGCGTAGCAGGAATGATGAAGCTGTCCATCATGAAGTTCGGGAAGAAGCCGATTAAAGTGACAAGCAGTGCTAGTCCACCCATACCAAGACTCATCATGAGCTTTTCACCCTGGATGTGCTTATATTTATCTGGCAGTTTACCCAGGAATACAAAGCTGTAAAGCTTGATAAACGAAGTGACAGTTCCTGCACTGATCAGGGTGAAGATCATTTCAGCGTATCTGAATGACGGATGACCATATTCATACGCTTCGATAATCGCATGGTGAAGGATAGATTTACTGGCAAAGCCGTTGAAAAGAGGCATACCTGTAATACCCAGCGCCGCAATCAGACATACAAGCGCAGTAAACGGGAATTTCCTCCATAAACCGCCAAGTTTGTACATATCCATTTCGTGAGTTTTGAGATAAATTACCCCAGCTACCATGAAGAGAAGTGATTTAAACAGCGCATGGTTAACCATATGGTAGATGGCACCGGAGAAGCCCATGGCACCTTTTGGTCCCAAATAAGCGGCAACGCCTATACCCATAATGATATAACCCATCTGACTGACACTGTGGTAAGCCAGCATCTTCTTCATGTTGCTCTGCTGGAGCGCCATAAATACTCCAGCCGCCATCGTAATGATACCGATCCAGATCAGTACGGCACCAAGTTCGATGCTGAGGTTCCAGATCGGATCCTCGTAAGAAACATAAGCCCCTTTTGCAGGCATATAGAAGCTAGTCAGTATTCTCAATATACCGAATGCGCCAATTTTGATCATAAGACCTGAAAGCAGTGCGCTCGCAGGTGTCGGTGCAACCGGGTGGGCTCTTGGGAGCCAGATGTGAAGCGGAAGCATACCGGCTTTAACACCAAACCCCGTAATAAACAGACCCGCAATGAGGTATTTCACATTGCCCAGACTGCTCATCTTAGCAGCCAGCGGTACGAATGCGACTGTTCCGGCATTGACATAGAGAAGTATCATCCCCAGAAGCAGTGCCAGACCACCAAATACCCCCATATAGATGTAGCTGTCACCTGCAATCAGTGATTCCTTGGACTGATTGTGGGCAACAAGGAAGTATGATGCAAAAGTCATGATCTCAAAGAACAGGAACATGGTAAGCAGATCCCCTGCCATGATGGTACCCAGTACACCGCTGTAGGTGATGGACATCTGCAGGAAGAAACGGTTTCTGTGCTTCTCGATCGTCATATAGTCATGTGCGTAAATACTCACAAGTACCCAAAGTATAGAAGACGTAACCACCATGATGAAGCCCATCATGTCTACCTTGAAACTGACACCCAGTCCAAGAAGTTTCGGGATTTCATATCTCATGGTTCCCTGGAGCACCTGAGGAAACAGAGCAAGAATCAGAAAGAACGTGAGCGCTGTAGCAAAAACGATTGCCACATCACGCACATTTTCTCTTCTCCTGAAAAAGTACATTTCAATTGGTCCCCCGATAAGCGGGATCAGAATAATGATGAGCGGCAGACTCTTGATGTTGTTCAGAGCCGTAGAAATCTGCTCAGCAAGATTGACTGCAAAAAGTGTGATACCGCTTAAGTTTGATTTATCCACCTGGGCGGCATAAACCAGGAAAGCTGTAAATAAAACGACCAGCAGAACATATATGACAAGATAGCTTACATTCAAAGAATCAGATTTTGAACTTTTCTTTTTTGGACTGACAGCTGATTTATTATTCTTCTTCAAAACATTTCTCCTTCTATAAGCCTAAATTGATTCCGATAAAGGTTGGAACGGCACGCTGAATGATATCCATAACGAGATGCGGGAAAAGTCCAATGAGAATACTGCCTAGAGCCACGATAACCATGGAGACCTTCATTGTCCTTGGCAGTTTGTCTCTATGCATAACCAGCGGTTTTCCTGGACGTTCACGGAGAAATGCCGAAATAATGATCGGCAGATAGTACAAGGCATTCAGGAAGCTGCTGATCAGTATGACTGCCAGAAGTTCCGGATGACCTGCATCAAGAACCGCAAGTCCAAGGTACCATTTGCTCATAAATCCGCTTGTCCCCGGTATCCCGATCATCCCCAGAACACCGACACTGAACACGGTCATGGTTATGGGCATTTCATACCCTATACCGTCGAGTTTTTTGACATCTCGTATACCTGTCTTGTATATGATTGCGCCTGCACTGAGAAACAGTGCCGATTTCATAAATGCGTGAGAGATGACATGGAAAAGCGCAGCTGAAAACCCTAATTCACTTGCCAGGGCAAGTCCCAGAAAAATATATCCGATCTGAGATACACTGGAATAAGCAAGTCTTCTCTTTATGTCCCTCTGTGTCAGTGCGAATACAGAACCCATGATCATACTCATTACAGCGAAAATGATGATGTAATTTGTGATGCCGATATTTACGGATATGTTTTCACCTATGACCCTGTACATGATTTTTGCAATAGCAAAAACGTATGCTTTCACCACAAGACCTGAAAGTAGTGCGCTCGAAGGCGTCGGAGCACTGGAGTGCGCATCCGGAAGCCAGTTATGCAGCGGGAATATGGCCGCTTTGATTCCAAATCCTGTGAGCATGAAGCCCATGGCCAGCAGAATATTTCTTGGATATAAAGCCCAGACCCTGCTGATTTCAAGATTGATTTCGCTCATATTAAGTGCGCCGGTAACCATATAGATCAGTGCAATGCCCATGAGTATGGTCACAGATGCGATTGCACCCATCATGAGGTATTTCATGCTGGCCATAAGCGTATCTTTTTTCTTCTTGATGGCGATGATGGCAACAGAAGTCAGCGAAAGGATTTCCATGAACACATAGAGATTGAACATATCGTTTGTGAAGATCATTCCTATCATGGAGAAGATCATAAGAAATACTAAAGTAAAATATGAGTACATTCTGGATGATTCAATTTCATGTTCAAGATCTCTGAGCGCATAGATAATGATGAGTACGGAAAGCGTCAGCACGACCAGTGTCATAAGCGCTGAAAACTCATCTACGAGAAATTCGATACCGATTCCCCTCTCATAATTACCGAAGGTATAACTGTATGGCGCATCCCACAGAACTTTCAGAAGTTCCAGAAGTGCCATCACCCACGATACACCAAGTACAGAGAGCATGAGGACCTGGAATTTCCTGCCATAAGGTTTTTTATGGAGTGGAATGGTTACCGCAAAGGCCAGAAGGAGCATTAAAATATAGACGGGAAAATGCAAACTACTCATCTACTTCTACACTCCTTATCTTCATGATTTCGTCGAGTTCGATTGTGCCATAGGCTTCATGGATCTTGATGATGATGCTGAGCGAAAATGCAGTGATGCTGACCGCAACAACAATACCCGTCAGAATCATCGCTGCAGGCAGCGGATTGACGAATATTTTCTCTCCGGTTGAAGGATCGAGTATAGGAGCGACAGCGCCCTTGACATATCCTATGGAAACGAAGAAAAGAAATATTGATGTCTCCATGATATTGATCCCGATGATTTTCTTGATCAGGTTGGAGTGAGTAAGAACGGTATAAAGTCCGATGATGAAAAGCACCATCGCACCAATATAATTTATGTTATTTGCAATTAAGCTTAAATCCAGTTTCATCAGTCTTCCTCCAGCATCGTATGGAATAAAGTAACAATGGTACTCATTACTTTTAAACCTATGGCTACAGTAACCATAGGAATCAGTCCCGCACTCATTACTTTACCAAGTTCGCCCATGGGAAACCCGGCGGCTTTATTGGTGAGAAACGGATATCCGGCTAAGATACCGACAAATCCGATTCCGATATAGAACAGGATTCCGCCCGTTTCAACCTTGGAGGAAATGCTGTGAGGCATCCTCTTCTGACCTTTGTGCAGTCCATAGGCAAGCGTATAAAGCACGATACTTGCAGCAAATATTGCACCACCGGAAAATCCTCCACCAGGCGAAAGATGTCCATGAATGATGACATATATGCCATAAATCTGAATAAATGGAAGGATCATTTTAGTGGTCACTTTGACAAACAGATCATCCATGGTTTTCCTCCTCCTTCTTTTTATCCTTATGATGGGTTACTCCGATAAGAGATACCACCGCTGCGATTCCTGTGAAGAGTACCGTGGTTTCTCCAAGTGTATCAAAGGCACGGTAATCTGTAATGATTGCAGCAATGATGTTTGTGCTTCCTGTATCTTCAGCACTGTTGTCAATATAATAGTTTGCGATTTCATTATAGGACGGATTATCCATCTCTCCCATGGGTGGGAGTTCGCTTATGCTGGCAAGAAGAACAACAAGCAATCCGCCTAAAACCAGAAAAGTGAATAATTTATTCATTTCTCCATCCTCCTTGTACGGCTGATCACAACAACAAAAAGAATCGTCGTTATACCGGCACCAATTGCAGCTTCCGTCATTGCCACATCAGGGGCGCGAAGCAGAAGCCAAAGTAGAGCCATAACAAGGCTGTAGGCAGTGAAAATAATCACTGCACCAAGAAGATCCTTAGTTCTCTCCACGGCAACAGCCGAAACGATGAGAAAGATGATCAGGATTACATTAAATGTCTGCATGGTCATCCTCCCTTTTATCATCTTTCTGATTATAGTAGGCAGCTTTGGCGATGATGTGTGAAGCTACGGGATTTGTAATGAGGATAAAGATCAGTACAACCAGAAGTTTCAGGCTGACGGGATCAAAACCCTTGTAGACAATGAGTGCCAGAAGCGCAAGACCCGCACCCAGAGTGTCGCTTTTTGTTGTGGCATGCATTCTGCTGAAAACATCAGGCAGCCTTATGAGTCCAGTGGTACCGACCAGAAAGAAGAAACAGCTGGCTAGGACCAGAAGCAGTATGATGATATCTTTTAACATGGCAAGCACCTCCTAATATAGTTTTCCTTTTTCAATGTATTTCGATACAGAGATCGTAGCGATGAAGCCCATCATGGCATAGATCAGCGCTACGTCGATAAATGCGTTCTGCTCCGTAACAACGGATATGACGGCAATAAGAACGGTAACCTTGGTACTGATGACATTTATGGAAACGACTCTGTCTGCCGCTGTAGGACCTACGTAAGCTCTATATAGGCATACAAATGCAAGTATGGCGAGAAATATGGTCATCCCTGTAAAAGCCTGTATACTCATTATTCTCTCACCTCTAATCTTAGTACATGTTCTTCCAGCGCACTGCCGTTAAGTCCATCCGCTGCATCCTGAGTCAGTGCATGGATAATATACTCATCCCCGACGATATCTACAGTCAGTGTTCCTGGAGTCAGTGTCACCACATTCCCGTAGAGGACTTTGTTGAAGTCTTTCTTCAGCCTTACCGGAACCTTAACAAACACCGGATCAATGGGCATCTTAGGATTCAGGACGATTTTTGCCACACTGATGTTGGACTTTACAATCTCAACGATGAGCACAGCAACGAGCGTTATAAAATGCCAGAGAAATCTGAAGGTGATCGGACCACCATCTTTTACTGTAAACAGGATATCTCGGTTGAGATATAGTACAATAACAGCGGATATGCTGCCCAGTATCAGCGTTTCAGCATTTATCTTTGCATCTATGATCAACCAGAAAAAAAGAAGAAGAAAAAACATGATCATAACGTTTTTTCCAATAAAGTATGATTTCTTTTCCATTGTGAAACCCCCACAAATGATATTATTGATTTTGAACATAAAAGTGCTACTATATAAGTACTTTAACGTAATTCAGGCACTTTTTCAACGAAATGAAGGATTATAGGATATAACTATCAGATATTAATAATAATTGAGTTGAAATCACTTCAAATCCGTCATTTTAATGTTTATTGTATGCTATATCCAAAATCCGTCAGATGCCGCCATTTAACCGATATCACTTACTGTAATAAAGAAAGCTTCAGATTTTCATCCGAAGCTTTCTTTTAATATTCAATGCCTTTTCTGGATACAACTCCACGATCATAGTAGTGCTTCACCTTTCTCATTTCAGTAACTAGATCGGCCATGCCGACCAATTCAGAAGAAGCGTTTCTGCCCGTGAGGATCATTTCTGTTTTTTCAGGCTTTGTTTTCATCATTTCAAGTACAGCACATTCTTTGATCAGGTCGTGGTGCATTGCCGCCATGATTTCATCCAGTACGATGACATCGTAATCACCTGCGTCTATCTTCTCTATAAGATCTGACCATTCTCTTCCGGTTCTGTTTTTCATTTCATTCTGTTCTTCTTGTGTAAGCGTATTGAAGAAACGGGTTGTCTCTGCAACATTGAGATGCTCGTTATAGGGGTTTTCTGTCATGCCGATCAGTTCTCCGGTCTCAATACCTTTTAGAAACTGTACAAACAGGATCTTTCTCTTTCTGCCCGCAGCCCGAAAAGTCAGCCCGAGTGCTGCTGTGGTTTTTCCTTTACCGTCACCGGTATAGATATGTATAAATCCTTTTTTCATTTTTCTCTCCTTTATCACATAACTGTTGCTGGAATAACATGGGGTCTTCCTGAAAGCGGATTGCTGATGATCATGCACTCCATATCAAACAGAGATTTCATGGACTTCTCGTTGACCACAAGCTCAGGTGATCCGACCTGGACGATTTCTCCCTGATTCATCAGAATTAGCGAATCGCTGAATTCCGATGCGAGATTGATGTCATGGAGAACAGCAAGAACGGTGATTCCCTTGGATCTGCAGAATCCCGCAACGGTCCTCAATATGGAAATCTGATGATGCATATCAAGATGGGAGACCGGTTCATCTAGAAGCAGTATATCCGTATCCTGAACCATGGCTCTAGACACGATCGCTCTTTGAAGCTCACCGCCGCTGAGATGCCTTATGGATTTATCTTTCAGCTTCCATGTGTCCGTGATTTCCATGGCAGTTTTTGCCCGTTCAAGATCATTGACCCCTTCAGTTTCAAACCGCTTAAGATAAGGTGCCCTGCCCATGAGCACCATATCCAGTACAGTGAAGTCAAAATCCATATGGGTTTCCTGAGGAACAGTAGCAATGCGTTTTGAGAGATCTCTGATCGATACCGAGCGGATATCTTCTCCATTCAGATAGATGCAGCTGCTGTCCGGTCTGATGATTTTCTGAAGATTTTTCAAAAGCGTCGTCTTTCCCGATCCATTGGGTCCGATGATGCTGTAGAACAGTCCCTTCTCAAGGGTTATCTCGATGTGTTTAAGTACCGGATGGTCTCCATAGCTGAAATTCAGATTTCTGATCGATACTGCCGTCATGACGATGTCCCCCTTCTTTTCGTTTTATTGAGCAGGAAAATAAAATATGGTGCACCGAAAAGTGCTGTGATTGCACCAACCGGGATTTCCATGGGTGCAAGAAGTGTTCTTGCAATGGTGTCGCAGATGATCATAAACACTGCTCCCCCAAGGGCGGAAAACGGTATGAGCACACGATGGTCAGGTCCGAGAAGCAGCCTTACGGCGTGAGGTACGATGAGCCCCACAAAGCCGATGATCCCGCTGGACGAGACGATGAAAGCGATCATGAGTGAGGAAACCATAAGCAGTATTCTTTTTGCTTTATCGATTTCAACCCCAAGATTATGTGCGGTGTCATCACCCGCCATCATAAAGTTTAAATCTTTGGCGAAGATCATGATGATCATAGTGCCGGCAAGAACAACAGGCAGCAGATACCCCACCTGTTCCCACCTCGCGGCTGAAACAGAGCCCATGGTCCAGAAGATGATGCTGTCTGCCTGATCTCTGTTGAAAATCATAAGAACCGAAATCACCGCCGAAGCCATGGAGCTTACGGCAACCCCTGCAAGAAGGAGGGTGACAGATGGTATTCTCGTTCCGACTCTTGCAATCTGATAAACACAGACGACCGTGAGGACTGCTCCCGTAAATGCTGCAAACTGGACGGAGAGAAATGCTCCGAAAACAGATGCACCTCCGAATACAATGGCAAGACTTGCGCCTAAAGCTGCCCCGGATGAGACACCTACGATATAAGGGTCCGCCATGGGATTTTTGAACATTCCCTGAAAAGCTGCGCCCACAACAGAAAGCCCCATTCCGATCACTGCAGAGAGTATTATCCTCGGCAGCCTGATATTCATCATAATGGTCTCATAATTTGACAGTGTTTCCTCTTCAACGAGCGCTTCACCAAAAACAGGGATATTTCTGATCAGAATTTTTACAGCGGTAATAAAGGAGATATCTGCAGCACCTAGCGTGCTGACAAATATACCAAGAACAGTCACCACAAATAAAACAGCAAAGAACAGCGATCTGTAAAAACCCCGTCTTTCAATAAAACTCATCACATTCTCCTATTTGAACGCATCAGGATGTATGATTTCTGCCAGAGCTTTGAAGCCTTCTGCTATTCTTGGTCCCTGACGGTCGATCATATTGCTGTCGATCTCAAATACATTTCCCGCTTTCACCGCACTCAGGTCTTTATACCCGTTCGCTTCAATCAGACCTGCTTTTGTCTCATAATACTTGGAGACGATAACCATTTCAGGATCGTGCTCAACGATTTTTTCCAGGCTGTAACTCCAGCCTTCAACATCATCGGCAATATTCTCACCATTGGCCATTCTGATCATTTCACTGATAAATGTCCCGCCTCCCGCTGTAAAGTCACCAAACTCACCATATCCCACCACGTAATATACTGAAGGCGCAGAAAGGCCCGAAACCTTATCCTCTACCTCGGCGACTGTCTCCTTCATCTCACTGTTCAGCTTGTCCGCATTTTCACTGAGATCCAGGATTTCTCCCATGACTTCGATCACGCTGTACACGCCAGCGAAACTGTCATTGGGATTAAGTACGACAACCTTTACGCCCAGTTCATTCAGCTTTTCGTAGACATCTTCACTGAAATGCGTAGACGCGATGACAAGGTCAGTATCAAGTTCCACGATTCTTTCGATATTGGGCTCCTTCAGCGTTCCGACGGATTCAATGCCTGATACTTCAGCCGGATAGTCGCAGTAATCTGTTCTTCCTACAAGCAATCCTTCCGCACCAAGGGCAAATACCGTTTCTGTTATGCTTGGTGCCACCGATACGATGCGTTCAGGTTTTTCCTCAAATACCACTGTGTTTCCAGCTGAATCCTCTATGGTCAGGGGATAGACTGTATGCTCATCCCCAGCAGTTTCCGCCTCTACAGGCGTCTCCACATTTCCGGAGACGGTCTGATCATCCTCTCCATTTTTTACACCGCATCCTGAAAGGATACCCATGGTCAGTAAAGTCACCGTTAATAAGCCAATTATTTTTCTTTTCATTTTTATCACTCCTGTTTATTATGCAATTTCTTCAAGTAACGATATGAGTTTCATATTTGATTTTCTGTCCTTAATGGCGATCCTGAATTCATATTCGCCAAGTCCTGTAAATCCTTCAGGCAGCCTGATCAGAATATTGTCCTTAAGGAGAATCTCCTGAATTTCCAGCGCAGTATGTTTTTTTGAAGACACCAGAATGAAATTTGATTCGGTGGTCAGAAACGTAAACTGTGAGAGCTTCTTCAGTTCATTCATCATATAATCGCTCTCTTCTCTGATCCATTTTCTCGTTTCCTCCTGGTACTTTCTGTCATAGAGCACTGTCTGCCCTGCAAGATCTGCAAAAGTATTGATATGCCAGGGTTCCATCAGCCCATTGACCCTCTGTCCAAGTTCCATATTATGGAAAACCCCATAACCGAGCCTTATGCCAGGCATCCCGTAATACTTTGTCAGAGCCCTTATGATGATGAGATTATCCATCCTTTCATCAATGATGCTTGAGCCCGGATAATCCGATGTGAATTCTATGAAGGTTTCATCCACCATCAGGTAACCTTGCCGCGCCTTAAGCGTTTCCATCAGTTTAAGTATGTCATCTCTCGGTGTCAGTGTGCCCGTAGGATTGTTCGGATTGCACAGAACAACCAGGGCACGCTTAGGAACGGCTTCAATAAGTGCTTCTGTCCTCAGTCGTCCACAGCTGTCAAAAAGGATCAGCTCACTGAACATCAGATCTGAGAGCTCTGCAGCCCTTCTATATTCCGAGAATGTGGGTGCCGCAATGATCACACTCTCCACAGGCAGAGCCTGCATGGTCTTGTAGATGACTTCTACTGCACCATTTCCAAGAACGACAGTCACTTCATCCTCACGCTTATCTATATAGTCATGTATGGAACGGGTCAGTTTCCGATACAGCCGATCGGGATATCTGGTCACAGAGGACAGTTCACCGATCAGCACTTCTTTAAAGCTTTCCGGCACCCCCAGGGGATTGATGTTTGAACTGAAATCCGTCATCTCATCTTTATACCGATAGATATCCCCGCCGTGATAATTCATCTCAGGCACCTCCTTTCATGTATACCATAATGATGGCACCGCTGATGCCGATAAACAGCAAAGCTGCAGTCTGCATCATGTTGTTTGTCCTTCTGATATCCTCAGGTTCCGGTTCTCTTTTTCTTCTCCCGATAAAAGGCTTATGGATGAGCTTTCCGGAATAGATGGAACCGCCACCCAGCTGGATGCCTAACGCCCCTGCCGCCGCAGCCTCAGGGTGTCCTGAATTGGGACTTCTGTGATTTCTGCAGTCTTCTCTCCAGGTCCTGTAGCTCTCTTTTCCGGAGTAACCCAGGAGAAATGAAGAGACAACCATAAGAAGCGCGGTCAGCCTTGCGGGGATGTAGTTGAACAGATCATCCATCTTCGCCGAGACAAACCCGAAGTTCCTGTATTGATCACTGGTATAGCCCACCATGGAGTCTAAGGTGTTTACAGCTTTATAG
>Ga0194137_10000958_pt1 | contig 18169 bp, 15 predicted proteins | sample TARM_MetaG_T3_14_FD_134025 | JGI IMG/M metagenome (GOLD analysis project Ga0194137, IMG submission 134025) | Freshwater microbial communities from Pennsylvania, USA, analyzing microbe dynamics in response to fracking - TARM_MetaG_T3_14 (version 2) | ecosystem: Environmental > Aquatic >... | reverse complement strand
GGGCGCGCGCGCGCCCTGGTCACGGCGCCCATCCACAAGGAGGCCCTGCATGCGGCCGGTTCACCCTATCCCGGCCATACCGAGATGCTGCAGGCCCTGGCCGGCGGCGTGCCGGTGCGCATGATGCTGGCCAACGAGGAGCTGCGCACGGTACTGGTCACCATCCACTGCTCGTTGCGCGAGGCCATTGCGCGCGTGACCCGGGAAGCCGTGGCGGAGACGCTGCGCATCACGCATGCCGCGCTGCAGCGCATGGGGTTCGCAGCGCCGCGCATCGCGGTGGCCGGGCTGAACCCGCATGCGGGCGAGGGCGGGCTGTTCGGCGACGAGGAGATCCTGCACATCGCCCCCGCCATCGCCGATGCGCGCGCCGCCGGCATTGACGCCTGCGGCCCCTATGCGCCGGACACCATCTTCATGCGCGCCCGCCGTGGCGAGTTCGACGTCGTCGTGGCCATGGTGCACGACCATGGCCTGATCCCGGTGAAGTATCTGGGCGTGGAGCAGGGCGTGAACGTGACGCTGGGCCTGCCCTTCGTGCGCACCAGCCCCGACCATGGCACGGCCTTCGATATTGCGGGCAAGGGCATTGCCGACCCGGCCAGCTTGGGCGCGGCGCTCGCGATGGCGCGCCGCCTGGCGGCCGGTGTTATCGCGCCGGCGTGAGCGCGGCGAGCTGGGCGCGGGCGCGGGCGGTGGCGCGCTCGAGCAGATAGGCGTTCTCGAAGGCGCGCATGCGATCGGACTCGCAGAGCTTCTTCAGCATGCGGGCCGTCATCGTCACCGTCTCCTGGTGGCGGCTGCCGTGCGTGAAGATGAAAAAGCTGCGGCCGGCGCTGACATGGGCCAGGCGCACCTTCTGCCACTCGTTGCCGGTGTGCATCTGGTAGGCGAAGCCGATCTGCATGTTGTCCATCAGCCCGGCGCCACCGCTGGGCTCGGAGGCACCCTCGGCGGCGGGCAGGCCGTCGATGGAGATGTCCACGGCCTGCAGCGGCTCGGCCGCGGCGGCGGCATCATTGCCCGACAGGTCCAGGTCCAGCTCGCCGTTCCAGTCGACATTGGCCTCCTCGACCAGGCCCAGGCTCTTGGCCTCGGCCGGTGTCAGGCGCTGGCTGGCGTCGAGATCGCCGGGCGCGCTCTCGCCGGCGAAGGGCTTGGCGAGGTCGGCTTCGGCCGGCGGCGCGACGCCGAAGATCTGATCGAGCTGCTTGATCAGCAGATTGGTGTCCAGGGCGCTGGGGGCCTGGCCCTTCAGCGACTCGGCGTGCGCGGGCAGCAGGGCGCCGAAGAAGTCCTTGCGCGGCGCGTCGGGCCAGCGGATCAGGTCCAGGCCTTCGTTGAGCGTGCGCATCAGATTGGGCAGCTCGCGCAGGAAGTCGGAGCGGGCGGCCGTGCCACCCTTGGGCTGCACGCTCATGACCAGGGTGCGGCCCAGGGTGCGCAGGCGCAGGGCCCGCTCGGGAGCGCCTTCGCGCGAGGCCAGCACGATGGCCTGGCTCCAGACCTGGGCCAGGAAGCTGCGCAGGAATTCCTGCATCGGCACCTTGGCCAGCTGCTGCTGCAGCTGCAGGGCGTAGCGCTGCTGCAGGCGCAGATCGGTTTCGCGGCGCTCGACGACGGCGGCGGCGTCGCCAGCGGCCTTCAACGTGTCGCGCGTCTGCTCCGTGATGAAGGCTTCGAGGGCGTCCAGTTTGGCCGTGTAGACGTCCATGCGGTCGAAGTCGCCCTGGGCGACGTCCTGCACGAGGTCACGGACATGGGACAGGAAGGAGCGGCCGGGGTCGTCGCTGAAGTCGTCGAAGGCACAGGCCAGCGACGCCATGCGGTTGACGAACACCCGCACCGGATGGCGTCGCGAGGAGAAGAAGGTCTCATCGCCCAGGGCCACGCGCAGTACGGGCAGCTGCAGGCGGGCCAGCAGGCGCGCCATCTGCGGCGGCACCTTGGGGTCGGACAGGATCTGGTCGAACAGGCTGCCGACGACGTCGATGACCATGTGGTCCAGGCGGCCGCTGGCAAGCTGGCGCAGCTCGTCGCGGTGCTGGTGGATCAGATTGGTCGGCAGGGGCATCTGGCCCCAGGCGCTCGGGGTCTCGCCGCTCAGCGTGTCCAGGCCCATGCGGCCGGAATTGCCGTGGCTGTCGACATTGGGCTCGTAGGCGCCGGGCGCCTGGGCGAGGCGGCGCAGCAGATCCATCATCTGCGGCTCGACCCGGCCGAAACCGCCACCACCGCCTCGGCCGCCATAGCCACCCATGCCGCCGAAGCCGGTGTTGCGGCCGCCCCCGCCAACGGGATTCAGCCCGCCATGGCCCGAGCCACCGTAGCCGCCGCGGGTGGACATGCCGCCATGGCCGGAATCGAGGTCGCCGGGCTGGGTGGGGGCGCCCAGGCCGCCCAGGCGGGAAGTGCCGCCGTCCGGCGTCGCGCGCACGCGCAGGTCCTGGGGGCGCAGGCCGCGCGAGCGCAGCAGCTCGGCGATGTCGGCATAGCAAGCGCGCATCTCCTGGGCCAGTGAGCGGGTCAGCTCGTCGGTCAGGGTCTGGCGGGTGACGGGGTCGTCGGTGATGGCCTGGATGGCGTCGAGCAGGCCCTGGCCGATCAGTTCGGGCCGCAGCGGGTTGCGCTCACCGACCTGGATGCCGGCCACGTAGGACTCGACCTCGCGCAGTTCCCACTCGCAGTGGTGGCCGATGGCCAGGCCGATGCGGTCGGCGGCGACGAGGTTATTGACCTGGTCGTCGTCCATCAGCGACAGCTCGCCCCAGTCCTTCTTCTTGGCGGTGGGTGCCGTGGCCGGCGGGGTCTCGGATTGTTCGGCAGCCACCTGGCGCCGCAGGCTCTGCACGAATCGCTGGGAGAAGACGGCCTGTTGCTGGCGGAACACGAATTGAGCCGCGAGCAGGGCGTCGCGCCGCTTGATCTGGCCCGCCGACAGGGCCGACAGTCCCAGCCCTTCCGCGCAGCGCTCGGCCGCCTGCTCACCCGCCAGACGGATGCGTGTCAGCGAGGCTTCGAGGTGCGGATTCAGGCGTATCTCAGGCGCGTTCATCAAGATGTGGCACGAGCGGCCCCGAAAGTATCGCGCCTGCCAGAGGCGCGGGTTTTCAGCAGGTTGCCAAATCCGTGGCACAAAAAAGCCCGGTAACCATTGCTTACCGGGCGGCGGAGCGGGGTGAGAGCTTAGCGCTTCAGCGAATCCCGGATTTCGCGCAGCAGCTGAATATCTTCGGGCGTGGGCGGCGGTTCGGTCGGCGCGGGCGCGGCTTCGGGCTCGCGCTTGAGGCGGTTGATCTGTTTGATCATCAGGAAGATGACGAAGGCGAGGATGATGAAATTCAAGGAGACGGTGATGAAGCTGCCGTAGGCCAGCACGGCCCCGGACTTCTTGGCTTCGGCCAGCGTCGTGGCCGTCTGGCCGGCCAGCGGGATGAAGTAGTTGCTGAAATCCAGCCCGCCGAAGATCTTGCTGATGACCGGCATGATGACGTCGCCGACCAGGGAGTCGACGATCTTGCCGAAGGCGCCGCCGATGATCACACCGACCGCCAGGTCGACGACATTGCCTTTGACGGCGAACTCCTTGAACTCGGAAAAGAAACTCATGCGGGGCTCCAGACTGGGGTGGCGCCGATGTTGGCGGCAACTTCGGGGCGCTTGAAGGCGGGTAAACCTGCGGTCCGCCGGCGGCTCGGTCGGCCGGGCCTCGGGCAAGCGTCCGTTAGAATCCTAAGTTGCCCCTGATCAGAAGTCTCTTTAGAGGACCCTCATGAGTGACCAGCAAGTGGACCAAGGCAAGCGGACCTGGTTGATTGCCACCGGTTGCGCCGGCGCCGTCGGTGGCGTTGCGACCGCCGTGCCCTTCGTCAGCACTTTTGCACCGAGCGAGCGTGCCAAGGCCGCCGGTGCCCCCGTCGAGGTCGATATTTCCGGTATCAAGCCGGGTGAGAAGCTCACCGTCGAATGGCGTGGCAAGCCGGTCTGGATCGTGCGCCGCACGCCGGAGCAACTCGCGGGCCTGAAGAAGAATGACGCTCAGCTGGCCGACCCGAATTCGGAACGCAAGGCCTTCCCCCTGCCCGAGGGCGTCAGCAAGGAAACCCGCGCGATCAAGGACGAATACCTCGTCGTCGTGGGCATCTGCTCGCATCTGGGCTGCTCGCCGAGCGACAAGTTCGCCGCCGGCCCGCAACCTTCGCTTCCGGACGACTGGAACGGCGGCTTCCTGTGCCCCTGCCATGGCTCGACCTTCGACATGGCCGGCCGCGTCTTCAAGAACAAGCCTGCGCCGGACAACCTCGAGGTGCCGCCGTATGTGTTCCTCTCCGACAGCCGCGTGCTGGTTGGCGAGAGCAAGAAGGCCTAAACAGGAAACACGGGACGAGACATGGCTGAATTCAAAGAAGCTCCCGCAGGCGCCTCGGTTGGCGTGAAGACCATGACCTGGCTGGAGAACCGGTTCCCGACCGCGTTCGACGCCTACAAGGTCCACATGTCGGAGTACTACGCGCCGAAGAACTTCAACTGGTGGTACATCTTCGGTTCGCTGGCCCTTTTGGTGCTGGTGATCCAGATCGTCACCGGCATCTTCCTGGTGATGCACTACAAGCCCGATGCCGGCCTGGCCTTCGCGTCGGTCGAGTACATCATGCGCGACGTGCCCTGGGGCTGGCTGATCCGCTATATGCACTCCACCGGTGCATCGGCCTTCTTCGTGGTCGTCTACCTGCACATGTTCCGCGGCCTGATCTATGGAAGCTACCGCAAGCCGCGCGAACTGGTCTGGATCTTTGGCTGCGCCATCTTCCTGTGCCTGATGGCCGAGGCCTTCATGGGCTATCTTCTGCCCTGGGGCCAGATGTCCTACTGGGGCGCCCAGGTCATCGTGAACCTCTTCGCCGCCGTGCCCTTCGTCGGTCCAGACCTGGCGCTGATGATCCGCGGCGACTACGTCGTCGGCGACGCCACCCTGAACCGCTTCTTCAGCTTCCACGTCATCGCCGTGCCGCTGGTGCTGCTGGGCCTGGTGGTCGCCCACCTGCTGGCCCTGCACGATGTCGGTTCCAACAACCCCGACGGCGTCGAGATCAAGAAGGGGCCCAAGGACGCGCAAGGCCGCCCGCTGGATGGCGTGCCCTTCCACCCCTTCTACACAGTGCACGACATCTACGGCGTCTGCATTTTCCTGATGGTCTTCACCGCCATCATCTTCTTCGCGCCTGAGCTGGGTGGCTACTTCCTGGAGTACAACAACTTCATCCCGGCCGACCCGCTCAAGACACCCGCCCACATCGCCCCGGTCTGGTATTTCACGCCCTTCTACTCGATGCTGCGTGCAACGACCGACACCATGGTCAACGTGCTGTGCGGCGTGGTCGGCATCGCGGCCATCGTGAGCTTCCTGAAGGGCAAGTTCGGCGGCGCCGCCAAGGTGGCCCTGCTGGTGGCCGCCGCCGTGCTGATCTTCCTGCTCAAGGTCTTCGACGCCAAGTTCTGGGGCGTTGTCGTCATGGGCGGCGCGGTCATCATCCTGTTCTTCCTGCCCTGGCTGGACCACAGCCCGGTCAAGTCGATCCGCTACCGTCCCGATTGGCACAAATACGTCTACGCCGTCTTCGTCGTCTTCTTCATGTGGCTGGGCTATCTCGGCATACAGCCGCCGAGTGAGATGGGCACCCTGGTGGCCCAGGCCGGCACGCTGTTCTACTTCGGTTTCTTCCTGCTGATGCCCTGGTGGAGCCGCCTGGGTACGCCCAAGGCCGTGCCCGACCGTGTGACCTTCCACGCCCACTGAGCCGCGGAGCAACAACACAAATGAAAAAGCTGATCGCCATCCTGCTGGCTTCGCTGAGCCTGGCCGGTGCCGCCCACGCCTCGAGCGGCGGCATCGAGTGGGACAAGTTCCCCAAGGAGAAGATGTCGGACATGGCCGCGCTGCAGCACGGCGCCAAGCTGTTCGTCAACTACTGCCTGAACTGCCATTCGGCCGCTTATATGCGCTACAACCGCATGCGCGACCTGGGTCTGACCGAAGCCGACATCAAGAACAATCTTCTGTTCGCGGCCGACAAGGTCGGTGAGACCATGAAGGCCAGCATCGATCCCAAGGAAGCCAAGGCCTGGTTCGGCGCGAACCCGCCCGACCTGTCGGTCATCGCCCGCTCGCGTGCCGACGGCGCCAAGGGTTCCGGTGCCGACTACCTCTACACCTATATGCGGAGCTTCTACCGCGACGACACCAAGGCCACGGGCTGGAACAACCTGGCCTTCCCCAGCGTCGCGATGCCGCATGTGATGTGGGAGCTGCAAGGCCAGCGCGCCGCCAAGTTCGAGGAAGTCGCCGACCCGCACGATCACGAGAAGAAGGTCCACGTCTTCGCCGGCTATCAGCAGCTGACGCCCGGCACCCTGACCGAGCGCCAGTACGACGAGTCGGTGGCCGACCTGGTCGCCTATCTGCAGTGGATGGGCGAGCCCGCGCAGGGCCAGCGCTTCCAGCTCGGCGTCATCGTGCTGATCTTCCTCGGCTTCCTGACCGTGTTCGCCTGGCGTCTGAACGCCGCGTACTGGAAGGACGTGAAGTAAGCCTTCGAGTTCCGGCGCACCCCAAACGGGGGCGCCAAACACGCAGTGGGGAGGGCGTCAAGCCACCCACTGCGTTTGCTTTTTGCGCGGCGGCCCGCCGCGTGTGTTTTGATTGACTGACCCCTCGGGAGCCCAAGCCATGATGGTCCTCTACTCCGGCACCACCGACCCCTACTCGCACCGCTGCCGTTTCGTGCTGTTCGAGAAAGGCATGGACTTCGAGATCCGCGACGTTGACCTGTTCGCGAAGCCTGAAGACATCGCATTGATGAACCCGTACAACGAGGTGCCCATCCTCGTCGAGCGCGACCTCATCCTGTACGAATCGCACATCATCAACGAGTACATCGACGAGCGCTTTCCGCATCCGCAGCTGATGCCCGGCGACCCGGTCGCCCGCGCCCGTGTGCGCCTCTTCCTGTTGAACTTCGAAAAGGAGCTGTTCGCCCATGTGAACGTGCTCGAAGGCCGCGGCACGACGACCAAGGCGACGGACAAGCAGCTGGAAAAGGCCCGTTCGCAGATCCGCGACCGCCTGACCCAGCTCGCCCCGATCTTCCTGAAGAACAAGTACATGCTGGGCGACGACTTCTCTATGCTCGACGTGGCCATCGCCCCGCTGCTGTGGCGCCTGGACTACTACGGCATCGACATGTCCAAGAACGCGCTGCCGCTCTTGAAGTACGCCGAGCGCATCTTCTCGCGCCCGGCCTACATCGAAGCACTGACGCCTTCCGAAAAGGTCATGCGCCGCTAATGGACCAGACCCCCGCTTCCGGCGGTGCAGGTGGGGGGACTTCCACCCGCCCCTATCTAATCCGCGCCCTGCACGACTGGTGCACGGACAACGGCTTCACGCCCTATATCGCGGTCCACGTCGACCGTTCGGTGCAGGTGCCGATGGAGTACGTGTCCAACAACGAGATCGTGCTGAACATCGGTTTCGATGCGACCAGCGGCCTGGATCTCGGCAACGAGTTCATCCAGTTCAAGGCCCGCTTCGGCGGTGTTGCGCGCGAGATCATCGTGCCGGTGGACCATGTCGTGGCCATCTACGCCCGCGAGAATGGCCAGGGCATGGCCTTTCCGGCGCCCGAGCCGCTGGCCGAAGGCGCGCCGCTGCCCAGCGTTCCCGCACCCGGGGAACCTCGCCGCAGCGGCCTGCGTTTGGCCAGCGAGGCGACGGAAGGTGAGGGCGACGACACGCCGCCGCCCGATGCCCCCGGTGGCGGCCCACGCCCGACGCTCAAGCGTGTGAAATAGCGGCACGCGCGCGAACGCGTGCGCGTGACCGCCTAGAATCCACACCTTCGCCGGCTTAGCTCAGTTGGTAGAGCAACCGCCTTGTAAGCGGTAGGTCATCAGTTCGAATCCGATAGCCGGCACCAATGCGAACCCCAGTACCGAAAGGTGCTGGGGTTTTCTACTTTTGCAGCAGCTTGACGCGGATATGCCCCGGCAGCCCTGCCTGGGCCAGCAGGGCCTCCAGGCGCGGCAGCAGGTGGCGCAGCTTGGCTGCGACGGCGGCGTTGGCGGCCAGCAGGCTCCAGCCGTCTTCGTCGAGCGGGCCCGGCTGCAGGCTGGCCAACAGCGCGCCGGGCAGGGCGGGCGCGATGACGCGCAGCCGCCGGCGCGATGCCTCCAGCCGCGCATTGAGCTGGGCCAGGCCCTCGTGGGCGCGCAGCGCCTCGGCCACCGGCGTCGGTGACGGGATGCTGGCGCGCACGCTCTTGGGCGCGAGATAGCGGGGCGGGGTGGCCATGGCCGCAGTGTAGTCAGGCGTCAGGTCGCCTCATGGCCCGCTGCTAAACTGCGCCGTTTTGCGCGGCCAGGCAAACGCTTCTTGCATTGGCCCGGCCCGCCCCCAGATTCGCGCGTCACGTCGGCCTCGCCGGCGCCCGCCAGCACTCAAGTCGCAGCATGTTGCCCAAGCTTCTCACCTCGATTTTCGGTAGCCGCAACGAGCGTCTGCTCAAGCAGTACCGCCGCACCGTGCAGCAGATCAATGCGCTGGAGGCGAAGTACGAGGCCTTGAGCGACGACGAGCTGCGCGCCCAGACGGCCGAGTTCAAGCAGCGCATCGCCGGCGGCGCGACCGTCCACGACATCCTGCCCGAGGCCTTTGCCGTCTGCCGCGAAGGCAGCAAGCGGGCGCTGAAGATGCGTCACTTCGACGTGCAGCTGATCGGCGGCATGGTGCTCAATGACGGCAAGATCGCCGAAATGCGTACCGGCGAGGGCAAGACCCTGATGGCCACGCTGCCGGTCTACCTGAACGCGCTGACGGGCAAGGGCGTCCACGTCGTCACGGTCAACGACTACCTCGCGCGCCGCGACGCCGAGTGGATGGGCAAGCTCTACAACTTCCTCGGCCTGACGGTGGGTATCAACCTGCCGCAGATGCCGCGCGAGGAGAAGCAGGCCGCCTACGCCGCCGACGTCACCTACGGCACCAACAACGAGTACGGCTTCGACTATCTGCGCGACAACATGGTCTACGAGACGGCCGACCGCGTGCAGCGCGGCCTGTCGTACGCCATCGTCGACGAGGTGGACTCCATCCTCATCGACGAGGCGCGTACGCCGCTGATCATCTCGGGCCAAGCCGACGATCACACCGACGTCTATCTGCGCATCAACGCCGTCGTGCCCAAGCTGAAGAAGCAGATCGGCGAGCTCGACCCGCGTACCGGCGAGGGTGTCATCGAGCCGGGCGATTTCACGGTGGACGAGAAGTCGCACCAGATTCACCTGACCGAAGACGGCCACGAGGTCGCCGAGCAGCTGCTGACCGAGGCCGGCCTCATCGCCGAAGGCGCCAGCCTTTACGACGCGGCCAACATCACGCTGATGCATCACCTCAATGCAGCGCTGCGGGCCCACCACGTCTATCACCGCGACCAGCACTACGTCGTGCAGAACGGCGAGGTGATCATCGTCGACGAATTCACCGGCCGCCTGATGAGCGGCCGTCGCTGGAGCGATGGCCTGCACCAGGCCGTCGAGGCCAAGGAAGGCGTGCAGATCCAGGCCGAGAACCAGACCCTGGCCTCCATCACCTTCCAGAACTATTTCCGCATGTACGGCAAGCTGTCCGGCATGACGGGCACGGCCGACACCGAGGCCTATGAGTTCCAGGAGATCTACGGCCTCGAGACCGTCGTCATCCCGCCCAACCGCCCGACCATCCGCAAGGACGAGCTGGACTTGGTCTACAAGACCGACCGCGAGAAGTACAACGCCGTCATCGAGGACATCCGCAGCTGCCACGAGCGCGGCCAGCCCGTGCTGGTGGGCACGACGTCCATCGAGAACTCGGAGCTGATCTCCAAGCTGCTGACCCAGGCCAAGCTGCCTCACAGCGTGCTCAACGCCAAGCAGCACGAGAAGGAAGCGCAGATCGTCGCCCAGGCCGGTCGCCCGGGCGTCATCACCATCGCCACCAACATGGCCGGCCGCGGCACCGACATCGTGCTGGGCGGCAATGTCGAGAAGCAGATCCAGTTCATCGAGGCCGACGAGGCGATTCCGGCCGACGAGAAGGCGCGTCGCATCCAACAGCTCAAGGACGAGTGGCAGGGCCTGCACGACAAGGTGCGCGCCGAGGGCGGCCTGCGCATCATCGCGACCGAGCGTCACGAGAGCCGCCGCATCGACAACCAGCTGCGCGGCCGTGCCGGTCGCCAGGGCGACCCGGGCTCTTCGCGCTTCTACTTGTCGCTGGACGACCAGCTGATGCGCATCTTCGCCGGCGAGCGCGTGCGCGCCATCATGGACCGGCTCAAGATGCCCGAGGGTGAGGCCATCGAGGCCGGCATCGTCACGCGCAGCATCGAAGGCGCCCAGCGCAAGGTCGAGGCCCGCAACTTCGACATCCGCAAGCAGCTGCTCGAGTACGACGACGTGTCGAACGACCAGCGCAAGGTGATCTACCAGCAGCGCAACGACATCCTCGAGGCGGAAAGCCTGATCGCCCAGATCGCCTCGCTGCGGGAGTCCACGCTGACCGACGTCGTGCGCACCTTTGTGCCCGCCGAAAGCGTCGAGGAGCAATGGGACCTCGCGGGCCTGGAGCAGGTGCTGACGAGCGAATGGCAGCTCGACCTGCCGTTGACCGAACTGGTCAAGAAGAGCGACTCCATCACCGACGATGACATCCTCGAGGCCGTCACCAAGGCCGGTGACGAGCTCTTCCAGAGCAAGCTGGACCGCGTCGGCATCGAGCAGTTCAACCCCTTCATGCGCATGGTGCTGCTGCAGAGCATCGACCAGCGCTGGCGCGAGCACCTGGCGGCCCTGGACTATCTGCGCCAGGGCATCCATCTGCGCGGCTACGCCCAGAAGAATCCCAAGCAGGAATACAAGCGCGAGGCCTTCGAGCTGTTCTCGCAGCTGCTGGACCTGGTGAAGATGGAAGTCACCCGCACGCTGATGAATGTGCGCATCCAGAGCCAGGAAGAGGCCAACCAGGCCGCCGAGGCCATGGAACGCCGCGCCGAGGCGGTGTCCAACGTGACCTACCAGCACCCCAACGAGGACGGCTCCATCAGCCAGGACGTCGATCCGGCCACCCTGCTGGCCGAGTTCGGCCATATCGGCCGCAACGACCCCTGCCCCTGCGGCAGCGGCAAGAAGTTCAAGCTCTGCCACGGCAAGCTGGCTTGATGGGCGCTGCTTGAATCCCAGCGCGGGCCGGCTCTGCCGGCCCGTTTTCATGGGGGGCACCTTCGGCACCCCCGCTCGTCCAGGGGAGAATCCGTGCGTTTGACCACAAACGGCAGCCAGTGCCACGCGCATGGGGGGTGCTCAATCCTCCCGCATCCCCCTAGAGTGCAGTGCAAGAAAGCCCCAGATCAGGGGTTTACCCAATAGAAATATCAGAAAGCTCGTCATGAAAGCCCTGTTCGCTGCTGCCGCCATCGCCCTGGCCACTGGCGCGTCCGCCCATACGGTCAGCTTCAGCAACTTCGGCCATCAGGACTTCACGGGCAACGGCCTGAACTTTGACGATACTTATTCGTTTAACCTGGCCGACAACACCTGGGTCAGCGGCCTGCTGACGACCGGCACGCTGCTGGGCAATGAGCCGGCCATCGACATCCAGACGGTCAAGCTGAGCCATCTGGGGGGCAGCATTGACTGGACCCAGACCATCTTCGTTGACTTCAGCGTCGCGGCCGTCGGTGTTGAGCAATGGGAACTGACGCCCCAGTTTCTGGGGGCTGGACAATGGCAGCTCGAGGTAAAGGGCACCTCCTATGCCGACAAGACAGGCAACGGCTATGTCGCCAACGTCGAATTGCCGGAGCCGAACAGCGTGGCGCTGGCCGTGCTGGCCTTGGTTGGCGCCGGCCTGTCGAGCAGTCGCCGCCGCAAGGCCTGAGCCTCCTGGACGCGTCGAAAGAGCGACATGAAGAAAAACTTCGCAGCTGCAAGCCTCTTCGCCGCGGGCATCCTGGTCGCCCAGGCTGCGGCTGCCCAGGCCACGGTCAGCATCAAATGGCAAGGCCTGGATACGTCGGGCATCAAGCTCAGCACGATGGACACCACGGTGTCCAGCACCGTGCCGGTGACGAGCAACTACGCGACCTCGGCACTGAATTACACCTACACCGACACGGGCAAGAGCTTCATCGCCTACTGCATCGAACCCGTCCAGGGTAACGGCCGCGCCAACATTGCCCGTACTTACAACGTCGACAGCTTCTCCGGCGTGCAGGCCCAGAATCTGCAAGGCCTGTTCTCCACGGCCTACGCCGGCCTGTCGACCTACAACGACAAGGCGGCCTTCCAGCTTGCGGTGTGGGAAATGCTTCTGGAGACCGGTAGTACGCTGGACGTGACCAGCGGCAGCTTCCATGTCTCCATCACCGATGGCGTCAGCGCTCAGATCGCCACCGAGGCCAACTCCTTCCTGGCGAACGCCCTGGCCTACAAGGGCCCGGCCCTGTACGCGCTCACCAAGTTGACCAATCCGCAGCTCCAGGATCTGGTCACGGCCACGCCGCTGAGCCCCGTGCCCGAGCCCGAGAGTTACGCGCTTTTCCTGGGCGGCCTGGGCATTGTCGGCCTGCTGGCCCGCCGCCGCATGCCGCGCTGATTGCGCCGCAAATCCTTGCAAAGGCTCCTCCGGAGCCTTTTCGCTTTCTAGAATCCCGGCGCCTTCCCTGACAGCCTTCGAGCGCGCCATGCCCGTCAATCTCACTGCCCCCGACCCCGCCACCCTGTTGCCCGTGCCGGGCGTGCGCCTCGGCGTGACCATGGCCGGCGTGCGCAAGGCCAATCGGCGCGACTTGAGCGTCATCACGCTGGACGAGGGCGCTGCCGTGGCCGGCGTCTTCACGACCAACCGCTTTTGCGCCGCGCCGGTGCAGGTCTGCCGCGTGCACCTGGCTAGCGGCTCGGCCATCCGCGCCCTCCTGATCAACACCGGCAATGCCAACGCCGGCACCGGCGCCGACGGCCTGGCCCGCGCGCGCGGGACCTGCCAGGCCCTGGCCAGCCTGATCGGCTGCACGGCCGAGCAGATCCTGCCCTTCTCGACCGGCGTCATCATGGAGACCCTGCCGGTGGAGCGCATCACCGCCGGCCTACCCGCCGCGCTGGCCGCGTTGAAGGCCGACGGCTGGGCCGAAGCCGCCGCCGGCATCATGACGACGGACACCCTGCCCAAGGCCGCCTCGCGCCGCATCGAGATCGGCGGCGTGCCGGTCACGCTGTCGGGCATCTCCAAGGGCGCCGGCATGATCCGGCCCAATATGGCGACCATGCTGGGCTTCGTCGCCACCGACGCCAACATCGCGCCAGCCCTGCTGCAACCCCTGGTCAAGGAGGCTGCCGACGCCTCCTTCAACCGCATCACCATCGACGGCGACACGTCGACCAACGACTGCTTCATGCTAATTGCCAGCCGCAAGGCCCGGCATGCCGAGATCACGTCGCTGGACAGCGCCGAGGCCAAGGTCCTGAGGGAGGCGCTGATCGCCCTGTCCCAGGAACTGGCCCAGGCTATCGTGCGCGACGGCGAAGGCGCGACCAAGTTCATCGCCATCACCGTCGAGGGCGGCCGCGACGAGGCCGAGTGCAAGCTGGCTGCCTATGCCATCGCCCACTCACCCCTGGTCAAGACGGCCTTCTTCGCCAGCGACCCGAATCTGGGCCGCATCCTGGCCGCCGTGGGCTATGCCGGCATCGGCGACCTGGACCAAGGGCTGATCGACTTGGATCTAGACGACGTCGCCGTCGTGCGCCAGGGCGGCCGTTTGGCGACCTATCGTGAGGAAGACGGGCAGCGCGTCATGAAGCAGAGCGAGATCACCATCCGCGTCGGCCTGAACCGCGGCCAGGTCAGCGCCACCGTCTGGACCTGTGATCTCAGCCACGACTACGTGTCCATCAACGCGGATTACCGAAGCTGATTCGCCGCCGAGCCCAGGGTAATTGCTGTCAGGGCTTCATCGCATGACGATCGGAGTCGGCGCGGCCCGGCGTCGAGAATCTGCGCCTTCTCGAATCCAGGACCCCGCCTGATGAAGCTCACCCTGTCCACCCTCGCCATGGCCGCCGCCTTGCTCACCACCAGCGCCCAGGCCCAGTCGCTGACCTACCCGGTCAGCCGCAAGGCCGACCAGATCGACGCCTATCACGACACCGCCGTCGCCGATCCCTATCGCTGGCTGGAGGATGACAACAGCACCGAGACCAAGGCCTGGGTCGTCGCCCAGAACCAAGTCACCGACAAATTCCTGGAAGCCATGCCGCAGCGCCTGCCGGCGCGCCGCATCTACACCGAGCTCTACAACTTCGAGCGCTTCGGCATCCCCTTCCGCGAAGGCGGCCGCTATTTCTGGACCCGCAACGACGGCCTGCAGCAGCAGAACGTGCTCTATACGGCAAAGTCGCTGACCGACGCGCCCGCCGTCGCCCTCGACCCCAATCTGCTGTCCAAGGACGGCACCGTAGCCCTGTCCGGCGTCGTGCCTTCGCGCGATGGCAAGCTGCTCGCCTATGGCATCGCCGGTGCCGGCTCAGACTGGCAGACCTGGAAGGTGCGCGACCTCGCCACCGGCCAGGACCTGCCCGACACCATCGAATGGGTGAAGTTCAGCAGCGCCTCATGGACGGCCGACGGCAAGGGCTTCTTCTACGCCCGCTACGACGCCCCCAAGGAAGGCGAGAAGCTCAAGGGCGCCAACTACTTCCAGAAGCTCTACTACCACCGCCTCGGCACGGCCCAGGCTGAGGACGTGCTCGTCGCCGAGAACCGCGAGGACAAGGAATGGGGCTTCGGCACCGAGGTGTCGGACGACGGCCAGCTGCTCATCATCAGCGTCTGGAAGAGCGCCGGTAGCAAGAACGGCGTCATGGTCCTTCCCCTGCCCAAGGGTGCTTTCGCCGGTGGCAAGCCCCAGGCCATCACGCTGGACTTCGACGCCCAGTACAGCACCATCGCCGCCGTCGGCGGCAAGCTCATCGTCAAGACCGACAAGGGTGCCTCGCGTGGCAAGCTGGTCGCCATCGACCTGAAGAACCCCGCGCCGACCGCGTGGAGGACGCTGGTCGCGGAAGGCCCCGACGCGATGACCGGCGCCTCGGCCGTCGGCGGCCACTTGCTGCTCAGCTATCTGCATGACGCCGCCACTCTGGTGCGCGTGCATGGCGCCGACGGCAGGCAGCTGACCGAGGTCAAGCTGCCCGGCATTGGCACGGCCAGCGGCTTCGGCGGCCGCTGGGGCGACAAGGAGACCTTCTTCAGCTACACCAGCCTGACCACCCCGGCCGAGATCCATCGCTACGACGTCAAGACCGGCAAGATCAGCCTGTTCAAGCGCCCCAAGACCGCTTTCAACCCCGACGAGTTCGAGACCCGCCGCGAGTTCGTCACCAGCAAGGACGGCACCCGCTTCCCCATCTTCATCGCCGCCAGGAAGGGCCTGAAGTTCGACGGCAGCAACCCGACCCTGTTGTATGGCTACGGCGGCTTCGACATCTCCATCACCCCCGGCTACGGCGTGACCGCAGCCACGTGGATGAAGATGGGTGGCGTCTACGTCATCGCCTCCATTCGCGGTGGCGGCGAATACGGCTCGGCCTGGCACGAGGCCGGCACCAAGCTGAAGAAGCAGAACGTGTTCGACGACTTCATTGCCGCCGCGGAATGGCTGGTCAACAACAAGGTCGCCAGCCCGGCCACGCTGGCCATCAATGGTGGCTCCAACGGCGGCCTGCTGGTGGGCGCTGTCACCAACCAGCGCCCCGACCTGTTCGCGGCCGCCGTGCCCCAGGTCGGCGTGATGGACATGCTGCGCTACCAGAACTTCACCATCGGCTGGGCCTGGGCGACCGACTACGGCACCAGCAACGACAGCCCCGAGATGTTCCACGCGCTGTACGCCTACTCGCCGGTGCACACCATCAAGAGTGGCGCCAAGTACCCGGCCGTGCTGATCACGACGGGCGACCACGACGACCGCGTCGTGCCGGCCCACAGCTTCAAGTACGCCGCCACGCTGCAGGCGGCCGACACCGGTCCTGCGCCGAAGCTGATCCGCATCGAGACCAATGCCGGCCACGGCGCGGGCAAGCCCACCTCCAAGATCATCGAGGAACGCAGCGACATCCTGGCCTTCATCGCCAACACGATGAAACTGGAAGTCAAGTGATCCGGGACCTGGGCATCGATGAGGCCGACGCCCTGGTCGATCTCTATCAGCACCTGAACGCTGGCGACGCGCCGCCGCCGCCAGAGGCGGTGCACGTCGTGTTTGCCCATCCGGGGCTGAGGCATTTCGGGTTGTTCGACGGCGATCGGCTGGTCGCCAGCTGCAACCTCGCCGTCATTCCCAACCTGACGCGCGGCGGCCGCAGCTACGGCGTCATCGAAAACGTCGTCACGCACGCCGACCATCGCGGTCGGGGCCATGGCCAGGCGGTCATCCGCCATGCCATCGAGCAAGCCTGGGAAGTGGGTTGCTACAAGGTGGTGCTGACCACCAGCCGCAAGGACCCGGCCGTCTGGGCCTTCTACGAGCGTTGCGGTTTCGACGGCGGCAACAAGCGCGCCTTCGTCATCCGCAAGCTCTAGAAGTTCACGGCCTTGGTCTTCAGGCCCCGCGCCACCAGCGTCGCATTGATCAGCTGAGCCTGCTCTCGGCTCGGGAAGGGCCAGACCGTGGCGCGCCAGCCTTCCGGTGTCTGGATGACATCGGCCTGCAGCGCATTGGGGTCGCTGTGCACGGCGACGAGGCCGGCCTTCATCTTGGCCAGCAGGGCCTCGGCCTCGGCCTTGCTGCTTGGCGGACCGACCAGGGCGACGACGATCTTGTCCGGCGATTGCGCCAGTTTGGCCAGGCGCGGGTCGACCGGTTCAGGCCTGCTCGCGGTGGCAGAGGCCTTCTCGGCCGGCTTCTCCTCCGGCTTTTCGGCGGAGGCTTCCACCGGCTTGTCCGAGCGCAGCAACGGCGGCCGCTTGATGCCGTCGGTGCGCTCGACGAGGTGAGGGCGGATGTCCGGCTGTGACGCCTCTCCCGCCGGTTCGCTGGCCGCAGCCTCTGGCGCCGATGCGGCCGTCGCAGCCGACTCAGCGGCGGAGGCCGGGGCGGAAGGCGCTGAGGCTGGAGGCGAGGAGAGCGGCGCCGACGCAGCCGACGCTGCGGGTAGAGGCGGCGTCACGACAGGTTCGGCCACGCGTTTGGGCCACAGCGTCCAGGCGGTTACGGCAACCAGCAGCGCCAGTACGGTCACGGCTACACCCAGGCGGACCGGATCCCACAGCCGGCGACCGATGATTTCCGACGGGATGCCCCGACCGGCCAGCACACGCGTGCGGACGCTGCCGACGTCGATGCCGGCCGTCATCAGATAGAGCTCGAAGGGCCATCCGCTATGGCTGCTGGCCAGGGTCTCGTCGATGACGATGACCCGCCAGGGCTGGCTCTCCGGCATGGCCGGCGCTTCGGCAAAGCCGTGGGCCAGCGCAAAGCGCTCGACCTGGGCCGGACTCAGGCCGGGCAGGAATTTCTCGCTGAAGGCTCGCCACTGCGTGCGCGGCCGGCGCTTGAGCAGGTCCGGCAGATGCTTGAGCCGCTGCTTCCAGGCCGCCCAGCGCGACAGCGGCGGCGAGCCGTGCAGGGCGTCGAAGGCGCTGACGATGTCGGTCAGCACCGGCTCCACAACGGCGCCGGCCTCGGCGGAGGCGCGCACGAAGGGCAGGGCCACCACACCGACGGTATGCACGTCGCCCACGGCGATGCGCCGCGCCAGCGGGTGGCGGTTGTGCCAGTCAACGATCTGTTCGGCCAGGCGCTCCATGACTCATCGATCTTCGCCCAAGACTGCGCGCGGCAGCGCCGGGATCAGACGGGTGAACTCAGCCCAGATGTTTCAGCAGCCAGGCGTTCAGATCGTTGATCTCTTCCATGCAGACCGAGTGCGGCATGGGGTAGTCGTGCCATTCGACGCTGTAGCCCAGGGCCTGCAGCGCGTCGCGGCTGGCCGTGCCGCGGGCGGGCACGACGATAGGGTCCTGTGTGCCGTGGGCCATGAAGATGGGCAGGTCGGCGTTGGCGGCCGAGCGCTCGGC
>Ga0194137_10000957_pt1 | contig 18174 bp, 16 predicted proteins | sample TARM_MetaG_T3_14_FD_134025 | JGI IMG/M metagenome (GOLD analysis project Ga0194137, IMG submission 134025) | Freshwater microbial communities from Pennsylvania, USA, analyzing microbe dynamics in response to fracking - TARM_MetaG_T3_14 (version 2) | ecosystem: Environmental > Aquatic >... | reverse complement strand
GATAGGGGACACCTACTATATCTATTTCTAGGCCGTGTCGCCCGTCGGCATCGGGGAATCGCTCGTCTCCTCGAAGGATTTCAAGAGCGTCACGCATCACGGCATGATATTCGGGCCGGACAACAAGGACGTCATCATCTTCCCCGAGCGCATCGGCGGCAAGTATTACGCCCTTCACCGCCCGACGACCAAAAGCTGCGGCCGCCCCGAGATGTGGATCGCGGAATCGGACAACCTGCTGTACTGGGGCAACCACCGCCATCTCATCGGGCTGCGCGACGGCATGTGGGACAGCGGCCGCATCGGAGGCGGAGCCGTTCCGATCCGGACGGAGCGCGGCTGGCTGGAGCTGTACCACGGCGCGACCAAGGATCACCGGTACTGCATGGGAGCCGTGCTGCTCGACCTGGACGATCCGTCCAAGGTGATTGCCCGCTCCGGCAAGCCGATTCTGGAGCCGGAGGCGGATTACGAGCGGGACGGCTTCTTCGGAGGCGTCGTCTTCTCCTGCGGCGCTCTCGTCGACGGAGACCGCGTCCGCATGTATTACGGCGCAGCCGACACGTCCATGGCTTGCGCGGAGCTCAGCCTGACGGAGATTCTGGACAGCCTGGAGCCGGTCTGAGCGCAGGCTTGGCCTTGCCCGGATCTGGACCCGCGTCTCTGCAAGGAGACGTCAAAAGCATAACATGCAATAAGTTTTGCCCCTTTTCGTTCCTAGGCCAAGCCAAGGATTCTTGCTGGACAGCACCAGCCCCGGCGTATGCCGGGGCTTTTTTATTCCCGCAATCGTTTTTATTCTCCTCATCGGATCGGCTTAAACCGTTCTTGCCCCTGCGAAGCGGGCCGTACTCTGGTACACTGGCGAAAAGAACGAGTCGAGAAGGCAAGGGGGATGGACTCCCGGCTTGCCGATCCCGCATATGGAGGCTGCACCCATGATCAACGAAAACGAAATGCCCCTTACAAGCAGAGACATAAGCGAAGGGCTGCGAAAAATAGGAGTGGAGGAAGGGATGCTGCTGCTGGTCCACTCCTCCATGAAGGCATTCGGCCGCTGGGTCGTCGGCGGGCCGGAAGCGGTCGTGCTTGCACTCGAGGAAGCCGTCGGGGACAGCGGCACGATCGTCATGCCGGCCCAATCGTCGGATTTGTCCGAGCCCTCCTATTGGATGCGCCCGCCGGTTCCGGAATCATGGTGGCCGCTCATTCGGGCCGAGATGCCCGCCTATCGCCCGGACTTGACGGCTACCCGCGGCATGGGCGCCGTCGTGGAATGCTTCCGCCGTCAAGAGGGCACGCTGCGCAGCGCCCATCCGCAGGTGAGCTTCGCCGCCCGCGGACCGCTGGCGCAGACGATTCTGGAACCGCATCTGCTGTCGCCTGCCCTCGGCGAAGGCTCCCCTCTTGAGCGGATGGCCGAGCTTGGCGGCCGGGCTCTGCTGCTTGGGGTCGACCACGAACGAAACACGACGCTGCATCTGGCCGAGCATCGCGCTTCTTACCCCAACAAGGAGATGCTCAGCCAAGGCTCTCCCATGCTGAGGAACGGCGTCAGGGAATGGGTGGTTTTCGAGGACCTTGCGTACCGCGACGACGACTTCAACGTCGTCGGCGAAGCCTTTGAAAGGGATTGCCCGCTGGCCGCCAGAGGGCGGATCGGAGATGCGCTCGTGCGGCTGCTGCCGCAGCGGGAGCTGATCGACTACGCGGCGGCCTGGATGGAGGCCAACCGGTACTGACCGCGCGGCCGGCCAAGGATAGTTCCGGCGGATCTGGACCATCCTACCTCCATAAGGGAGGCTTGAAATCATGTCCGAACATCTCAAGCGTCCTCGGGCTGCCGCCGCCGGAGGGGCGGGCTCCGAAGGGGGCGCAAACGGCCTTTCTTGGTGGAAGCTGTCGCTGTTCGGAGCGGGCTGCACGATCGGCACCGCTTTTTTTCTCGGCACCGGCATCGCCGTCCGCCGGAGCGGCTTCCTCGTGCTGCCGATTTTTCTGGCTGCTGCCGCGGCCACTTATTTCGTCTATGAGGCGCTTGCTTCCATGACGGCCGAGCAGCCGGAAAAGGGCTCGTTCCGAGCGTATGCCAAAAAAGCGTACGGAAGATGGGCCGGCTTCAGCACGGGCTGGATCTACTGGTCTTCCGAGCTGCTCATTCTCGGGGGCTCCCTGACAGCTCTCGGGCTGTTCACGCGGTACTGGCTTCCGGCTGTTCCGCTATGGGTTTTTGCCGCAGGCTACGCCGTGCTGGCGCTCGCCGTCGTCGTGCTGGGGTCCAAAGGAATCAACACCGCCGAGAACCTGTTCGCCGTCGTGAAAATCGCGGCCGTCGCCATGTTCATCGCCGTCGCCGCCTTCATGCTGCTGAGCGGCAGAACGTCCCCGGCGGCAAAGCCGGCGGAGTGGAGGGGGCTGCTGGAGGCCGGCGGCTGGAAAGGCGCCTGGAGCGGACTTCTATACGCCTTCTACGCCTTCAGCGGCATCGAGGTGATGGGTTTCATGGCTGCCGGACTGAAGCGGCCTGCGGATGCCCCCAAGGCGGGCCGCATCATGCTGCTCGGCATTGGAATCCTCTATCTTCTTTCCATCGGCCTTGCAATTGTGGTCGTGCCGCGTTCGGATATGAATTCCTCGGAAAGCCCGTTTGTCCAGACGCTCGAGGTGATGAGGCTGTCCGTGCTCGTCCATATGCTCAACGGGGTGCTGATCGTCGCCGGATTCTCGATCCTCGTCGCCTCTCTGTACGGCGTATCCACGATGCTGGTATCGCTGGCATCGGACGGAGACGCTCCGCGCTGGCTGACGCGGACGGCGGGGGCCCGGCGCCTGCCATGGGCGGCGCTGCTCGTCAACGCGGGCGGCATGACGGTCTCCGTCGTGCTTGCCCTGCTTCTGCCCTCGACGCTGTTCGAGCATCTGGCGACAGCCGGCGGCCTGGTGCTTCTCTATGTATGGATGTTCATCGTCGCGACTTATCTGAAGCTGCATAAGCCGGGGCTTCCGGGATGGATCAAAAGCGGGACGGCGCTTGCCCTCATGGCGGCCGCCGCCTCCGGCTCGCTGCTGGAGCCGGCAGGCCGGCCAGGCTTCTGGGCCAGTCTGGCGATTGCCGCGGCGGTGGGTGCCGTCACGCTGGCCATGTCGAGACGCTGGAAGGGCGGACAGCCGCAGCCAGGCGAGGAGAAGCGTTCCGAGGGCGACGCTTGCGGGGAGACGGCTTCATCCTGAGGCGGCGAACGTTTCGTCTTATCGCCTGAGCGCTCAAGACCCGCGAGAATGCTTCCTTGCGGAATCCGGATCTAGTCGCCGGCAGGCAGCTTGATTTTGCCGCTCAGGAACGGGCATTTCGACAAGGCGCTGTCGTCGTCCCGCAAATAGTATTGCTGCCATTCCTGGTTGTCCTGCTGGCCGTACCATTTGAGCGACGGATGGGCGGGGATGCCGTCGTAGTCCGCCAGCTTCCTGCGGATGATTTTTTTCATGTTGCGGCCGAAGGGCGTGGAGTCGTTGATTTCCCGGAAAACCCAGCGCGGCTGGAAAGCTGCGAGAAAGCCGGAAAAGGAGCGGCTGCGCCGGACCACATGGGCCGGAGTGGCGCAAAAGGCGAAATAGGGCTCTCCGCCGAAGCAGAATTCCCATTCGTGATGCCCGGGATCCCGGGGAATCGATTCCGGCCAGGGTGCCGGGTCCAGCCTGGAAGCGCCGCTGAGAAGAGACCAGAACAGCTCCTCGTAGGTTTCCACGGACGCGCTCTCCAGCAGATCCTCGGGAGTGCGGAAGAAGATGACCAGCGAGGCGTATTTGCCCGTTTCCCGGGACAAGGGACCGTACTGCGCAAGCAGATCGGCGACTTCGCGCGCCGCCGCTTCCGTACGCGGGTCGGGAGCGAACCCGAACCGCAGATTGTCGGTCAGGAAGCCCTGCCTGCCCGGCACGCAAGGATAGGAATTGTCGTCGTCGGCGATCATGGAAGCAAAGCTCAGGTAGGCTTCCCTTTCCCACTTCTCCAGTGACATTGAGTGATGTTCAAGCCAGCTTTTCGCATGCAGTTGTGCCATCCGTCCTTGCCATCCTCCTTTGATACGTCGCTTCATCGTATGTAAGGAGTGGGAGTTGGGTGAACGCCCCGGCATTCTAGGCCGTCAGCTGGAGGAAGGCCTGCCAGCCGAAGTAAAGGCCGAAGCCGATCAGCGACAGCCCTGCCAGGGAGGAGATGCCTTGCAGGACGCGGCTGCTGGCGAATCGCCGCAGCGAGCTTGCGAGTGCGGCCATGACGACGTCCCAGAGCAGGATGCCCGCGAAAATTCCGGTGCTGTGCAGGAGCAGCAGAGAGAGGCCCTCATGGGAGCTCCCGGCGATCAGGGAGCCGTAGATGCCGAGCCAGAACAGGATATTGAGCGGGTTGAGGAGCGCCATCAGGAAGCCGGAGCGGAAGGATGCGGCTCTCGTCGTTTCCTCATGGAGCGGACCCGGCAGCGAGGGGGAAGCGGCCTTCAGCGTCTCGAGACCGGTGTACATGAGCACGAAGAAGCCGAAAGAGAACAGCAGCGTGCGCATGAAGCCGGTCGCCAGGAAGTTCGCCACGCCGAAATAAATCAGCAGCATGTACAGCGCGTCGGCAGCCATGGCGCCGATTCCGACCAGCCATGCATGGGTGAAGCCGAACCGGGCTCCCTTGTCCAGCTGGGCGGCGTTGATGGGGCCGATCGGAGCCGACAGGGACAGACCCAGCAGCACATAGGCCAAAAAGGCGTTCATCCGAAATTCACCTCCAGAGGAAATAGGCTTGCCTGCAACGGGTACAAGTCATCCTATTCCTATTCGGAGGCTTATTTTTGTAGAAGGACAAATAGGGGCGCCGGAGCGGCGTCCCTGGAAACAGTTCGATTCAACGACTCCCATGTGTCGCCCGGCCGATCCATCGATCGCCGTGATCAGTCGACAACTTCGACGCGGATCGGCGTGCAGGCATAGCCGTTGCAGGCGCTTTCCGAGCAGGGGCAGGCAGAGACGGCGACGATCAAATCCATTTCCGCCCTCAGCTCCACCGCGTCGCCCGCCTTCGATAGCGGACGCTCGACGGAAATGCTGCCGTCCGGATGGATGACGGTGTTCATGAACACGTTGAACGCGTAATGCTGGTCCGGCTCCGGCAAGCCGTACGGCTCCAGTGCCCGGGTCAGGTTTTCATGGCAGCTGGCGTGGTTTTTCTTGCCGTACAAAAACTCGTACATCTCCGGACGGCAGGAGGCGTTGATGAAATCGTGGACGCCGACGTCGTCGGCGACAACGGTCAGGATCGGACGGTATTTGTTGGAGTAGAGAATATCCCCCGGACGGACCTTCATCTTATGGAGGGCGTCCATCGTCACGTTGGGATCGATCCTCTCGGTCGTGTCGTCAGCGCGGTAAGCGACGAAATCGGCCACCTGCTCGCCCTCGACATCCGTCACCCGGATGACTTGGCCTTTGTTTACTTTGAAGCCGATTCCTTCTCCGGCTGGAATCAGCCAGTGGCTCTGCGGCATGCTCGGTTCACCCTTCCTATGGTCATCTAGTCAGTATGGCTGTAAGGCGATCGGGGCATGCATCGGGACGCCCGGACCGTCGGCAGCGGCGGAAAAGTTGTCTGTCCGGCACGCGGCGTGATATCCTGCATGATAGACCTATCGTTTCCGGCAGAGGCGAGAGCGTGGACCGGAAGGATGCTGAAAGGGGCATTTCGCATCATGAGCAAGGGCGCATTCATGGGGGAAGACAGGCAAGCCTGGCTGGAATCGTTTCAATTTTCCATCCCGCTGAAAATCCGTTATTGCGAGACGGACATGCTGGGGCATGTCAACAACGTCAGCTACTTCATGTATTTCGAGCAGGGCAGGATCGAGTACGTCGAGAACCTGGGGCTGACCGACGAGCTGTTCAGCGACAAGACGGTATCCGTCGTGGCGGATCTCGAATGCCAGTACCTGGGCCAAATTTATCTCCGCGACCAGCTGCGGCTGCATGTGAAGACAGCCAAGCTCGGACGCTCGTCCATGGACATCCATTACGCGCTTACCGTCGGGGAAGAGCTCAGGGCCGCGGGACGCGGCACGGTCGTGCTGATCGATACGGCCAGCGGCCGCAGCACCGCCATCCCGGATCATGTGCGGGAGGCGCTCCGCTCCTTCGAGGGCGAGGGAATGACCGATTAACCGGACTTCGGTCCAGGACAGGAACATTCCACAGACGGTATGCCTCAAGCGCCCCATCGCGGTAAGCTGGTTCCAGACGACATCTTGCGGGCAGGGCATGCGGAAGAAGACTATTTCGGCCGAACGAGCCGTATGTATAAGCGGAAGCTGCCACCGGCTAAGATCTTGAAGGAGGAACCCCCTTTGGTACCTATAAGCCAGCAGAGGATCCTGGTCTTGACCGGGACGCTGGGCGACGGCCACAACCAGGCGGCCGGAGCCATCGCGGAAGCGGCGGCGCGGCAATATCCCGACGCTGTTGTCCGGGTCGTGGATTTCATGCAGTGGACGCATCCCAAGACGCATTCCGTAGGCAGATTCTTCTACATGCAGGGCGTCAAAGGCTTGCCGTCCTTGTACGGATACCTGTACCGCGCCACCCGCGACGAGAACCGCCTGTCCGGGATGTTCAAGCAGATGCGCACGTTCCGCTCCGGGAGGATGATGGAGCTGCTGGAGGAATTCAGGCCCTCCGTCGTAGTCAGCACCTTCCCGCCCGCTGCAGCGGCGATGTCCCGTCTCAAGACGGCCGGGCTGACGTCGGTCGCCACGGTGACGGTGATGACCGATTACGCGCGGCACAGCTACTGGCTCCATCCGGGCACGGACCGGTACATCGTCGGCTCCGAGTCGATCCAGCGCTCCCTGACGGAGCTCGGCATACCGGCTGGAGCCGTATCGGTCACCGGCATGCCCGTCCGCTTCTCCTTCGGACGCGCCTACGACCGTCTGGAGCTGCGGCGCAAGCATGGGCTCAGCCCCACCCTGCCGGTCGTTCTCGTCATGGGCGGGGGCGACGGCCTGATCGGACGGCGGCTGCTGACGCTGCTGGATTCCGCCGAGGACATGCCGCCCGCCCAGTACGTCTTCGTCTGCGGCCGCAACGAGAAGCTGCGCCGCCAGCTGGAGAAACGGCTGGAAGCGATGGGCGGACCGCATCGGATCCTCGTGACAGGCTTCATCGACTATGTGCACGAGCTCATGGCCGCAGCCGACGTCATGGTGACGAAGCCGGGCGGCCTCACCGTCTCCGAGGCTCTGTCGCAGGAGCTGCCGATGATTCTGTTCAAGCCGATTCCGGGACAAGAGCAGGAGAACTCGGCCTATCTGACGCGGCTGGGAGCCGCAGTGGAAGCCCGCTCCAAGTCGGACCTCATGCGTAGGCTGCGCCAGGTCATCGCGGAAGACGCGCTGCGCGCCCGCCTGCGCAAGAACGCATCGCTGAACAAGCCGGAGCATGGCGCGGATCGGGCCGTGCATGCGATCATCCGGATGCTCGGCCAATCGGCCGAAGGCGCGGACGCCGCAGCTCTTCGCTTGGCGGCTGCCCATGCGTGACAGCTGCACAAGCTGGAGACGTTGCTCAAGCATGACGGTCGGGCAGGCATGAGAATGCGGCAGGCATGAGAGTGCGGCAAGCATGACCGATTGCTGCGCACGCATCCGGAGATGCAAAAGCTCAGCTGCGCACGCAAGCGAAGCTGCAAAAGCTCAGCTGCGCAGACATCGGAAGATACAAGAAGGAATTCGGCCATCGGCCCGGATTCCTTTTTTTGATTTTTGCTGTCGGCGGCATCGTGTTTTTGTACTGATTTCGCCTGCCGTCTGCTTTATTTTTCAGGATGGCTTGCCTGATCAAAAATGTATGCGCTATCATAACAATTGTGACGAAAACGCTCAAAACGATGTCAGATTTTCCGATATTTATTGGAAATACGAGGAAAATTGGCATCGAAATGTTCTGGCGCTCGTCCAAATCCTTGACTATGATGGTAGAAAACATCCCAAAACTCGCCTGGGGGAATCGGCAGCATGGAAAACTGGCTCGGCAAATCACTCAAACACAAGCTATCCCTCCTGACGATTCTAGCCGTGCTCGTGCCGCTGATGTCGCTCGGACTGCTGTCCTACTCAATCGCCGAGGGGCTGTCGGAAGAGAAAGCCAAGATCGACGGCATGAAGACGCTGGATCTGCTCCAGGCTTACCTGGACAACATGGTCGCGGACGTGGAGAACATGTCGCTCTTCCTGATCGGCAACGAGAATGTCCAGAAGGATCTGCAGGCCGGACAGCGCGATGCGCGCAAGCAGACCGCCATCATCAGCTTTCTGACCGATCTGGCCTTCTCCAAGCCGTATATCAGCAACATCACCATCGACGGATCGGGCGGAAGCTCGCCCGTGAGCATCCGCTCCGTCGTCTCCTCCGGCCTTGACCGCCTTGCGGCCGAGGACCCGGAGCATTACGGCCCGCATGCCAAATGGTGGTCGTCCGTCTACGTGCAGACGACTTCCCTGGACAGCCAGCAGGTGCTGACGATGTCCCGGCCGATCCGCAGCACGACGCGTTACGACAAAGTCATCGGCCAGCTGCGAATCAGCCTCGACCAGTCGGTCATCGCCCGCCAGCTGCGGCAGTCCGAGCTGGAAGGCTCGGGCTCGGTCGTGCTGCTCGACGGACAGGGCCGGATTATGGCCGGACCGCCGCGCTGGGAGACGAACCGCCCCCTTACGGATTATTTGCCGGGCTTGACCGGGCTGGACGGAGAGAGCGGCGTGCTCACTTACGGCCAGAACGACACCCGTTCCACCGTCCTGTACCGCTCGCTCGGCAGAGCCGACTGGAAGCTCGCCGGCATCATCCCCTTTCAGGAGTACCGCTCCCAGAACCGCTATTTCCTTACGCTCACCGCAATCTCGGTATGCATCGCCCTCCTGTTCGTCATTGTCGTCGTCGGCTTCATCGTGCGCAAGGTGACCGGGCCGCTCTCCTCGCTGACGAGGCAGCTGCGGGGCGCGAATCCCGAGGAGCCGCTGCCTGTAATTCCGGTCACAACAATCGACGAGGTCGGCCAGCTGGTCATCAGCTACAATCGGCTCAGCAGCCGCATCGTCAACCTGACGGAGGAAGTGAAGCGGAGCGAGAGCATGAAGAAGGAAGCGGACATGCTGGCGCTGCAAGCCCAGATCAACCCTCATTTCCTTTACAACACTCTGTCTTCCGTCCAGTGGATGGCGCTGATGAACAAGGATGCCCGCACGGCGGAAATGGTCGGCTCGCTCAGCGACTTCCTCCGCTTCAGCCTCAACAAGGGGCAGGAATACTGTACGGTGTCCCAGGAAATCAGCCATGTGCAGAGCTATATCAAGGTACAGTCGATCCGTTATCCGGAGCGGTTCTGGTTCCGCACGGAGGTGCCTCAAGAGCTGCTGGAGCGCCGGATGCTGAAGCTGCTGCTGCAGCCGCTGATCGAGAACGCCCTGCTGCACGGCATTCTCAAGCGGCCCGAGCCCGGAGGCATCGAGGTCATCGCCGCTCCCGTCGAGGAGGGAATCCGCTTCACGGTCCGGGATGACGGAGTCGGCATTGAGCCGGCGAAGCTGGAGGAGCTGCGGGGCCTGCTCGTGAGCCGGCTGCTGCCGGGCTTCGATACGGCGACCGGGGGAGAATACGGCAGCTACGGGCTGCGCAACGTGCACAACCGGCTGCTGCTCCATTATGGTCCGGGCGCAGGCCTGCAGGTGGAGAGCCGCGTCGGAGAAGGGACAGTCGTCATGTTCGTGCTGCCGGAGCCGGCCGAGGAGGAGGGAAGCGGATGAAGCTGCTCATAGTCGACGATGAAGTCATCATCCGTACCGGTTTGAGCACGGTCATTCCTTGGGCGGAGAACGGCTTCAGCCTGCTGCCCGCAGCGGCTTCCGCGGAGGAAGCGCTGATGCGCATCCCGGTGGAGAGGCCGGAGCTGATTCTCACCGACATCCGCATGACGGGAGCAAGCGGCCTCGAGATGAGCTCGGAGGTGTTCGCCTCTTATCCGGATACCGAGGTCATCGTGCTGTCCGGTTATGATGAATTTACTTATGCCCAGCAAGCCATCAGGCAGGGCGTGAGCGAGTATCTGCTCAAGACGAGCGGTCCGGACGAGATTTTGCAGGCGGCGCTGCGGGCGAGAGACCGGCGCCGCAGCAAGTTGGAGCGCGAGGAGAGCAGACGGATGCAGTCGGAAGCCTATTACGGGCAGCAGATCTCCCGCCTTCTGGGAGGAGGGCGGCCGGAGCCGGAGCTGCTGGAGCAGACGTTCGACTGGCATCCCGCCCTGTGCGCTGTCGGCCGGAGCCGCGGCCTGCAGCTATGGCTGCTCGGCTATGCCGGTCCGGCCGCTGCGCGCGGACTCGCCGAGGAGGCGGTCCAGCAGCTGGCCGGCCTTCTGGGCGTCCCTGCCGCCGCGCATGAACGGGGCTGGCTGCTTGCGGCCGCTGTCCGCGATGGGCAGGAGCTCGTTCCGCAGATGCGCTCCATCGTCCGGAAGGCTGCGGCGGCCGGGGTGCCGCTCCATGCGGCCGGCGGCGAAGTCCAGCCGGGCTGGGACGGCATGGAGGCGGCGAGAAGGACAGCGCTGCATGCGTATTCAAGCCGCTACCTGGCCGGCAGCGGCGGCGTCGTCCTGAATGCCGAGGTGAGCGGGCGCGAGGGCATGCGCACCGTATGCTCTCCGGAGGAGGAGAGGGAGATCGCGCGCATGCTTCAAGCCGGTAGGGCGGAGGCGGTGGAGCAATGGACCGATCGTCTCCTGGAGAGCATCCGTTCCGAGGGGAAGGCGACGCCGGCTTCCGCAACCGCTTATTTCCACTCCGTGCTCATCGCCGGCTGCCGCTGGCTGGACCGCAGCGCGGAATCCGTCGGGGCGGAGCCGGCTGCTCCGCTGGAGGGCCTGGAGATCAGCGGCCTGGAGGAGCAGCCGCGCGAGACGCTCATCACCTGCCTGCTCACGCTGGCGAGCCGGTACAGGGAGCTGGCTTCCGGCGGCCACGGAGCCGTCAGGCGAGCCTGCGAATACATCCGCGAGCATCTCAGCAGCAGCCTGTCGCTGCAGCAGGTCGCCCGGCATGTCCACATGAATCCGACTTATTTCAGCGAGCTGTTCAAACGGGAGGCCGGACTCACCTATCTGGAGTTCGTCACGGCCGCGCGCATGGAGCGGGCGCGGGATCTGCTGCTGCATACGCCTGCCAAGGTCGCGCGCATCGCCGCGGAGGTCGGGTATGAGGACGCCAAGCATTTCAACAAGCTGTTCAAGACGCATAGCGGCTGCACGCCGACCGAATTCCGCCAGGCGGGCAGGTGAAGAATGCCCCCCCTGCTCCCGAAGGATCCCCCCTGCTGAGGCGGGGCCCCCTGGCTTATACTGAGGTCAATTCATGACAGGGGGAATGGTTATGAGAAACATAAGCAAGCTTGGAATCGCCGCCGTCACGGCCATGACGCTGCTCACCGCGTGCAGCGGCGGCACGAACAATGAAGCCTCCTCCAAGAACGGGGAAGGGGCGGACGCCGGCAAGAAGACCAAGCTCACCGTATGGCATAATTTCGCCGGGGACGACGCCCGCGCCAAGACGGTCCGAGCCAAGATCGAGGAATTCGCCGCCAGCCATCCCGACGTCGAGCTCGACGCTCAAGCCATTCCTCCGGACGGATACCGCCAGCGGCTGAGCACGGTCGCCGCCGCGGACGAGATGCCGGATGTGTTCCTCTCCTACTCCGGCAGCCACATCAAGGGCTTCCAGGAGTCCGGGCTCGTGCAGCCGATCAACGAGCTGCTCGACAGCAAGCAGGAATGGAAGGACAACTTCCTGCCCGGAGCCTTCGACGGCTCGACGATCGACGGCAGCACCTATCTCGCTCCGCTCGCCATGTCGGCGACGTCCTTCCTCTACTATAATGCGGATCTGTTCAAGCAGAACAACGTCGCCGTTCCGAAAACCTGGGATGAGCTGATGGCAGCCGTCGCCGCCTTCAACAAGGCCGGCATTACGCCGATCGCGCTCGGCAACAAGGCGCCATGGGTCGCGCAGTCGACCATTCTCGGTTCTCTGGCGGACCGCGTGACGGGAACCGAATGGTTCAAGAAAGCGGTCGCGCAGGATGGAGCCTCCTTTGCCGATCCGCAGTTCGTGGAAGCTCTGGGCTATTTCAAACAGCTCGTCGACGCGAACGCTTTCGCCAAGGACGCCAATACGATCGACAATACCCAGGCGGAGCAATACTTCGTGCAGGGCAAGGCAGCCATGATGGTGAGCGGCGCATGGACGCTGACGAATCTCGCCGCGACCAGCGAGGACGAGCTGAAGAAGATCGACATCACGGTGCTTCCTTCCATTCCGGGCGGCAAAGGCGAGGCGAACACCATTACCGGCGGCGCCGGTGCCGGCTTTGCGCTCAGCAAAAAGGCGGAGGGCGACAAGAAGCAGGCCGCGCTCGACTTCATTTACGCGGTGAGCGGACCGGAGACGCAGAAGGCGATTGCCGAAAGCAACTCTATGATCATGTACAAGACGGAAGTCGACCAGTCGAAGGTCACCTCCCTCTATTACAAGGCGTTCGAGCTCGTCAAGACGATCGGCATCACGCCGGTCTACGACGCCTACCTGTCGGCCGAAGCGGCGGAGGCCATCAACAACGGCCTGCAGGAGCTCATGATGGGCGGCAAGCCGGAGACGGTCGCCCAGAATCTCCAGGATGCCCAAGCCCGTTCGCTCAACCCATAACCGCACAGTCGGAGACCCGTGCCCGCAGCGGGTCTCTTTTTTGCACAAAGGAGGCTGACAACCCGTGCCGACCCCACTTCGCAGCAGAGGCTTCATCGCGGCGGCGCTGCTGCCCGCACTGATCGTATTCATCCTGTTCGCCATCGTGCCGATTCTGTGGTCCGTCTATTACGGCTTCTTCCAATGGAAAGGAATGGGCCAGCCGAAGTTCATCGGATTCGGCAACTATTCGGCCATGCTGCAGGATCCCGTCTTCTGGAGGGCTCTGAAAAACAACTTGATCCTCGTCGTTTCCGCCATTGCCGGGCAGATTCCCATCGCGCTCGTCGGCGCGCTGCTGCTCACCGCGAACGGCTGGTTCAACCGGCTGATCCGCTCTGCGCTGTTCATGCCGATGGTGCTGTCCACCGTCGTCATCGGGATGATCTGGGGCTATATCTACAACTCGCAGTTCGGCCTGCTGAACGAGGCGCTCTCGCTGCTGGGGCTCGAGAGCTGGACCCGGGCGTGGCTGTCCGATCCCAAGATCAATATGTACGCCGTCTCCATTCCGATCAACTGGAGCAACATCGGGCCTTACTTGATCATCTTCATTGCCGCCCTCCAAAACATCTCCTCGGAAATCCACGATGCCGCCGCCATCGACGGCGCTTCCGGCTGGCGCAAGCTGCGTTCGGTGACGCTTCCGATGGTATGGAGCACGGTCGTCGTCACGCTGGTGCTCTGCATCGCAGGCAGCCTGAAGGCGTTCGACCATGTCATCGTGATGACGGGCGGCGGACCGGCCAAGTCGACGGAGCTGCTCGCCACTTATATGTACAACAACACGTTCGCCGTCTACCGCTACGGGTACGGCTCCGCCGTCTCCACCATGATCATCGTCATCAGCCTGCTGCTCATCGCGCTCAACCTGCTGGTCACCCGCCGGAAGAACGGATGAGGGAAGAGGAGGACTCCTAATGAAGGCAACTGCTGCTCCTATCCGGCCCGAGGCCGTCGGAAAGCCTCGGGCCGGCTCCGCCGCCGGGCGATTCGCGGTGAAGCTTGCCCTGCTGCTCTACGCGGCGGGCACGCTGTATCCGCTCTACTGGCTGTTCATCAGCGCGCTCAAGACCAACGACGAATTTTTTGCCCATCCCTATGCGCTGCCGCAGAAATGGGTGCTCTCCAATCTGTCCCGCGCTTGGGAGCTCGGGCATATGGGCCGCGCCATGGTCAACTCCGTTGTCGTATCGGTGCTGGCCGTCGCCCTGACGCTGCTGCTCGGCACGATGGCCGCCTATGTGCTTTCCCGCTTCCGCTTTCCGCTGTCGCGGGCGGCGACGGGGCTGTTCGTGCTCGGCATGCTGATTCCGATCCACAGCACGCTCGTGCCCTTGTTCATCGTCATGAACAAGGTCGGGATGCTCGATACGTACGCTTCCTTGATCCTGCCTTACACCGCCTTCGAGCTGCCGATCGCGATCTTCGTGACGATCGCTTATCTGGCATCCATCCCGCGCGAGATCGAGGAGGCGGCGCTCATCGACGGCTGCGGCTGGTGGGGCATCTTCTTCCGGATGATCCTGCCGCTGTGCAAGCCCGCGCTCGCCACGGTGGCGATTCTGGCTTTCCTGCGCTTCTGGAACGACTTCGCGTTCGCGCTCGTGTTCATCAACTCGCAGGCGCTCAAGACGCTGCCACTCAGCCTCGCCCTGTTCTCCGACGGCTTCGGCACGGATTACAGCCTGACGATGGGGGCGATGGCCATTGCCGTGCTGCCGACCATCGCCGCTTATCTGGTCTTCCAGGAACAGATCATGAAGGGCATGACGGCGGGTGCCGTCAAAGGCTGATGAAGAATCGTTCTTAATATGGAATTTTATGTATAAAAACGAATATTCAATAGGCCTAATGGTATAAATTATTCATAAAATTAGGTCAATGGATGCAATAAAAACCGGTTCCATTTGGTTGGGAACCGGTTTTTTAATGTGAAGTCAATAGGACCTCTGTGCAAAAAAAGATAGGTTATGCTACTTAGTTCATATTGACGGGTTGTCTTTATGCATTCTATAATGGCAATGATCAAATGCAAATGTTGGTAATTGTAGAACTTTACTGCAATATTGATATTGTCGTCGATTGCCGTAATCTTCTGAAGGGGAAACTGCTATGGTCTATGATGGCATCCTTATCGGCCTTGTCGTCGGATTTATCCGGGCAGGCTGGAAGAGCGGCTTGATCGCTCTCGGCAATATCCGAATTAAGGGCGGCTGGGTTTTTCCGCTGCTGCTTATTGTCCAGTTCGGTTTGTTCTATCTGCAAGATTATGTGTCCTTTTTCGCTCGTTTCAACTCCTACTTTTATATGCTCGTTTATGTTGCAGGGCTTTCTCTACTCTACGTAAACCGCTCTTACAAGGGAATAAACTTGCTTTTTATTGGTGTCTTTCTGAATTTCCTGGTCATGCTGGTGAACGGCGGACGAATGCCGGTGTCGCTGGAGGCTGCCTCCGTACTTGATCCTCATTTTATTGAAATGCTGAAGAACGGAGACGTACTGTACAAGCATATTCTTCTGGATAGGTCAACTAGACTCCCGTTTCTGGGAGACATCATACCTTTGGGTCCTCCTTATCCAAGAAGGCAGGCCATCAGTATTGGAGATGTAATCATGAATATAGGTATCTTCTTCTATATTACATCGCAAATGTCTTCCCAAAAAACCCATGAAAAGCAGCCTCGTACAGAAGCGGCTTGATCTTGAAAAAGGGGCTTTGAAGCATGAAGGGAGGTGACGAATATGAAAAAAGTCAATGTTAAAGTCATTCTCTTTAATCTTGCCATCATTGCTTCCCTGGGAGTTGCGCTGACTTCGGGACTTAAAGTATTCTAATAGCTTAAAAAAGGAGACAGAATGATCGTTCTGTTTCCTTTTTAATATTTACCCGTTAAGAGGGAGAGCCAGGATGAAACAGTTGAAAGCTATCGCGGTTATACTTAAAACGCCCTCATACCTCTATGTAGTCCTGCTATCTTTAATGGGTAGTCTATTATTGCTTTCTTACTTTCTTCCTGTCGGAATTGCCATTTCTAACGACAGATGGATCACGATTTACGCCATGACTGCAGGAGTCGTCTTGCTTGATTACTTTATGTTTCAACTCCCGCCTGAAGGGCACCGTCAATCCATGGACTCCACTATTTTTTTGGCGACCGTATTTGTATATGGAGTAGAGCCGGCACTGTTGACTTTGGCCATAAGCACCTTTTTTATTGTTTTCAATCATAAGGATACCAAGTGGTGGAAACATTTCCTTAATCTCGCTATGTATACTTTTATGATTGTTGGGGCTAATTACATCTACTTGCGGTTCGGCGGCGAGACAGGCACTTTTGAGACTTCTTTCCTGCCGGCATTCATTGTTTCGCTTGCGGCCTACTTCTGTATAAACGTCCTTTTGATTGGAACCTATTATTTTTTGGTCTACAAAGGAAGACTTGTCGAAATCCTGCGAATGTTTATCAAGGAAGTTCTCTTTGCCTATCTCAGCATTTTGCTGTTATCAATGATTCTGGTTATTTTGCTTATTTATACCAGTCTTTTCGGCCTATTCCTGTTTTTGATTATCGCTACGCTGCTGTCGCACGTCTTCAAACAGCTTTTCCTCATGTACCACGAAATCAACGACAAAGCCAACAAGGACCAGCGGACAGGGCTGTACAACCACAGCTACCTGGAAGAGAAGCTGGATGACTTCATAAAAACCTACCGCGAGGATGGGAATGTTTTCTCCTTCGCGATGCTGGACCTCGACGACTTCAAGAAGTACAACGATCTCTACGGACATCCGCAAGGAGACAAGCTGCTCAGCTTCGTCGGCTCCATCATCAAGGCGGAGTGCGAGCCTTATGGATTCGTCTGCGCCCGCTACGGCGGAGAGGAATTTGCGGTCATCATGCCGGCGTACGGCAAAAACGAAGCGCGCAAGTTCATCAACCAGCTGCGCAAGACGGTGAACAATTCTCCGTTCGAAGGCGTCGAAATCCTCCCGCACGGATGCGTGTCGTTCTCGGCCGGCGTCATGGAGATGAATGCCGATACGTACGAGAAGTCGCAGCTTGTCGGCTTGTCCGACCGGGCGATGTACATCTCCAAGTCCAAAGGCAAGAACACGGTGACGATCTACGGCGAGCAGACCTATCTGCCGCAGAAGTTCGAGCATGAAATCAACGAGCTGGAGCAGCAGATCCGTGTATTCCTCTCCAAGGATGTCTACACGTTCAAGCATTCCAAGAGGGTGTTCTCCTACGCGGTGGACATGGCGGAGAAGCTCGGCCTGAACGAGGAGGAGAGGCGCACGCTTATTCTGGGCGCGCTTATCCACGATATCGGCAAGCTGGAGATTCCGAGGGAAGTGCTGACCAAGAGGGCGAAGCTGTCCAAGGAAGAATGGGAGCTCGTCAAGCAGCATGTCACCTTCGGCAAGGAGTTTCTTCTCGCATCGGGAACCTATTCGGATCTCGTGCCGCTTGTCGAGCTGCATCATGAACGCTATGACGGGACGGGTTATCCGCATGGGCTCAAGGGGACGGAGATCCCGAAGCTGGCGAGGCTGCTTTGCATCATCGATTCCTTTGACGCGATGACGACCGAGCGTCCTTACCAGCGGACCCGTACGTTCGAGGAGGCCGTGGAGGAAATCCAGGCCTGCTCAGGATCGCAGTTCGATCCGGAGCTCGCCGTTCCGTTCATCGCCTATGTCAACCACCGGATCGAGCAGGACGATATCCCCGAGGAGATCATTCAGCAGCTCCGCGAGCAGCAGGAAAGAGAAGGAGCTTGATTCGCTGGCCGTTTGCTGATGAGGCAAACGGCCTTTATTATTTTCCTTTAGCCTATTGACGTTTTAGGGGACGAAAAGTCATAATTTAATAGAATGTAAACGCTATACAGGTCTCCTGGACGACAAACGCAACTTCAAAAGGAGGCTGAACGCATCGCATGAGCAAGCCTGACAAAGTAGCCTTGAGGCTGCAGGAAACGATGGATCGCCGCCGCATCGTCGGCATGGCCTGCGCGTTTCTCATTCGCGGGCGGCTCGTCTGGAGCGGCGGTCTGGGACTGGCGGACAAGGAAAGAGGCTTGCCGGTGTCGGACAAGACGATCTTCCGCATCGCATCCATTTCCAAGACGGTCACAGCCGCTGCGCTGCTTCAGCTCGCCGATCGCGGGTTATGCGGCTTGGACGACGACGCAGGCAAGCTTGTCGGCCTTCCGCTCCGCCATCCGGCCTTTCCCGGCCAGCCGGTTACGCTGCGGCAGCTGATGACCCATACGTCGGGACTGCGCGACGAGTATGCCGGCTTCGCGGCCGCTTCCCGTCAGGATCCCATGATTCCGCTCTCCG
>Ga0194137_10000956_pt1 | contig 18178 bp, 14 predicted proteins | sample TARM_MetaG_T3_14_FD_134025 | JGI IMG/M metagenome (GOLD analysis project Ga0194137, IMG submission 134025) | Freshwater microbial communities from Pennsylvania, USA, analyzing microbe dynamics in response to fracking - TARM_MetaG_T3_14 (version 2) | ecosystem: Environmental > Aquatic >... | reverse complement strand
CGTGCATTGACCGCCAGATTGAGAAGCACGTTTTCGAACTGGTTGCGGTCGAGAGCCGCCGTCCACAGTCCGCCGCCGACGATGGTCTCGATTTCAATCGACTCGCCAAGCGCCCGGCGCAGCAGGTCATCCATTTCCCGCACCACCCGCCCGAGGTTCGTTGGCACCGGTTGCAGCGGCTGGCGCCGCGCGAACGACAGAAGCTGCGAGGCAAGCTTGGCGCCGCGGTCCACGGCGAACCTGGCCTGCTGCAGGCGCTGCGCCGCCTGGGTATTGCCGGCCAGCTCGAGCTTGAGCAATTCGAGATTGCCGGCAATGATCTGCAGGATGTTGTTGAAATCATGGGCGACGCCGCCGGTCAGCTTGCCGATGGATTCCATCTTCTGGGCCTGATGCAGCGCTTCTTCCATCTTGCGTACGGCTTCGACCTGCCTGCGCTCCTCGGTAATGTCGCGGGCAACGATGTAGAGCATGTCCGCTTCAGGCGTGATCGCCATGGACAGCCATCGATGGCCGGCGGACTTGTGACGCAGCGGCGCATCGAAACGATCCACCGGCCGGCCCCCGGAAAGGCTTTCCAGTACGTCCCGAAGCCGGGGCAGGTGTTGCGGGTCGACCAGTTCAGCCAGTCCCGGCGCGCCCGGCGATGACAGATCGTCCGTGCTCCAGCCGAGGATCCTGGTGAAGGCCGGATTGAAACTGAGGACGGCGCCGTCCATCCCGGCGACGGCGAAAATATCCTGAGACGAGCGCCATATCCGGTCCCGTTCCTGCGTGCGCTGCCGGACGCGCGACTCCAGCTCCTCGGCGAGCTGCCTGACTGCGGCTTCGGCTTCCTCCGCCTGCCGCTTCGCGCGGCGCAGTTCCTCTTCGTAAGCCCGCCGGCCGCGCGCATCCAGTATGGTCGTCCGGATAACGAGCGGATTGCCCGCCGCGTCCCGCTTCAGCGTGGAATTCAGGAGAACCGGCATGCGCTGCCCGTTCTCGCATACCAGCTCGAATGCAAGTTCCTTCACATAGCCCTGCATGAGCAGAAGCGGACCGACATGCGTGTCATAGAACACCTTGCCCGCGACCGGCAGCAATGCCTGGAATCGCCGTTGTCCAACGAGCGCCTCGCGCGCATAGCCCGTCCATTCGAGGAAGGTCGCGTTGACCTTGATGATCGCGCCGTCCGGCAGGGTGGAGAGATACGCGCAGGGCGCTTTCTCGTACAGTTCTTCGGTGTCTTCCTCAAGAAGATGGGAAAAGACGGAGGGATCGGAGCGCCGGTTCATTTAATGCTGCAGACCAAGGTAGGCGCGGATCTCCCGGATCGTCTCTTCGGGTGCGCTCAGGTTCGGACAATGTCCGGTTGCCCGCATCTGCACGAAAGTACTGTCCCGCAGCTGCGCATGCATGTAGCGGCCGACTGCGTCGGGCGCAATCACGTCATCGGAGCATTGCAGGATCAGCGAAGGCTTGCGCAGCTTCGGCAGGTCGGCCCGGTGATCCGACAGAAAGGTGGTCCGGGCGAAGTGACCGGCGATATCGGGATCGGTACGGCAGAAACTGTTTTCAAGCTCGCCCGCCAGGTCGGGACGGTCGACGTTTCCCATGATGGCCGGCGCCATTGCGCCCGACCATCCCAGGTAGTTCGTATCCAGGAAATCCAGCATCTGCTCGATGTCTTCCTGGTTGAATCCGCCAAGGTATTCGCCGTCGTTGAGGTAGCTGGGGGAAGGGCCGACAAGCACAAGCCTGTCGAACAGCGCCGGCTCCTCGATGCAGGCCAGAATGCCGACCATGGCACTGACCGAGTGGCCAACGAAAATTGCGTTTTCCGTACCCACCGCGCGCAGTATGTCATTCACATCCCGGGCATATCCATGCAGTGTTCCATACTTCTTCTGGTCGAAGGCCGACAGGTCGGACCCTCCGGCGCCGACGTTGTCGAACAGGACCACACGGTAATCGCTCTCGAATGCCGGAGCGACATGGCGCCACATGTTGTGGTCACAGCCGAAGCCGTGCGCAAAAATCATCGTCTGCCGTCCCTTGCCCTTGATCTGGACGTTGTTGCGCCGGATCACGTTTTTTTCTTTTGAATCTGTCATGGCCTGCCTGGAGAGTAAGAGGACGACGGACCCGGCTGCAGGTCCAACGCGTGCCTGCAGGGTTTTTAAACCAGCTATTTCACAGGAATGAAACGATTATAGGCCAAGCATCGCCAATCGGCTGCGCAGCGGCAGTGATTGCCAACTTTCACTATCCGGCGATCCGGACCGCCCTCCGCCTTCTATGCAGCACGATCCGCATAGAGGGAAATTGCCCGAATCGCCCGCGCGGCGTCGACTGAAACGTTCGACGTTCGCGCCCATGACGTCCTGTTCATCGCCTGCGCAACAACGCATTCAGGGTGCCACGGACACGCGATCCTCGGTTACACTGGTATTGATAAAAAGCAACAAAATGTATGAAACCATACATAGCGGCGCCCGGCGCTGCGTTCCCGTACGGCTCCGGACCGCAGCACTGTCACGGCGCCGGCGGGCAAACCGATAATAGTGACCGCACTCATGCGGGACGATGGAGACGTGAGTATGGCATTGCATCCCTTGCTGGCATACCAGCGACTGTTACCCGTCATACGCTCGCTGACTCCACCCGGGCTGCGCGATTCGCCGGCCTTGCTCTGGCGAACCGAAAACCTCATTACGTCGTCGCTGATTGCGCTGGTCGTCATGCCTGCCTATGGCTTTCTCTACCAGTCGCTCGGGGATGATACCGCTGCCCGTTTTTGCTGGCTCGCGACCTGCGGCCTGATGGTCAGCTTCATGCTGCTGCGCGTTACCGGGAATGTCACCCTTGCCAGCAACAGCCTGATCGCCACCGTCTTCTGCCTGCTCGTCGGCCTGACTTGGCAGCTCGGCGGGGTCAATGCGCCTACGGTCCTCTGGCTGGGCGTATGTCCCATTGCTGCGATAGCGACCGGAGGGCGCATACCGGGTCTGGTATGGTCGGCAGTAAGCCTCCTGACGATTGCCGCGCTTTACATGGCTGAACTGGCCGGCAAATTCCCGCCGGTGGTTGTGGCGGACATGCGCCTGCTCGGAGTCATTTCAACCGTCTCCTTCCTGGCCACCATAGCGATTGCGCTGTTCATCTTCGATCACGCATACCGGAACGGCGTGATACAGCTTAAAGAAGCCATGGAACGCATCCGCGAGGAGAAGGAGAAAGCGCAGGTGACGTTGCAGTCCATCGGGGATGCCGTGATCACCACCGATGCTCACATGGTGGTGGAATATCTCAACCCGATTGCGGAAACGCTCACCGGCTGGACGACGGCGGAAGCAAAAGGGCGGCAGATGGATGAGGTATTCAACATCTTCAATGAAAAGTCGCGGCTGCCGTCGGTCAACCCGATCAAGGAGTGTCTCGACAAGAACGGCATCGTCGAAATGGAGAATCACACCATACTCGTGCGCCGCACCGACAATGAGGAATTCCATATCGAAGACTCGGCCGCTCCCATCCGGCGCGCCGACGGCAGCATCCTGGGCGCCGTCATGGTTTTCCATGACGTGACGGACCGCAAGGCCGCAGAGACGCGCTTGCAGCATATTGCGTTTCACGACACCCTCACGGGCCTGCCGAACAGGGCGCTGTTCAGGAAGAAGCTGTCCGAAGCCATGATCAGCGCCCGCTTCCTCAAGAAACACGTCGCGCTCCTATTCCTTGACCTGGACCGGTTCAAGGCGATCAATGACAGCCTTGGTCATGACATCGGCGACGAACTGCTGATCCTCGTCGCCAAGCGGCTCGAACAATGCGCACGCGATACCGATGTCATCTGCAGGCTCGGCGGCGATGAATTCACGGTGCTGCTGACCAACATCAGCGAGTCCGGCAATGCCGCCATGGTGGCGGGCAAGATGATCGAGGCGATCGGCAAGCCCTTCGACGTGCAAGGCCGCACGCTTCACATCTCGACCAGCATCGGCATCACCATCTATCCGCAGGACAGCGACGATCTCGACACCTTGCTCAAGCATGCCGACACGGCGATGTACCACGCCAAATCCCAGGGGAGGAACAACTATCAGTACTACGATCCCTCGATGGGAGAAAAGGCAATAAGCGAGCTGCGCATGGAAAATGCCCTGCATGTGGCATTGGATAACCAGGAGTATTTCCTGGAGTACCAGCCCAAGCTGGATCTGTCGAGCCAGTCCATCGTCGGCTGCGAAGCCTTGCTGCGCTGGCAAAGCCCCGACTTCGGGCGGGTGATGCCTTCCGAATTCATTCCAAGGCTGGAAGAGTCGGGCGCCATCGTCGCGGTCGGTGCCTGGGTGCTGGAGACCGCCATGCGGCAGGCAAGGCAATGGCTTGATGCAGGGCGTCCGATCGCCGTATCGGTCAACGTGTCCATGCGGCAGTTCAGGCAGAACGGATTGGTTGAGAAAATCCGGGGACTGCTCGAGGCGATCGACCTGCCTCCTTCCCTGCTGCGCATCGAAATCACTGAGAGCCTGCTGATGGACAACGCGGAACGCAGCGAAGCCGTCATGCTGCAACTGAAGGAAATCGGCGTGCACGTCTCGCTCGACGATTTCGGTACGGGTTACTCGTCGCTGAGCTACCTGCGGCGTTTTCCGATCACCGAACTGAAGATCGATCGTTCGTTCGTCGTCGACATGGAAGTGGACAAGACAGCGGAAAAAATCGTCACGACCGTGATCGGTCTGGGGCAGGCCCTGGGGATGAAAGTGACGGCCGAGGGCGTCGAGACGGAAAAGCAGCGCCGCCATCTCGCGCAGATGGGATGCAACGAGATACAGGGCTACGTCCTGAGCCGTCCTCTCCAGAAACATGCGTTTGAAAAGTTCATCGTGGATTACACTGGCTAAACCCCTTCCCGCATGAATTTCCCGATACCGTTATCTTGGAACAAGACTGTCCGCTTATCGTCACGCTTAAACTCGATGCTGTTTCCTTTGAACGGCTCGATGCGTTGCGCCGCATGCATTTTCCGCCGGAGCGCAACTTTCTGTCCGCCCACATCACCTTGTTTCATGCGCTTCCCGGCAGCGAATTGGCGGCGATTCGTTCGCATCTGCAACGGATATCCGCACAGACCCCGGCCATCGAGCTTGCATTTCCCCATGTCCGGATGCTGGGGCGCGGCGTCGCCGTCGAAGTCATGAGCGACGGACTGCAGGTGTTGCATGAGCGTCTTGCAGCCTGCTTCAGTGCCTGGCTGACGCCGCAAGACCGTCAACGTCTTCGGCCGCATGTCACCATCCAGAACAAGGTATCGGTGCAGCAAGCCCGCGAACTCCATGATTGGCTTGCGCCGGAGTGGGAGATGCCGCCGGGCCAGGCCTCAGGCTTGCTGTTATGGGAATACAAGGGCGGCCCCTGGCTCGACATCGAAGAGTTTTCTTTTGCGGGCCGCTGATTTCACCTCCTCCCTTTGGGAGAGGGCCTGGGAGAGGGCCTGGGCGAGGGGATCCGGCCAACATATTTTCGGACCGAATCTATAGGAGGCGGCTCGCGCCTCCCTTGAACGCTCACACTCGGGTTAATGGGATGGGCGTGCCTGATTGCGCATTCCCTTGACCTGGTCATGGTTCAACTGGACGCCGCGGTACTGGTCTTCCACGATCAAACGGACGTTCTCGGGCAAGTCCTTCTGCAGCGCGGCTTCATAGTGGTGCTTGGCGACGTCTTCGCCGCGCTCGCATTCATCCAGCACGTCCTGTTCGCTCTTTCCGGTGATCGCGGAGCGTACATCCACCCAGCGGCGATGCAGTGTGCCGCTGACATGCGAGGAAGTCGCAGGATCGCCGCCGTAGTCGATGACCAGGTCTTGCAATTCTTCGGCAGCGCGGGTGCAACGGTCGGCCCGGTCATTGAAGTAAGCCTTCAATTCCGGGTTGCTGATGTCTTCGGCGCAGGTGCGAAATCCTTCCACCCCGTCCTTGCAGGTCTGGATCAAGTCGTTCAGGGTCGAGACAACGTCATTCTTTTCCATAAATCCACCTCTTGCGGTTGAGTAACGATTGGGCATGCGAAGGAAAGGCATGCCTATGCAATGACGGCGCAGACTCCGGCAAGTTCTTGTTGGCAGACTGAACCGGTCAAGAAGCTTGAGCATCGAAGCATGTTTCCCGGCCCTGAAAGGAGCGGCCTTGCTTCGATGATTGCGCAAGGGATGTGCGGTCCATGCATGCACTTCCCGCCATGCCATCCCATGCCTTGAAACAAGTGTTCATCATGGCCGCCAGCCTGGCGTAAGGTTTGCACTAAAATGTTGCGTTTTTCGTTGTCTCAATAAGATGCGTGCCGGAAATTCATGGATGTCGTCCTTTTTCTCCAAGGTGCTCGGGCGCTTCCGCATGTCCGCACCGGGACTTGCTTCTCCCCTGCTGCTGGCCGGCCTGGTGTTGTTGGCATGCCTTGCCCTGACAGCCTTTGCCTGGCAGAACGCGACGCAGGCAGTCATGCGCAAGCAGCTTACGGAATTCGACTTCCGCGTGGACGAACTGAAATCGCGTATCGTCCGGCGCATGGCAACCTACGAGCAGGTGCTGCGCGGCACCCGGTCGCTGTTTTTATCGACGCCCTCGGTGTCGGCGGATCGTTTCCGGACCTATGTGTCGTCACTGAATCTGTCCGAACATTATCCTGGCATCCAGGGAATCGGCTACGCCGCGGTCATCCGGCCCGATGAACTGGCGTCTCACGTCGATGCAATGCGCCAGTCCGGATTTCCGGACTATGTGATCCGGCCGGAAGGCGAGCGGGAGATCTATAGCTCTATCATCATGATCGAGCCCTTCGACATGATGAATCGGCGCGCCTTCGGCTATGACATGTACAGTGAGCCGATTCGCCGGCAAGCAATGGAGCGAGCACGGGACGGCGGCAGCGCAGCGATGTCAGGCAAGGTGACCCTGGTTCAGGAGGGCAGCAGTGAAGGGCAGTCCGGCTTTCTGCTTTATCTCCCCCTGTACAAGGATCAGCAAGCCGCGGTGGCCCCGAACCGGCATGCGGAACTGCGCGGCTGGGTCTACGCCCCGTTTCGCATCAATGATTTCATGAAAGGCCTGCAAAACAGCCAGGCGGTGGAATTGGCCGTCTCCATCCATGACGGAGAGCCATCGGCCCAGGCTTGTCTCTACGGATGTGCGGCCAGCGCGCATCAGGCATCCTGGCCGCTTCGTGTGGAGGAACTGGACATCGCGGGCCACCGATGGACTGTCAAAACCACTCCCTCGCCCGGTTTTCTTGCGCGTACAAGCGACGGCTCGCTGCGCCTGATCCTGTGGGGAGGAAGCATCACGGCGCTCCTGCTGGCAACGCTGGTATGGTCGCTGGCAAGCGTCGGCAAGCGGGCCAGGAGTCTGGCCGAGCAGATGACGGATGAGCTTAGAACCTCGCATCGCCAGATTGAACAGGACCGGCGGAAGGTGCGACTGATCCTCGACCAGGCGCATGACGCGTTCATCGCCACGGACGGTACGGGTGCGATCGCGGAGTGGAATCGGCGCGCCATGGAAACCTTTGGCTGGAAGACGGAGGAAATACGCGGCCGGACCCTGCTGGAACGCCTCGTTCCGGCCGACCGCGGCGAAGAATTCATCAAGATGACCGAGGCGACTTCGGCAAGCCATCTGCACCACGTCCGGTTCGAGTCGGAATGGCTTCACCGGGATGGCCATCCGGTGCCGGTGGAAGTGTCCTTGTCGACGGTGACGGATGGCCAGGACACCCAGGTACATGCTTTCGTGCGCGATCTGACGTTGCAGAAGCAGGCCCAAACACGTGAACAGCAGCAGCGAAAGGAACTGGAAGCGGCGCGCCTGGTGCTTCATCGCGCGCAGAAACTGGAAGCGGTAGGCAAGCTCACCGGCGGTGTCGCGCATGATTTCAACAACGTCCTCCAGATCATTTCAGGCAACATCCAGATCATGCTTCTTCGGCCGGGGACGGACGTAGAGCGTCGCGAACGGCTGCAGAACACGCTCCAGGCGGTCGAGCGCGGCGCCAACCTGTCAAGCCAGCTGCTGGCCTTTGCGCGCCGGCAGCCGCTGGCTCCCGTCACGGTCAACTTGCGTCGTCTGCTGGAGAACCTGGGAGGTCTGCTGCGAAGGTCCCTGGGCGAGGAAATCAACATTGAAACCAGCACGGCCGGCGGCTTGTGGAATACGTTTGTCGACCCGAACCAGCTCGAGAACGTGATCCTGAACCTGGCCATCAATGCCCGGGATGCGATGCCCGGCGGCGGCCGATTGACCATCGAGCTCGGCAATGCCTTTCTGGACGAGGACTACGTGGCTTCGGAGCCGGACCTGCGCGCCGGTCAGTATGTGATGCTTGCCATCACCGACACCGGATGCGGCATGACGCCGGACGTGCTTGAACAGGCGTTCGAACCCTTCTTCACCACCAAGCCGGAGGGCGAAGGTACGGGACTGGGGCTGGCAATGGCATACGGGTTTGTGAAGCAAAGCGGCGGCCATATCCGCATCTATAGCGAGGTGGGCCAGGGTACGAGCGTCAGAATCTATCTTCCTCGCCACTTGAGCGACGAGCAGGTGCTGCCGGCGCAGACCGATCTGTCGGTTCTGGGCGGCGAGGAGACCATCCTGGTGGTGGAAGACGACCCCGTGGTCAGGTTGACGGTCGTCGCCTTGCTGGAGGATCTTGGCTACCATGTCCTGCAGGCTGCCCACGCAGCGGAGGCTTTGTCCCTGATCGAGGAGGGGGCCCGGATCGACATGCTGTTTACGGACGTGGTCATGCCGGGACCGCTTCGCAGCGTCGAGCTGGCAAGGCTCGTGCAGCAGCGGATGCCGGAAGTCGCCATTCTCTATACCTCCGGCTATACGCAGAACGCAATCGTTCACGGCGGACGCCTGGATCCCGGCGTCGAACTGCTTTCGAAGCCCTACCGGCGCGAACAGCTGGCGCGCAAGATCCGCAGCGTTCTGGGAAAGCGGAACCATCCCGTTCAAGGCAATATGACGTAATACCCATCCCAAGGCATGACATGCGATGAGATCGCGTCTTTTTCCGCCTGCCCGCGTTGTGCTCGTCATCCATCGTCCCGCTGTGGATTCCTCCCGCGCCTTGCCATGGCAGCACGGCCAGCCTGCTCATGCCTGGATCATTCAAGGGATCGCATTCGGCGTTTCATGCGGCATGCCCAGCGCCTTCGCCACGCCTGCCGCATAAGCCGCATCGGCCTTGGCGAAATGCTCGAGCTGCCTGCGCTTGATCTCGTCCGGGACGCTTGCAATCGAGGCGGCGATATTGCTGAACAGCTGCTGCTTCTGCGATGCATCCATCAGGCGGAACAGCGCGCCGGCCTGGCTGTAATAGTCGCCGTCGGCGCGATGATCGTAACGGTCCGCCGCGCCGTAGACCGCCAGTGCCGGTTCCGCCGCATTGACGTCCTGCGCGAATTCGCCGAAGCGGTTCGGCTCGTAATTCGGACGGCCGCCGAGATTGCCGTCGGTACGCATCGCGCCGTCGCGGTGGAAGCTGTTGTGGAAGGGGCAGCGCGGCGCATTCACCGGAATCTGGTGATGGTTCACGCCGAGGCGGTAGCGGTGCGCGTCGCCGTACGAGAACAGGCGTCCCTGCAGCATCTTGTCCGGCGAGAAGCCGATCCCGGGCACGACGTTGGCCGGCGTGAATGCGGCCTGTTCGACCTCGGCGAAATAGTTTTCCGGATTGCGGTTCAGTTCCAGGATGCCGACTTCGATCAGCGGGTAATCCTTGTGCGGCCACACCTTGGTGAGGTCGAAGGGATTGATCGGACAGGTCGCCGCATCGCGCTCGGGCATGACCTGCACGCACATGCGCCACTTCGGGAAATTGCCCTGCTCGATATTGTCGAACAGATCCTTCTGCGCGGACTCGCGGTCACGGCCGATCACTTGCAGCGCTTCCTCATTGGTCCAGTTGGCGATGCCCTGCATGGACTTGAAGTGAAATTTCACCCAGAAGCGCTCGTTGGCGGCATTGATGAAGGAGAAAGTGTGCGAGCCGAAGCCGTGGATCTGGCGATAGTTCTGCGGCAGGCCGCGGTCGCTCATCAGGATGGTGATCTGGTGCAGCGATTCCGGATGGCGCGACCAGAAATCCCAGGCGGCGGTCGGGCTGCGCATGTTGGTTTTCGGGTCGCGTTTCTGGGTATGGATGAAATCGGGGAACTTCAGCGGATCGCGCAGGAAAAAGACCGGTGTGTTGTTGCCGACGATGTCCCAGTTGCCTTCCTCGGTATAGAACTTCACCGAGAAGCCGCGCACGTCGCGCTCGGCGTCGGCCGCGCCGCGCTCGCCGGCGACTGTGGAGAAGCGCAGGAAGAGATCGGTCTTTTTGCCCACCTGCGAAAACAGCTTCGCCTTGGAATAGCGGGTGATGTCGTTGGTGATGGTCAGCGCGCCGTAGGCGCCGGAGCCTTTCGCATGCACGCGGCGCTCGGGGATGACTTCGCGGTCGAAGTGCGCGAGCTTTTCGAGAAACCACACGTCCTGCAGCAGCATCGGGCCGCGCTCGCCCGCGGTAAGGGAATTCTGATTGTCGGCGACGGGAGCGCCTGCGGCGGTGGTCAGTTTGTTCATCTTGTCCTCTGTTGATGTTTATTGTCGGGGGCAGCTTGTCTGCGGTTTGTTGATGCCGGGATGGATTATTAAGGACAGGGATTGATAGGTAAAATTGATTTATTAAAAAATTTCAATAGATTTTAAAATGATGCCGTTAACGGGAACGCCATCAGGCGCGCCGTCGATTCCAAGCTCTTTCAGGATTCAACAAACATGCTAACCATCCGCATCGGCATTTAAGTATCGAAAAATGATTCTTTAAGTGAGGTATTTCGGTACGGGGATCGTATATTTAGACTTTCATGCATCCCTCTGCGACACTGCGTTCATCGTCAATCAAGCAAGGGGAGCGCAACATGCAAGTCACTTATCAACGCGATACACGTGCCTGGATCCTGCAAGTCTGGGTGTCTTTCGGTGCCGCCGTCTTCCTGTGCGCAGTCGGCCTCGCCTACCTGCCCGGCAAGGATCTCGACCGGGCATTCATGGTGATGGGCTACCTGTTCTGCCTGACCAACGTCTTCGTGCTGGCCAAGCATGTCCGCGACAATGAAAAGAACCGCCTGCGCGGCAAGGCCGTCGACAGCCCGATGTTCCGCTACGTGGTCTGGGGCGGCTTCTTGCTGGCGATGGCGCTGACCGCCTGGGGCATGGCGCGCATGGAAATCAACGAGACCTACAAGGCTTTTCTCGGCGTGAGCTGGCTCTACCTGATCTCCAGCGCCTTCACGCTTGCCAAGACCCTGCGCGACCGCCACGAGGCCGACCTGCTGGAGCAGCGCGGCGAGCGCCAGAGCATGCAACAGACGCAATAAGAAAACCAGACCGATTCAACCAACAGGAGCAATGCCATGTTCATCAAGTCCTTCCGCATCCCGCTGGCGGCGCTGGCGCTGGCCGCTGCAACGCTGACCCTGCCTGCAAGGGCGCATAACGATGCTTCGGCTGTCAGCGCGATCTCCGCCCTGCCGCTGGCTTCGGTAGCGGTCGGCGCCAGCACCGCAGCTGCATCGGCGGTCATGCTGCCGGTTGCGCTGTCGACCAGCGGCGCGGTATTGGTAGTGAAGACCGTGGAAAGCACCGCCAGGGGCACGGCGCTGGTACTGGAGCGGCTTTCCGATGGCGCCGCGGTCAGCATGGAAATCGCCGGCACCGGACTGGCCGCTTCAGCACTGGCGGCCGGTTCGGCGGTGGGCGTCACCGTGATTGCCAGCGGTGCGATCCTGTCCGCCGCCGGCCAGGCGGTCGCCTTCGTGCCGAATGCCATCGGCAAGGCGCTGCTGCACAACGAACGCCTGACTTACTGATCCCGGAGCCGTCATGCGCAAACTGATCATTCCGCTTCTGCTCGCCATCACCGGCGCAATCGTGACGGCACAGGCCCATGCCGGCCGCAGCTGCGAGGAGAACCGGCCCACGGTGCAGAACATTGCGCGCGGCATGGCGCTCGCCGAGCGCACGATGCAGATGCTCGACCGCAGCGGGCACCAGGTGGTGCTCCTCGCGCGCGCCGGGCAGGACCTGAGCAAGTACGGCCTGCGCTATTCGCACATGGGCATCGCCTACCGACAGCCCGACAGCCGGGGCGGTCATGCCTGGCGCGTGCTGCACAAGCTCAACCAGTGCGGCACCGGCGACGCCGCCCTTTATCTGCAGGGGCTGGGCGAGTTCTTCCTCGACGACCTCTGGCGCTATGAAGGCGCGTTCATCGCGTCGAATGCGCAGGTGCAGGAAAAGCTGCATGCCCTGCTGATGAAGCGCGACGAAGCGACGGCACTGCATGCGAAGCCCTACAGCATCGTGAGTTATGCCTGGGGGCAGAAGTACCAGCAGTCCAACCAGTGGGTGATCGAAACGATGGCGCTGGCGATGGCGCCCAATGCCGGCACCCGCCTGCAGGCGCAGGCCTGGCTGCAGCTAAACGGCTATGAGCCGTCCGAACTGAGGATCGATGCGCTGACGCGCCTCGGCGGGCGCATCAGCGCCGCCAATGTCGCGTTCGACGATCATCCGTCGGCGAAGCGTTTCTCGGATCGCATCGAGACGGTGACTGTCGATTCGATTTTTGCTTGGCTGCAGCGGAGCGGGTTGGGGAGCGCGCCGGTGGCGGTTCGGTGAGGGCGACGTCTGGCATGCATCGCGAAATCCTCGCCGGCCGCCCTTGAAGGGGAAGGGCATTCTTCATGGTTTGGCTTTATTCGCAACTTGCAAGCTACTCTTGCGGCGCGGACGCAAAGCAGGCGCTGCTCACACGCTACGCCTTTTCCCCATCCCCCCTCGGCTCCACATACGAAAACACCTGCCGCAGATAAGCAAGAAAAGTCTCATCCGTCGCCATGGTCTTGCCCGGCGAATCCGACAGCTTCGCCACCGGCTGGCCGTTGCAGGCGACCAGCTTCATCACGACGTTGAGCGTCTTGTGGCCGGTGTCGTTGCTGAGGTTGGTGCCGATGCCGAAGCCGGTCAGCGTGCGGTCGCGGAAATGGCGGTACAGCGCGAAGGCCTTGGGGAAGTCGAGCGCGTCGGAAAACACCATGCGCTTGGTCATCGGGTCGATGCGCAGCTTCGCATAGTGCGCCAGCGCCTTCTCGCCCCATTCGAAGGGATCGCCGGAATCATGGCGCAGGCCGTCGAAGAGCTTGGCGAAGTAGAGATCGAAGTCGGCCAGGAAGGCATTCATGCCGACCACGTCGGTCAGCGCGGTGCCGAGATCGCCGCGGTATTCCTGCACCCAGTCTTCCAGCGCCGCTTTCTGGAAATCGCGCAGCCGCACGCCGAAGGCCTGGTAGGACTGCAGGTATTCATGCGCCATGGTCCCGATCGGCACCAGGTTGTATTTCATCGCGAGGTAGACATTGGAAGTGCCTTTGAAAAACTCGGGCACTTCGCGCGCCAGCGTGGCCACCACCTCTTCCTGCCAGGCGCCGGAGAAGCGGCGGCGCACGCCGAAGTCGAAGAACTCGAAGGGCTGGCGTCCCTGGGGCTCCTTGCCGAATTCCCTGAGCATGTCGATCTTGGCGGCCAGCCGCCGGCGTCCCTCTTCGATGGCCGGCTCCTGCGGAAAGCGCCGGAAGTAGAGCTCATTGACGATATAGAGCACGAAGATCTCGAATGCCATCACGTGCACCTGCGGACCCCCGGCGACGATGCGCAGCGCCGGGCCGTCGGTTTCCACGCGGATGAACTTGCGCTGGAAACGGAAGAGGGCGAGGAAGTCGACGAAGTCACTCTTGATGAAGCGCAGGCCGCGCAGATACTCCAGCTCCTCGTCGCGGAAGGAAAGCGCGCACAGATGATCGAGCTCGCGCTCCACATCGTCCTTCAGGTCCGCCAGCGGATACTCGGGCGTATTGCGGCAGGCGAATACATACTTGGTCTGCGCATCGGGATGGCGATGCAGCATCGCCTGCCACATCGTGAATTTGTAGAGGTCGTTTTCCAGCAGGCTGCGTACGACGAACGGGGCCGGGTTCATTGCATGGTTCTCGTTGGTGGTGTCATGGCGGTCGATGATGACAGGAAAGCGGCGAGCCCGCCTGTCGCTGCCTACATTTGTCTGAGAGGATAGGTCATCTTAAGTTCTTCGCTATCGCCGCCGGAACAGATAAGGATTCATTGTCCTGGCGGAAAACTCGACGGCGTCGCCGGGCTTGAGCGTTTCCGCTTCCTCGTCGGAGGCGATCACTTCCAGGATCTGCGTGCCGAGCAGCAGCGTGACGATGTGCAGCACTTCCTCGCGCCTGACCGCCAGTACCTGCGCATGCAGGTTGAGCTGGCCGGACAGGCGGTTCTTCAGGAACACTTCCGCAGGCGTGCCCGAGGCGGCGATGCGGCCCGCGTCGATCTGCAGGACCTGCCGTGCCAGCTTGAACACTTCGCCCAGGTCGTGGCTGACCATGAGGGTCGTCAGGCCGAGGCGGCGGTGCAGGGCCAATAGCTCATCCTGCAATTCTCCGCGCAGCCGGATATCGAGCGCCGACAGCGGTTCGTCCAGCAGCAGCAATTGCGGCTTGCGTGCCACCGCCCGCGCCAGCGCCACGCGCTGCTTCTGGCCGCCCGACAATTGGCCGGGGCGGCGCGACGCCAGCGCCGACAGGCCGGTCAGTTCCAGCAGTTCATCCACCCAGCCGGCATCGGCGGCCGTCACTGCATAGCCGATGTTCTGCCGCACGCTCAGGTTGGGAAACAGCGCATAGTCCTGGAAGACGAAACCGATCGGACGTTTCTGCGGCGGCAGATTGATGCCGCGCGCCGCATCGAACCAGGTGACGCCGTTGACCGCGATGCGTCCTTGCGCCGGCTGCAGCAGGCCGGCGAGCATGCGCAGCACGCTGGTCTTGCCGGCGCCGGACGGACCGAACAGCGCGGCGAACGTGCCGGCGGCGAGTTCGGCCCGCACATCGAGAGCGATGGCGCCATCGGCGCCCTGGAGCGGATGCTGAAGCGAGAATTCGATCATCCGCCGCCCGCCTTGAGCCACTTCTTGTTGCTCACATAGACGGTGAGCAGGATCACGAAGGTCACCGCGAACAAGACCAGCGCATAGAAATTGGCGGCTGCATAGTTGAGGCTTTCCACTTCATCATAGATGGCGATCGACGCCACCTTGGTCACGCCGGGAATGTTCCCGCCTATCATCAGGATCACGCCGAACTCGCCGATGGTGTGCGCAAAGCTCAGCACCACGCCCGACAGCAGCGCCGGCTTGATGTTGGGCAGCAGCACGCGCAACAGCGTGTACCAGTCAGGCTTGCCCAGCGTGCGCGAGGCTTCGATCAAGGAATAGGGCAGCGCCTGGAAACCCGACTGGACCGGATGCACCATGAACGGCAGGCTGAAGATCACCGAGCCGATCACCAGGCCGGCGAAGCTGAACACCAGCCGCACATGAAACCACTGTTCCAGCCATTGCCCGAACGCGTTCTGCGGACTGAATGCCAGCAGCAGGTAGAAGCCGAGCACCGAAGGCGGCAGCACCAGCGGCATGCTGACCAGGGTTTCGACCAGCGGCTTGAAGCGGGTGCGTGTGTAGGCGACCCAATAGGCGAGCGGAATGCCGATCAGCAGCAGGATCAGGGTAGTGACCGCCGCCAGCCGGAAGGTCAGCAGCAGCGGCTGCCAGTCGTGGTCCAGGATGTGCGCGAAGCTCATGCCGATTCCGAGCTGCCGGTCTTGTGTTCCGGCGCCACCGTCATCTCGTTCGCCTTGATCAGCGCTTCCACGATGTCGCCGGGCGCAATCTGCAAGGCTTGCGCCGAGCGCGTCGTGATGATCGAGGCGATGGCCTGGCCGTGAAAATCCAGGGTCACCTTGGTCATCAGCTTGCCTTGTTCAACCCGGCCGACGGTGCAGGCCAGGCGGTTGCGCAGGCTGATCTGGCCGGCGAGGTTCTTGGCCAGCGACACCTCGGCTTCCTTGAACATGAGCGTCACCGGCATGTTTTCCCGCCAGGATGAGACCTCGGTGCCCGCGCCGATCAGCATTGCGGTGAAGCGCTGTCCGAATGCGGTCGCATCCACCAGCGCGATGCTGCCGTGCACTTCGACTGCGGCGATATGGGCGGCCAGGCGGTTCATGCGGAGCGGCCTGCGCGGCAAAGAGGCAGGATGGAATCGGTCATGCGTTTGTTTGCCTTGGTACTTTCAATCAGGTACATCGATCGGAAATGGCTTGGCGGCACATGTTCGCAAAGAGCTTTCAACATCGTATCGATGCATCTGAGCCGCGCCGTCGGCCGCAACAGCCATGTCTGCAGGCATCATTGTCCATGGTTTTCCATGCGGCGCACAGCCTGGAAGCCGCACCGCCGCCATATCCCAGCCGATATACCTGGGCCGGACAAATCGAGGCAGACAGTCTGCCGTCCGGAGCTGCAAACAAATCGATAATTTTTTATCATCGAAGTTATTGCGAATGATTCTTATTTGATCTATGATCGCCTCACTGGTCGGCGACAGACCGCTCCGCAGGTTTCCTGCCGCGCGGTTAGTGCCGAATTCAGTATCCAGTATCGCTCATCGCCAGCTTGCCTTCTTGCCGAAGAGCTGCCAGCCCCGTGTATTGATGTTGATGTCTTGCATGGAAGCGCAACATGCGCCTTTCACCGGCTGGCAGTGAGTCTGCTCCATTTGCCTCACGCGTGTCCTGATTTCCTCGCGGCTTCCGCAGAGGAAGGCATGCGCCTTCACGGCGTTTCCCTGCATGCATTGTGTCCAACTTAAAAAAGCGAAAAGACTCGCAATCATGCCGATGCCATTTGCCACCGCTGCCGCCGCCGCTGCTGCTTCAAAGCTGTTTAACCTGACTACCGCTGCGCCCTCGCGGCTCAGGCCGCTGGCTCTTGCCGCGCGCATGGCCGCCGCCGGGCTGTTCGGTCTGGGCTGCGCCGCGCAGGTACAGGCCCAAACCGCGCAGCAATCCGCCGACGCGCCAGCTTCCGCCGCATCCGAGCAGTCCGCCGCCGTCCTTCCCACCGTGCGCGTGACCGCCGACCGCACCGAGAGCCTGCCGCAGGCCTATGCCGGAGGGCAGGTGGCGCGCGGCGGACGGCTCGGCGTGCTGGGCAACCAGGATGTGATGAAGGCGCCGTTCAGCATCAGCAGCTATACCTCGCAGATGATCCGCGACCAGCAGGCCGCCACCGCCGCCGACGTGCTGGCGCGCGACCCCTCGGTGCGCTCGACGGCGAACGTCGGCGGCATTCTCGACGCCTTCTACATCCGCGGCTTTCCGATCGGCGAAGGCAACGTGGGCGAGATCGCGTTCGACGGCCAGTACGGCGTGGCGCCCAACTACCGGATCTTCTCCGATTACGCCGAACGCGTCGAAGTGCTCAAGGGACCGGCCGCGCTGCTGTACGGCATGTCGCCCAACAGCGGCATCGGCGGCGTGATCAACATCGTGCCCAAGCGCGCCGGCGCGGACGACCTGACGCGCCTGACGCTGGAAGCCACTTCCGGATGGCAGGGCGGCGCGCATATCGACGCCGGCCGGCGCTTCGGCGAGAACAAGGAATTCGGCATCCGCTTCAACGGCAGCCACCGCCAGGGCGATACGCCGGTGGACAAGCAGGAGCGCAAGGCCACCGTCGGCTCCGTCGCGCTCGACTATCAGGGCGAGCGCTTCCGGGCCAGCCTCGACGTGCTCGATCAGCGCGAGCGCTTCGATGCGCCGTCGCGGCCCTTCCTCGCCGATGCATCCATCGCCATTCCCGGCGCACCGGGTGGCAGGAGCAATGTCACCCAGCCGTGGGAGTGGGGCAAGGTCGAAGACCGCGCCTTGCTGCTGCGCACCGAATACGATGTCAGCGACCAGCTGACGCTGTTCGCCAATGCCGGCGGCGCAAAGACCGACGTGTCCCGCCTGTTCGGCACGCCGACCATCATCAATGCCGCCGGCGACACCCGCAACACGCCCGGCTATTTCAAGTTCGACGTCGACCGCTCCAGCGCCGACGTCGGCCTGCGCAGCCGCTTCCTCGCCGGCCCGGTGCGGCATGCCGTCACGCTGCAGGCCAGCCGCTACCGCGACCAGCTCGACCGCGGCTCCGCCAACGGCCCCACGGTGCTGTCCAATCT
>Ga0194137_10000952_pt1 | contig 18235 bp, 16 predicted proteins | sample TARM_MetaG_T3_14_FD_134025 | JGI IMG/M metagenome (GOLD analysis project Ga0194137, IMG submission 134025) | Freshwater microbial communities from Pennsylvania, USA, analyzing microbe dynamics in response to fracking - TARM_MetaG_T3_14 (version 2) | ecosystem: Environmental > Aquatic >... | reverse complement strand
TATGTAAACGGCGTACTCGACAAATTTGCCGCCAAGGCGCGCAACGTCGAAGTCGACGATGCCAAGAAGCGCTGAGCCCCGGCACGTTCCATCCGATCTTCAATCCACCTGCGGCGGCCGGGATGCCATTCGATTTCGGCCGCACCTCCTGACCTCATGACTCCGACTCTGGCTTCCCGCCTTGCCAATATTGCGCCTTTTCATGTCATGGAACTGGCCAAGATGGCAACCGAACTTGAACGCGCCGGGCGCTCCATCGTCCACATGGGCATCGGCGAACCCGATTTCACCGCGCCGCCGCCGGTCATCGAAGCGGCATCGCGCGCCTTGGCGGACGGCAGGCTGCAATACACGGCCGCGGTCGGCATTCCGGCATTGCGCGAAGCGATCTCTGCGCATTACCGCGACGTGTACGGGCTCGATGTGGCGCCGTCGCGCATCATCGTGACGGCAGGCGCCTCGGCGGCGCTGCTGCTGGCCTGCGCGGCGCTCGTGGAGAGCAATGCCGAAGTGCTGATGCCCGATCCATCCTATCCCTGCAACCGGCATTTCGTCGCGGCATTCGAGGGCCGGGCGAAAATGATTCCGAGCGGTCCCGAGCAGCGTTTCCAGTTGTCCGATGCCGTGGTCAGGGAACATTGGGGCGCCGCTACGCGCGGCGTTCTGCTGGCATCCCCTTCCAACCCGACCGGAACGTCGATAGCGCATGACGAACTGGCGAAAATCGTCTCGACGGTGAGAGAGAAGGGCGGCTTTACCATTGTCGACGAGATCTACCAGGGGCTCACCTATGACGAGGCGCCGTATTCCGCGCTCTCGCTGGGAGACGATGTGATCGTCATCAACAGTTTCTCCAAGTATTTCAACATGACGGGCTGGCGGCTCGGCTGGCTTGTCGTGCCGCCAGCCATGGTGGGCCAGATTGAAAAGCTCGCCCAGAACCTGTTCATCTGCGCGTCGGGCATCGCCCAGCATGCGGGTATCGCCTGTTTCAAGCCGGAATCGATTGCCATTTACGAGGAGCGCAAGGCCGAGTTCAGGCGGCGGCGCGACTATATCGTGCCGGCGCTGCGCGAACTGGGCTTCAAGGTCCCGGTGATGCCGGACGGCGCATTCTACGTTTATGCCGACTGCTCGGCGCTGTCGAACGATGCCGACCGCCTGACGATGGACATGCTGAATCAGGCGGGTGTCGTGCTGGTGCCCGGCCTGGATTTCGGGCCCTTCACGGCACGGCAGTACATCCGGCTTTCCTACGCCACATCGATGGACAACCTGAAGGAAGCGGTGAGCCGTCTCGAACGGTTCTTCGCACAGTACAGTCCCGGTCGCTGATGCCTGGCCCTGCGGGGCGGGCAATAAAAAAGGAGCCTCGCGAGGCTCCTTTTTTCATGGGCGCAATGATCGTCAAACGAATTCAGAGGGCTGGTACATGCTGGTCCTCATTCTGCGCGAGGGGGCGGTTTTCCTTCATTGCCGTCGAGGCGTTCTCGGACGCAGGTTGCGTCTTCGCCTCGGCAGGCGCAGGCTTGGCCGGCGAGGAGGTGGTCGAGGATGCGCTCGCGGTTGCAGTAGAGGTGAACACCGGCACCTTCTTGCCTGTCGCCACTTCCTTGAGGCGCCGGTACTCGGCGAGGACCTTGGCGCCGTAGCCAGAGTCCGATTCGAATGCGCCGGCGCCGACATACATCTTGAGGCCGGCTTCCACCGAACCGCCGCGTTCTACGTAATCCTTGAGGATCTGGGAGCCGACGCGAATATTGGCAACAGGATTCAAGGCCGCCTTGACGCCGCCGAGTTCAGCAAACTTATCGTGGTGCACCTTGGACATGACCTGCATCAGGCCCTGGGCGCCGACCGGGCTTTCGGCAAACGGATTGAAGCCCGATTCAATGGCCATGACCGACAGGATGAGAAGGGGATCGAGCTTGATTTCCTTTGCAGTCAGGTAGGCCGCCGACACGAGCATGTTGGTTGCGTCGGCTGCGACGCGGTAGCGCTTCGAGAGCCATTCGGTGACCCATTGCTGCTGTTTCGAATTTCCGGCCTGAACGGCATCGGCATGCGGCGTGGCCGGAGCGTGGACCGAGGCCGAAACCGGAACCGCCGCAACTGTCTTTGCTGCAGCCGCGGTAGCTACAGGGTCAGCAGCAGAGGCAGCGGCGCTGGCCGAAGCCGGTAAGCGTTCGGCTTGCGTCGAGGCGTTCGCCGACCCGGAAGCCGCGGTCGCCGCGACAAACGGCGAAAACGCCTTCAAGCGGTCGGCCGCTTCCGGCTTGACGAACAGGATGCCGAGCATGGCCAGTGCAGCGATGCCGAGCAGGGTGAGCGTATGGCGGGCGGTAATCATGAAACCGCTGATCGTGTCGCGGGCAAACACTGCCCATGCGGCCGACTGCGTGGCCTGCTCACAGGTAAAGTCATACGCTGCCCGCGTATATCGATTTATCATTGAACCTCCTGAAATTTCACGGCAAACGAAGTGCCACAACAAGCTGCTGCAGGCACTTGGCTGTCAACGTGAATCAGTCACTGTCTGCAGCCGCGCGCAGCGCTGGCCGGCAGACATCGCGATTGCCCGTCCTGGTGTCTCGGCATACAGCCGGCAGGAAGAGCAACTTTTTCGGGGGGAAGGCGGACGCCTTTTGAAAACACTCCTTAAAATGTCATGTGGGACCCCGATCCCGTGAGTATCGAGCGGGTTGCCATGCCTGTCCCTGAATATGGGGAGAGGACCGCTCATCAAGCTGGCCGAATTTTAGGTGCGTGTTTATATCGAGTCAATACTAACAAAACTTTGTTTCATTACTTTTCGATATAATAAATCTCCGCAATGCAACAAAAGATAAATAAAATCAACTACTTGGGCTTGCATTCTACAAATATAAACAAGACGCAAACTTTGTGAAAAATCATGAAATATTCGGATTTGCGGGATTTTATTGCCCAAATGCAAGCAATTGGCGAGCTTAAGCAGGTTTCGGCCCCGGTATCGCCTCATCTCGAGATGACGGAAATCTGCGACCGCGTGTTGCGCCAGGGCGGTCCCGCGCTGCTGTTCAAGCAGCCGGTCGGCCACAGTATCCCGGTGCTGGGCAATCTTTTCGGTACGCCGCGCCGGGTCGCTCTCGGCATGGGAGCGGAGGATGTCGGCGAGCTGCGCAAGATCGGACACCTGCTTTCCACGCTGAAGGAGCCCGAGCCGCCGAAAGGCCTGAAGGATGTGCTCGGCCTGGGGAGCATGGTGAAGGCGCTGTGGGACATGGCGCCCAAGGAGCATCGGTCTGCGCCTTGCCAGGAGGTGGTATGGGAAGGACAGGACGTGGACCTGGCGAAGCTGCCTATCCAGCACTGCTGGCCGGGCGACGTCGCGCCGCTCATCACCTGGGGCCTGGTCATCACCAAGGGGCCTCACAAGAAGCGGCAGAACCTCGGCATCTACCGCCAGCAGGTGATCGGCCGCAACAAGGTCATCATGCGCTGGCTGGCGCACCGCGGCGGCGCCCTGGATTTCCGCGAGCATGGCATCGTCAACCGCGGCCAGCCTTATCCGGTGGCGGTGGCCTTGGGCGCCGATCCGGCGACGATTCTCGGCGCGGTCACGCCGGTGCCGGACAGCCTTTCCGAGTACCAGTTCGCCGGCCTTCTGCGCGGCAGCCGGACCGAACTGGTGAAGGCGATCGGCAGCGAACTGCGCGTGCCGGCCTCCGCGGAAATCGTGCTGGAAGGGCACATCAATCCCGACGAGTCCCATCCGAGCGGCTATGAGCATGCACTGGAAGGGCCGTACGGCGACCATACCGGCTATTACAACGAGCAGGACTGGTTCCCGGTGTTCACCATCGACAGGATCACGATGCGCCGCGATCCCATCTACCACTCGACCTATACCGGAAAGCCGCCGGATGAGCCTGCGGTGCTGGGTGTGGCGCTCAACGAAGTCTTCGTGCCGCTGCTGCAGAAGCAGTTTTCCGAAATCACGGATTTCTACCTGCCGCCGGAGGGCTGCAGCTACAGGATGGCGGTGGTGCAGATCAGGAAGGCCTATGCCGGCCATGCCAAGCGGGTGATGTTCGGCGTATGGAGCTTCCTGCGCCAGTTCATGTATACCAAGTTCATCGTGGTGGTGGACGAGGATGTGAACATCCGGGACTGGAAGGAAGTGATCTGGGCAATCACCACACGCGTCGATCCTTCAAGGGATACGACGCTGGTGGACAACACGCCGATCGATTACCTCGATTTCGCTTCGCCGGTCAGCGGACTCGGAAGCAAGATGGGCATCGACGCCACCAACAAGTGGCCGGGAGAAACCAGCCGCGAATGGGGAACGACGATTGCGATGACGCAGGAAGTCAAGGCGAAAGTCGACCGCATCTGGGGCGAACTCGGCATTTGATGCCTGGATGGGGAAATAGGGAGGCGCTCCCGCCGCTTTGCTGTTAGAATGCGGGTTGGCGGGCCCCTGCGCATTGCGGCATGGCCAACCTGGTCAGGTCGGGAACGAAGCAGCCACAGCCATTTCCCGCAAGTGCCGTAGACAAGGCTCGCCTCTTTCCTGCAGTTTTCTCGTATTCCCCGCAAGAATCTTCATTCCTTATTCCGGCCAGGCCCGGTTCAGTATGTCCTGCTGCAACGCGGCTGAGGACAGCGTGCCGTACACGCGTCCCGACTCCGCATCGAGGCGGCTGGCGATGAAGGCATCGGCGATCGGCGCGGGCGCGGCCTGGCGCATCAGGCAGGCCTGAGCGGCCAGCACCAGCTTTTGCGCGAAGCGGCGCGCCAGCAGTTCACGCTGTTCCGGCGGCGTGGCGAGGTCTCGGCGCAGACTGCTTACCAGACCCTGCAAGCCCTCGTGGCCGCCGGCGGCATCGGCCAGCTGGTCGAGCAGCAGGAAAAAGCCTTCGGTTTCCCGTTCGACGGCGCGCAATACATCCAGGCACATCACGTTGCCGGAACCTTCCCATATCGAGTTCACCGGCGCCTCGCGGTAGAGCCGCGCCATCGGTCCTGTCTCGACATAGCCGTTGCCGCCCCAGACTTCCATGCATTCACCGGTGAATTCCAGCGCGCGCTTGCAGATCCAGAACTTGGCGGCCGGCGTGACGATGCGCCGCCATGCCCGCTCCAGCGGGTCCTGCGGCGATTCGAATGCCTGTGCCAGGCGTAGCATCAGCAGAGTTGCCGCTTCGCTTTCCAGCGCCAGGTCCGACAGGACGTTGCGCATGAGCGGCTGCTCGGCAAGATGCCGGCCGAAGGCGGTGCGGTGCCGGGCATGGTGGGCCGCCTGAACGAAAGCCTGGCGCATCAGGCCGGCGCTGCCGATCACGCAGTCGAGGCGGGTATGGTTGGCCATCTCGATGATGGTGGGAATGCCGCGGCCTTCCTCGCCGACCATGATGCCGTAGGCGTCCTGGAATTCGACTTCGCTGCTGGAGTTGGAGCGATTGCCCATCTTGTCCTTGAGCCGCTGGACCAGTACCGCGTTCTTGCTGCCGTCAGGCCGCCAGCGCGGCACGAAAAAGCATGAGAGGCCGCCTTCGGTGCGGGCCAGCACCAGGTGCGCATCGCACATCGGCGCCGAGAAGAACCATTTGTGCCCGGTCAGCGCATAGGCCGCGCCGCGTCCTTCGCCGTTCAGGGCGCGCGCTGTCGTGGTATTGGTGCGGACGTCGGAGCCGCCCTGTTTCTCGGTCATGCCCATGCCGACCAGAATGGAGGTCTTCTGCTGCAGCGGCAGGTCGCGCGGATCGTGCTCCGTCGAAAACAGCTTCGGCCCGACTTCGGCAAACAGCTCCGGTTCGTTGCGCAGCACCGGGATCGAGGCGAAGGTCATGGTGGTCGGGCAGAGCGAACCGGCTTCCACCTGCGCATGCAGGAAATAACCGGCGGCCCGGGCCACATGGGAGCCGCCGCGCGGCTCCACCCAGGGCAGGGCATGCAGCGCTTCCCGGCGCAGGGAAGCCAACAGCGCATGCCAGGCCGGATGGAATTCGACCGAATCAATGCGCCGGCCGAAGCGGTCATGGGTCTCCAGTTCCGGCAGATGCCGGTTGGCGAGGTCGCCCAGATGCAACACTTCCTTCGTGCCCAGGCGCGCACCCAACCCCTGCAGTTTTTCCTCGTTCCAGCCGGCGCCGAAGCGGCGGATGCCGTCGGCAAGCGCGATATCGGTGGAAAACAGGTCGTAGTCTGCCAGTTCGGGCACCTGGTTGGTGACGTCATGTGTGGGCCATTGCATGTCGGTATCCTTTTTTCAACAACTGAATCCGCAGTCTATAACTTGCATCAGGTCAGGTAAAATGCTTGCTACAACCAACAGCCAGCGCAACCATGTCTTATCAAGTTCTCGCCCGCAAGTATCGCCCAAAGAGCTTTGAAACGCTCGTCGGGCAGGAGCACGTCGTGCGGGCGCTCACGCATGCGCTGGACCAGCAGCGCCTGCACCATGCCTATCTGTTTACGGGAACGCGCGGCGTGGGCAAGACGACGCTGTCGCGCATTCTCGCCAAGTCGCTCAATTGCCAGGGGCCGGACGGCAACGGCGGGATCACCGCCAGGCCATGCGGCGTCTGCGAAGCCTGCGTCGCCATCGATGCCGGCCGCTTCGTCGATTACATCGAGATGGACGCCGCATCGAACCGGGGCGTCGATGAAATGGCCCAATTGCTGGAGCAGGCGGTGTATGCGCCGTCCAACGCGCGCTTCAAGGTCTACATGATCGACGAAGTGCACATGCTCACCAATCATGCGTTCAACTCCATGCTCAAGACGCTGGAAGAACCGCCCGAGCATGTGAAGTTCATCCTCGCCACCACCGATCCGCAAAAGATTCCGGTCACGGTGCTGTCGCGCTGCCTGCAGTTCAATCTCAAGCAGATGCCGCCGGGGCATATCGTCGGCCATCTGGAGAACATTCTCGGCCAGGAAGACATCGCCTTCGAGCCTCAGGCCTTGCGCCTGCTGGCGCAGGGCGCGCACGGTTCCATGCGCGACGCCTTGTCGCTGACCGACCAGGCCATTGCCTATGCCGCCGGCAAGGTCACGCTCGAAGCGGTGCAGGGCATGCTCGGCGCCCTCGACCAGTCCTATCTGATCCGGGTGCTCGATGCGCTGGCCGCGCGCGACGGTGCCGGCCTGCTCGCGGTCGCCGATGAGATGGCCGCGCGCAGCCTGTCCTACAACGCCGCCCTGCAGGATCTCGGCACCGTGCTGCACCGGATCGCACTGGCGCAGACCGTACCCGCCGCGGTGCCCGACGACGTTCCTGAAAGGGAAGACATCCTGCGCCTTGCGGGCCTGTTCGATGCTGAGGAAATCCAGCTGTTCTATCAGATCGCAGTGCACGGGCGCAACGACCTGAGCCTTGCTCCGGACGAATATGCCGGCTTCACCATGACCTTGCTGCGGATGCTGGCATTCCGCCCCGGCATGGGCGGCGCAGACGGCGCGTCCAGTATGCCGCCGCCGGCGGCTTCCATGCCGCAGGCGCCGCAGGTGTCGCCAAGGGCGGGCGCTCCGGCGACCAGGCCGCCGGTAGCGGCTGCACCTGTACCTGCACCGGCAGCCACGCCTGCTGCGCGCCCGGCCGGCATGAGTCCCGCCCGCGCTGCGCTGGAAGCGGCGCGCAACGGCGGCAAGGCGTCCTTGGGCGGCGCCATGGGGCGGCCTGCTACGTCGGCACCTTCCGCACCGGCGGCAGCGGTCTCCGTGGCATCTTCCGCACCCGCAGCATCGGCAGTCTCCGTTCCGCTGGAGCCTGCGCCATGGGATGACGCACCGGCGCACATGCACGAAACCATTCCCTTCGACGCCTTGCCCGTCGCTGCTCAAAAAAAAACTGAGTCGCGCATCGCGGAACTAGTGCTCGCCGATACGGCAGTGCTTGAGCCGCCGCTGCAAGGCATGCGCATGCCGGCGGCTTCGCCTGCAGTCGTGCCCGCACCGGAGCCCGAGGTGGCCATCGTCAAGCCGGAGGCATTGCCGCCACTGCCGCCGACGCCGATACCTTCGCTCGGCTGGGACGGCAACTGGCCGGTGCTGGCCGCGGCACTTCCATTGCGCGGCGTGGTCCAGCAACTGGCGCAGCAGAGCGAACTGCTCCAGTGCGAGGACAACGGCGACGGCGTGCTGATGCATCTGCGCATCCCGCTGGAAACGCTGAGGTCGGCGGGTGCAGTGGACAAGCTGATGGCGGCGCTGACCGAGCACTTCGGCAAGACCGTGCGCGTCACCACCGAGATCGGCGCGGTCCGCCAGACGGCCAATGCCGCCGCGGTGGCCGAACGCGAAGCCCGCCAGCGCCAGGCGGAAGACAACATGCAGCGCGATCCCTTCGTGCAGACGATGATGCGCGAATTCGGCGCGACCATCGTGCCGGGATCGATCAAACCCCTCTAACCAACATTCGGGAGCAAGACCATGATGAAGGGCCAACTCGCAGGACTGATGAAGCAGGCGCAGCAAATGCAGGACAACATGAAGAAGATGCAGGAGCAGCTTGCATCGATCGAGGTCGAGGGCCAGTCCGGCGCCGGCCTGGTGAAGGTGGTCATGACCTGCAAGAACGACGTCAAGCGCGTCTCCATCGATCCGTCCTTGCTGGCGGACGACAAGGACATGCTGGAAGACCTGGTTGCCGCAGCCTTCAACGATGCGGTGCGCAAGGCCGAAGCCACGTCGCAGGAGAAAATGGCCGGCATGACCGCCGGCCTGCCGCTGCCGCCCGGCTTCAAGCTGCCGTTCTGACGGACAGAGACAGGATGCGGGGCCATGCCCGGCATGCTCCCGCGCACCATCCGCACCTCGCGCAATCCCTCCATACGGCGATAGGGAAACGAATTGAAATCTCCATCCAGCCTCGATTTTCTTACCGAAGCCTTGCGCAGGCTGCCGGGCATCGGCCCCAAGTCCGCGCAGCGCATGGCCTATCACCTGATGCAGCACGACCGCGACGGTGCGGGCCTGCTCGGCCGCGCGCTGCTGCAGGCGGTGGAGCGCATCCATCACTGCGCCAGCTGCAATACCTTCACGGAAAACGAGCTCTGCGAGATGTGCACGGACCCGGAGCGCGACGCCACGCTGCTGTGCGTGGTGGAAACCCCGGCCGACCAGCTGATGATCGAGCAGACCCTGACCTACAAGGGGCTGTATTTCGTGCTGATGGGACGGCTCTCGCCGCTCGACGGCATCGGCCCCAAGGACATTCACCTCGAGAAGCTGATCGCGCGCGCGACCGACGGCGTGGTGAAGGAAGTGGTGCTGGCCACCAACTTCACCAATGAAGGCGAGGCGACCGCGCACTACATCAGCGAGACGCTGAAGGCGCGCGGCATCAAGGTGAGCCGGCTGGCCCGCGGCGTTCCCGTGGGCGGAGAGCTGGAATACGTGGATGCGGGAACGATCGCGCGCGCGATGCTGGACCGCCGCGCCACCTGAATTCCCGAGCCGTCATGTCGCGCCTTGCGGAATCACTGGATGATTGGGTCACGGGCGCGCAGGACCCGGCCTGGCTCGAGCGGCGCTGGCAGTCGCTCTGCGGCAGCCTGAGCTGTCCGCAACAGGCTGCCGCCGATGTGTGGCAACTCATCGAACGGCATTATTCCGAGCCCCATCGGCACTACCATAACCTCGACCACGTCGCGGCCCTGCTGCGCCATGCAGCTGTCCATCGCGCGCATCTGTTGCAGTTCCATGTCGTGGAACTGGCGATCTGGTTTCATGACATCATTTACGACACCCGTTCCGGTGGCAATGAAGTAGCGAGCGCAGCGCTCGCTATTGCGGCCATGCAGGTGATGCAGGTCGATCCCGATATCGTCTCCCAAGTCGAACGCTGCATCCTCGCCACCATCGGCCATGCCGTCACCGACACCGATACCGATACCGCGGTGCCGGATCTTCCGCTGTTCCTCGACTTCGACCTGGCGATACTCGGTGCGCCTGCCGAACACTACCGGCATTACCGCGAGGCGATCCGCAAGGAATATGCATGGGTGCCGGAACAGGACTATCGTGCCGGCCGGGCTGGAGTATTGAGGCGCTTACTCGAACGTCCGGCGCTGTACTTCACGCCATGGATGGCGGCGCGCTTGGAAGCGCCCGCCAGGGACAATATCGAATCCGAACTGCTCCTGCTGGGGCCGTACCCGACATCAAGGTAAAACATGCAGGCAACTCCATCCGCCGGCCCGCTCGCCGGCATCAAGGTACTCGAACTCGGCACATTGATCGCCGGCCCGTTCTGCTCGCGCATGCTGGCCGAATTCGGCGCCGAGGTCATCAAGATCGAAGCGCCCGACGGCGGCGATCCAATCCGCCAGTGGCGCGTACTCAAGGACGGCACCTCGCTCTGGTGGACGGTGCAGGCGCGCAACAAGAAGAGCGTGACGCTCAACATGAAGGAAGCGCGCGGACAGGAAATTGCGCGCCGCCTGGCGCTGGAGGCGGACATCATCATCGAGAATTACCGCCCCGGCGTGCTGGAGAAATGGGGCATCGGCTACGAGGCGCTGAAGGCGGTCAACCCCGCCACCATCATGGTGCGCCTGTCCGGCTACGGCCAGACCGGGCCGATGAAGGACTTGCCCGGCTTCGGCGCCATCGGCGAATCGATGGGCGGCCTGCGCTACGTGTCCGGCCATCCCGACCGGCCGCCGGTGCGCATCGGCATTTCCATCGGCGATTCCGTCGCGGCGCTGCACGGCGTCATCGGCGCGATGATGGCCTTGCGCCACCGCGATGCCACCGGCGGCCGCTGGAACGGCAGGCAGGGCGACGAATGCGTCGCCGGACAGGGGCAGATGGTGGATGTGGCGCTGTACGAGGCGGTCTTCAACATGATGGAGTCGCTGGTGCCGGAATACGACCACGCCGGCGTGGTGCGCGAGCGCACCGGCGGCGCGCTGCCGGGCATCGTGCCGTCGAATACCTATACCACCGGCGACGGCGAGAACATCGTCATCGCCGGCAATGGCGATGCCATCTTCAAGCGCCTGATGCTGGCCATCGGCCGCGACGACATGGCCAATGATCCGGCCCTGGCACGCAACGACGGCAGGGTGCCGCGCACCGCCGAGATCGATGAAGCGATACAGGCCTGGTGCGCAGGCAGGAATATCGACGAGGCACTGGCCGCGCTGAAGGCTGCCGACGTGCCGGTCGGTAAAATCTATTCGGTGCGCGACATGATGAGCGACCCGCAATTCCTTGCCCGCCGCATGTTCGAGCAGCACAGTTTCCCCGACGGCACGCCGATCAAGCTGCCGGCGATTACCCCCAAGCTGTCCGAGACGCCGGGCGAGACGAAATGGCTCGGACCGGGACTCGGCGAGCACACCGCTGAAGTCTTGCGAGCACTGGGTTATGATGATGGACACATCACACAACTCAGACGAGATGGAGTGATCTAGTCAGACGAGAAAGGGAACACCCTCCGCGCTGACGGCAATTCAAAAAACAAGTTTGGAGACAGCATGAACAAGAATTTCTGGAAGCAGTTCGCGATCGCACTGGCGCTTTTCCTGGCCGGCTATTTCACCTTCAACAGCAACCTGTTCGCGCAGACCCTGGAGAAACCCAAGGTATCGATCGCCGTCGGCGGCAAGAACCTGTTCTACTACCTGCCGCTGACGATCGCAGAGCAGCTCGGCTACTTCAAGGAGGAAGGCCTGCAGGTCGAGATCAGCGATTTCGCCGGCGGCGCCAAGGCGCTGCAAGCCCTGGTCGGCGGCAGCGCCGACGTGGTGTCCGGCGCCTTCGAGCACACCATCAACATGCAGGCCAAGGGACAGCCGATCACCGCCTTCGTGCTGCAGGGCAGGGCGCCGCAGATCGTCCTGGCCGTCTCCAACAAGACCATGCCCAACTACAGGTCGGTGGCCGACCTCAAGGGCAAGAAGATCGGCGTGACCGCGCCCGGCTCCTCGACCAACATGATGGCCAACTTCGTGCTCGCCAAGGCCGGCCTCAAGCCGACCGATGTCGCCTTCATCGGCGTCGGCACTTCCGCCGGCGCAATCGCTGCGCTGCGCTCGGGCCAGATCGACGCGATCGCCAATCTTGACCCGGTGGTCACCATGCTGCAGCAGAAGAATGAAGTGAAGGTGATCGCCGATACCCGCACCCTGAAGGACACCAACGAGGTCTTCGGCGGCCCGATGCCTGCCGCCACGCTCTACACCACAGAAGCCTTCCTCAAGAAAAACCCGAACACCGCGCAGGCATTGACCAATGCGATGGTGCGCGCGCTGAAGTGGCTGCAGAAGGCCGGTCCTTCCGACATCATCAAGGTGGTGCCGGAAAACTATCTGCTCGGCGACCGGGCCTTGTACATCGAAGCCTTCATGAAGGTGCGCGAGGCGATCTCTCCGGACGGCATGTTCCCCGAAGCCGGTCCGCAGACCGCGCTGAAGACCCTGCAAGCCTTCGAGCCCGAGCTCGCCAGCAAGACCATCGATCTGTCCAAGACCTACACCAACGAAATGGTGCAGAAGGCCAACGCGAAGTACAAATAAGACAAGCCCTTGGAAGAACCGGCGCGGGCACCAACCCGCCTGCGCCCGGATCTTCTATCGGGACCGCATGAGCCGCCCGCAGTTTTCTCCGGCGCGGCTTTGATTGCCGATGATCGCTCTAGGCAGTGTTTGATAAGCTGCTGAGCGGTCCGGATTGGCGCCTGCGGTGCTCTGCGTACCCTGCGTACGCGTGCGCTCCCCGCCGCCAATCTGAACCGCTCGCGACGCTGATCAAACATTGCCTAGAAGCATGCACGACAACAGACGACAGATGATTCCTGCGCTCGCACTCGACAACATCACCTGCACCTTCATTTCCAAGGACGACCGTTCCCAGCGCTACACCGCGGTCGGCGACACCACACTGCATATTGCGCCCGGCGAATTCGTGTCAGTGGTCGGCCCGACCGGCTGCGGCAAGTCGACGCTGCTCAACGTCGGCGCCGGCCTGCTGGAGCCGTCGGCGGGCGAGGTCCGCGTTTTCGGCGAACAGCTCAAGGGCATCAACCGGCGCGCCGGCTACATGTTCCAGGCCGATGCGCTCATGCCCTGGCGCAGCGCGCTGCAGAACGTGATCGCCGGCCTGCAGTTCCGGGGACTCGACGAGGCCGCAGCACGACGGCAGGGCGAGGAATGGCTGGCCCGGGTCGGGCTGCGGGGCTTCGGCGACCGCTATCCGCACCAGCTTTCCGGCGGCATGCGCAAGCGCGTCGCGCTGGCGCAGACTTTGATCCTCGATCCCGGCATCATCCTGATGGACGAGCCGTTTTCCGCGCTCGACATCCAGACGCGCCAGCTGATGGAAAACGAAGTGCTCGACCTGTGGAGCGCGAAAAAGAAGGCCGTGCTGTTCATCACCCATGACCTGGACGAGGCGATTGCCATGTCAGACCGCGTGGTGGTGCTGTCGGCGGGACCGGCGACGCGGCCGATTGGCGAATTCCGGATCGATTTGCCGCGCCCGCGCGACGTCGCCGAGATACGCATGCATCCGCGCTTCGTCGAACTCCATGCGCAGATCTGGAGCGTCTTGCGTGAGGAAGTTCTGAAGGGTTATCAGCAGCAAAAGATCAAGGCGTGATATCGACCATGTGGAAATTCATCAAACCCCAGCCGCGCACGCTGCTGTTCTGGCAGATCCTGGTCCTGGTCGTGGTATTCCTGGCCTGGCATCTGGCCACGCGCGATCCCAAGGTCGCCTTCTTCTTCGGCGAGCCGTTGAAGGTGCTGGCCCGCATCTGGCAGTGGTTTACCGTCGGCAGCGGCTCGCTCGAAGTCGGCATGTTCGATGCCACCTGGTTCACCCTGAATTTTCCCGCCGAGATCTATCCCCACCTGCTGGTGACCCTGACGGAAACGCTGCTGGCATTCGGCATCGGCACGCTGCTCGGGCTGGTATTCGGTCTGTGGCTGGCGCTGTCGCCGATGACCTCGGCGGTCTTTGATCCCTACATCAAGGCCGCCAATTCCATGCCCCGGGTCATCCTGGCGCCGATCTTCGCAATGTGGTTCGGCCTCGGCATCTGGTCCAAGGTGGCGCTGTCGGTCACGCTGGTGTTCTTCATCGTCTTCTTCAACGTCTACCAGGGCGTGCGCGAAGTCAGCCCGGTGGTGCTGGCCAATGCCCGCATGCTGGGCGCCAACCAGCGTCAGCTGCTGCGGCAGGTGTATCTGCCATCGGCTACCTCCTGGGTCTTTTCCAGCCTGCATACTTCGGTCGGCCTGGCCTTCGTCGGCGCCATCGTCGGCGAATATCTCGGCTCGGCGCGCGGCGTCGGCTACCTCATCCTGCAGGCGGAAGGCACCTTCGACATCAATACGGTATTTGCCGGCATTCTCGTGCTGACGGCATTCGCCCTGGTGCTCGACATGCTGGTCGGCATGATCGAACGCCGGCTGATGAAGTGGCAGCCGAAATCGGGCGAGACGGAAAAGATGTAGATCGCTTTCGGCCTGGCCGAGTCCTGTCAGGCCAGAAGCGCTTTAATGCCGCCAGGCAGGCTCGGCTCTTGCTATGTGGATGCCAAGTCCGGCAATTGCACCTGGACAGTGCCGGTTTCGCCATGCCTCCCCATTGAGGCATGGCGATGACCTGCAATGGTGCGCGTGCGCACCATTGCAGGGCCGGCAGACCGATCAATGAATTCAAGGAGGATTTCCCATGCAAGCATCCGTGTCGCGCCGCGCCGCCGCACTCGCCATTATCCTGCTGGCCGGCCTGAGTGCCGCGCCGGCCTTTGCCCATCCGGGCGACCATCATGCCGGCGCCAGCCTTGCGCTCGGCTTCATGCATCCTATTCTCGGCTGGGATCATCTGCTGGCCATGCTGGCCGTCGGTCTGTGGGCAGCGCAGCAGCCCAAGCGCGTCGCCTGGCTCATGCCGCTGGCTTTCCCAGCCATGATGGCCGTTGGCGCGTATAGCGGAGTCCAAGGGGCAGCCTTGCCCTGGATGGAAGCCGGCATCGCCGCATCTGTCGCCGCGCTTGGGCTGCTGATCGCCTTCGCGGTGCGCATGCCGATCGCGGGCGGCGCGACCATCATCGCGCTGTTCGGCTATGTACACGGGTATGCCCATGGCATCGAGGCACCTGCCGGCGGAACGCTCCTCGGCTACGGCGCCGGCTTCATCGCGGCAACCGTGCTGCTGCATCTCGTCGGCCTTTTGGCCGGCGTCTGGGCGACGCGGCCCGCCGTCGGCGGGCGCGTGCTGCGTGCGGCAGGCATGCTGGTCGCGTCGGCAGGATTTTCCCTGCTTGCCTTCATCTGACGGCTTGCGCGGACTGGCGACTCGATCCGCCGGCCGGCCGCGTCCTTTTCGCCGGCTGACCGGCTTGTCCGTTGGCTTCAGTCTCTTCCAGCAACTCCCTCAGCAAGTCCGTACCGCGCCTGATCTCTTCGGGCGTGATGGCGGCAAACCCCAGCAGCATCCCGCATGCCCTCGGCTGCGGGATGTCCGTTTCCTGCGCGTTATAGAAGTGCGACAGCGCGCGTATCTCCAGCCCGCGCTCCGATGCCTTGCGCGCAACGGCTTCATCGTCGCAGTGCCGGCGGAACATGACCGGCAGATGCAGCCCCGTATCGGTGGTTCCCACATCCAGCGTGTCCGACAGCTGCGCGCCGATGGCCTGCAGCAGCGCCGAGCGCCGTTCCGCATAGACTTCACGGGTGCGCTTGATATGGCGGCTGAAATGTCCTTCCAGGATGAAATCCGCCAGCACCGCCTGCGGCACCAGCGGCGCATGGCGGTCGATGATGGCCTTGGCCTGGGCGAAGGCATCGGCCAGCGCCGGCGGCGCGACGATGTAGCCGAGCCGCAGGCCGGGAAACAGGACCTTCGACAGGGTGCCGACGTAAATGACGCAGCCGCTCTTGTCCAGACTCTGCAATGACGCCAGCGGCGGCCCGGTATAGCGGTATTCGCTGTCGTAATCGTCCTCGATCACCCAGGCCTTGCAGGCGGAGGCCCAGGCCAGCAGTTCCAGCCGCCGCGGCAGGCTCATCGTCATGCCGAGAGGCAGCTGGTGGGTCGGCGTGACATAGGCCAGCCGGGCATCCGGATAGGCTTGCATGCCGTGCGAGACCATCATGCCTTCCCCGTCCACGGCCACCGGGCAGACCCGGGCCTCGGCGGCATGCAGCGAGGCGTTGATGCCGCGGTAACCCGGCTCTTCCACCCAGGCATGGTCTCCCGGCGCGAGCAGCATGGTGGCGATCAGGTACACCGCCTGCTGCGAACCCGAGGTGATGATGATCTGGTCCGCGCCGCACTGGACGCCGCGCGCGGCGCGCAGGTAGCCCGCCAGGGCTTCCCGCAGAGGGCGGTAGCCGGCGGGATCGCCGTAGCCGAGGTCGTGCGGCGGCTTGCGCCAGCGGCGTGCTTCCAGCCTTCCCCAGACATCGAAGGGAAAGACATCCAGACCCGGCATGCCGATGCGGAAGGCGCGCGGCGCGCCCCGGTGGAAGGGCAGCTGCGCCTGCATGCCGGTGAAGCGCTCTCCGCGCGCCGACAGCGGGCGCATTGCCTGGCGGCCGCTCGCTGGCGGATGTTCGCTCGCCTGCAGCGGCAGGCTGGCGCTGACGAAGGTGCCCCTGCCGACCGTTCCCGACAAGTAGCCCTCGGCCATCAATTGCGAATAGGCATTGAGTACGGTTTGCCGCGACACGCCGCACAGCAGCGCCAGCTCGCGGGTAGGCGGCAATTGGGTGCCGGAGCCGAGCTTGCCGGCGAGAATGGATTGCTTGACGGCGTCGTAGAGCTGACGGAACAGCGGCGTGGCCGACTGCGCATCGAGCTGCAGCGTGCCGAGCGATTGGGCGAAGTGCATGGCAGGAATCCGGGAATTGGTATTCTGAACTTAGCATTTATTGGTACTTTTAGAAAGCCAAGTTAAACAATAAGCTAGTCGGACATTTTGCAAGGAGCCATCATGCATACCTATGTCGCTACCGTCGCCTGGGAGCGGGGACAAGACAAATTCACCGACAACCGCTACAGCCGGGGCCATCGCTGGAGCTTCGACGGCGGCATCGACGTGCCGGCCTCATCATCGCCGTCCGTGGTGCCGGAGCCGATGTCGGTGGCCGCCGCGGTCGATCCGGAAGAAGCCTTCGTCGCCGCGATTTCGAGCTGCCACATGCTGACTTTCCTGTGGCTCGCGGGCAAGGCCGGTTTCGTGGTCGACCGTTACGTCGACCAGGCGGTCGGCGTGATGGAAAAGAATAGGGAAGGGCGCGTTGCGTTAACCCGCGTGGCGCTGCGCCCGCGCATCGATTTCGGCGGGGAGCGGCAGCCGTCGGCCGAGGAGCTCGACCGCCTGCATCATCGCGCGCATGAAGACTGCTTCATCGCCAATTCCGTGAAAACCGACATCGTGATCGAGGCGCCGGTCGAAGCCGGCGGCTGAAAAGGAGGCAGTCATGTATATCCCGACTCAGTTTGCGGAGACCCGCACCGACGTCATGCAGCAACTGATGCGCGAGCATTCGCTCGGCACCCTGGTGATGCTCGGGGAAGATGGCCTGCAGGCCAACCATATTCCCTTCGAAATCGTCGAGGACGGTTCGCCGTTCGGGACGCTGCAGGCGCATGTTGCGCGCAGCAATCCGCTGTGGCGGCAGGAGGCGGGCATCGAATCGCTGGTGGTGTTTCAGGGTGCGCAGGCCTATATCAGCCCCTCGCTGTATGCGACCAAGAAGGAGCACGGCAAGGTGGTGCCGACCTACAACTACATGGCCGTGCATGCGCACGGGCGGCTGCGCGCGGTGGAGGACCCGCAATGGGTGCGCGGCCTGCTCGAGCGCCTGAGCGCGCGGCATGAGGCGGGCAGGGAAGCGCCATGGGCGGTCGGCGATGCGCCGGCGGACTTCATCGATGCGCTGTTGAAGCAGATCGTCGGCATCGAGATTGAAATCACCAGGCTGGAAGGGAAGTGGAAGGTCAGCCAGAATCAGCCGCAGCGCAACCGGGTCAGTGTGGAAGCGGGGCTAAGGGCGCAAGGGGATGAGGCTTCGGTGGCGATGGCGGAGGCGGTGGCGTTGCGCAGGGAATAGCGCAGACGTCGGCAAGGTGGACAGCGTTTGAAGCTTAGAGATACTCCTTCCCCTTCAAGGGGAAGGTGGGATGGGGATGGGTTCTCGCTGATCGTTTAAACCCATCCCCACCCTAACCCTCCACCTCGCCGCTTGCAAGCGGCTCCGACTGCGCAGGCGCAACGCATGCG
>Ga0194137_10000951_pt1 | contig 18269 bp, 6 predicted proteins | sample TARM_MetaG_T3_14_FD_134025 | JGI IMG/M metagenome (GOLD analysis project Ga0194137, IMG submission 134025) | Freshwater microbial communities from Pennsylvania, USA, analyzing microbe dynamics in response to fracking - TARM_MetaG_T3_14 (version 2) | ecosystem: Environmental > Aquatic >... | reverse complement strand
GGTGGAGAAGGCGGTGCCGGCGGCACGGGCTGGGTGGATGCGTTCTGGTCGGACACCGGCACGCCGGTCGTGTAGACCTTGGCGCCGATATTGGCCAGCACCACGTCACCGGCCGAGGCGAGTTGCAGCGACCCGGTGGTGCTGCGCACGGTGACGGTCGGCACGGTGCCGCTCGTCGTGCCACGGCCGATGTTGAGTTGGGTCGAGGCGGCGTCGGAACGCAGGGCCAGGGTGTCGGCCGATGCGGTGTCGGCGCCCGCGACCAGGCGCAGGCTGCCGGCCAGGGGGCTGCTCGCAACCCAGCTGTCGAGATTGCCCGCGGTGCTGATCTGGGTCGCGGCGAAACCGCTGCTCAGGCCGTACTGAACAAAGAGAGAGCCCGTCGCCCGCAGCGTGACAGCGGTTTCGGCGGCATGCGGCGTCGCGGCCCGGTCGCTGACCATCAACAGGGGCAGATTCCAGTCCGCGGCCAGCGTGAGGTCGCCGCTGGAGCGGATCTCGGCCAGTGGCCGCACGCGCGTCAACGGCAGCAGCAGCAGCTGCTTGTCCACCTGCTGAGCGGACATCAGGCGGTTGGCGATACCTTCGGCGGCGGCATTGATGAAGGCCTGGCTGTCGCTGTTGACCGTCTGGATGCCGAGGATGCCGGCGCCTGTCGGCGCGGGCGCCGGACCGGGCGAGGGGGTCGGGGCTGGGGTTGGCGCTGGTGTCGGTGCCGTTGACGTGCCGCCGGTCGGCGGCGGCGGCGGGAGGGTGCCGCGGGTGGTGTCGTTGCCGTTGCCCACGGAGGGCTGGCCCGTGGCATCGGTGGCCACGGCGGCGATGCTGACGCCGGCCGTCGGTGCCTGGGTCGGGCGTGCCGTGGGGGGCGCCGGCGGCAGGGTGCCGCGCGTGGTGTTGTTGCCATTGCCGGCCGAAGGTGTCGTGGCCGGCGGCGGAGGAGGGCTGGTCGGCGGCGGCGGCGGCAGGGTGCCGCGCGTGGTGTCATTGCCGTTGCCGGCGCTGGGCGCGCTGGGGCCCGGCGCCGGGGCGGGGCTGGGCGACCCGGTGCCCGGCGGCGCTGGTGGATTGATGTTCGAGGTGTCGGTGCCATTGCCGGCGGAAGGCTGCGTCGGCGGGCCGGGCGCAGGGGTTGGCGCGGGGGCTGGGGCCGGCGTGGGCGCTGGCGAAGGCGCAGGGGTCGGTGCGGGAGTGGGCGCGGGGGCCGGGCTGGGCGCCGGCGTCGGCGCGGGTGTCGGTGCCGGCGTGGGTGCTGGCGTCGGCGCTGGCGCGGGCGTCGGCGCTGGAGGTGGCGGCGTGGCGCCCGCCGCGATCTGAGTGATGCCGTCGTAGACCTTGACGGCCTGCACGTCGATGAAGGCGATGCCCTGCAGCAGCGAACCGACGGCGGCGATGCGGACCTCGTTGCCGCCGCCGCTGTTGTCGGCAGCCAGCCCGGTGCGCGCCGCACGCAGGGTTAGCACGCCGCTGTCGCTGCCGCCACCGAGATCGATGGTCGAACCGGACAGCAGACTCAACTGGCCGGCCGTGGTGCTCAATTCGGCCCTGCCGCCCTGGCCGTTGGCGTCGGTGAGGGCCAGCAGGCGGGCGCCGGCCTGCAGGGTCAGGTCACCGCCTGCGGCCAGCAGCAGCCGGCCCGAAGCCGTGCTCCGCGTGTCGAGGATGCCGGCCACGCGCAAGGCACCCTGGTCGCTCACGAGGCTGATCTGGTCGGCCGCGAGGGTGGTGCCGGCGGCGAGCTGCTGGTCGCCCTGGCGGTTGCGGATGGACAGCGAGCTGGTGAAGTTGTTGGCCCCACCCGCGGCGAGTTGGGCAGCCAGCTGGCTCAGGTCGGTGGCCTGGGCGCTGTCGAGGCTCAGACTCGCGCTCCTGGCTCCGCTGGCGGCCGTGCCCAGCGGATGGCCCGCCACGGCGATGGTGCCCTGGGGCGCGGAGATCTCGAGGCGGCCGGCATCGCCCTGGCCCGCCGCCGACACGTCGGCGACCGCGCCGGCCGCGATGGTGACGGAGCCCCCACTGCTTCGGAGAGAGAGCGGGCCGGCCGGTAGGTCGATGGCGGTGTCGCCGAGGTTCACGGTCTGGCCGCGCACCGAGGTCCTGGAACCGCCGTCCAGCAGCAGATTGCCGCGTGTGGCCGTGAGGCTGATGCTGCCGGCGGCGAAGTCGATGTTGCCGCCCTGCACGATGTCGGCCGCCGTCAACTGCAGCCGGCCCGCGGGATTCAGCGCCGCGGGCTTGACGGCCGCGCTGGGCGCAGCGGCGAAGCTGAAGCGGCCGCCGACGGCGAGGCTGGCATCCGCGCCTTTGCCACTGCCCATGACGGGGGCCGTCACGGCCAGCGCACCGTCGATGCTCAGGCTGCTTTCGCCGTCGAAGCGGAGCGCCGAGCCTGCCTGCCACCGGGTGACGCCGGCCGCGATGCGTTGCGTGCCGGAGGCGATGGACAGCACCTCGGTGGCTTGGAAGGCGAGGCTGGCATCGGACGTCGCGGCGGAGGTCGAAGCCGCGGCCGGCATCAGGCCGCTGCGATTGGCGAGGCTCAGGTTGACCGCGCTGATGTTGCTGCTGCCGCTGGCGGGGCCGCGCAGCAGCGGGCTGTCGAGCGTGAGACGGCCCAGGCCGGCGCCGCCCAGGCTGCTGCCGGCGGCGAAGTCGACGGAGCCGTAGCTGCGCAGCGTCAGGCTGTCGCTCGCGCCCAGTTGCGAGAACCAGCCGGGATCCAATTGCCAGCTGGTGGCGTCGCGGGGGGTGCCCACGGCCAGCCGGTCGGCGCCCAGGGTCAGGGCTGTCGCCTGGAGGCTGAGGCCGGTGCCGGCGCTGGCATGGCCGGAGCTGTCCAGCGTGAGCACTCCGCTGCCGGCGTCCAGGCGGAGGTTCTGGCCGAGCAGCAGCTGCGGCGTGCTGCTCAGCGTCGGGCTGCGCAGCAGTTCGCTGCCGGCCTGGCTGGCGAGCCGCAGTGCGGCACCGTCTCCCGCGATGCGCAGGGCGCCCACCGCGGTGGCACCGAGCTGGGACGGGTCGGGGCGGGCCAGCAGCTGGGCGCCGTCGCCGACACGCAGGCTGCCGTTGGCGGCGAGGACCAGGTCATTGGCTTGCAGCTGAGTCCCCGGCGCCACCGCGAGGCTGGTCGCCGTGACGGCCAGCCCGGCGGCATCGGGCGCGGGCGCGCCCGGTGTGGCACCGAGCACGAGCAGGTTGGCGTGAAGGTTGTTGAGCTGGCCCGCGTCGAGCAGCAGCGTGGACGCGTCGGGCGCGCTGCCGCCCACCTGGATGGCCGCGGACGAAAGATAGACCTGGGAGCCGCGGCCGGGCAGGGCGTCGCCCGAGGGCTGGGGCGTGCTGCCCGGCGCGCCCTGCAGGCTGAGGCCGAGATTGAGCGATTGGGCGGCGAGCACCAGCTGGCCGGCATCCGTGCTAAGCGCGGGCACGGGCAGGCCATCGCGCTGGGCGGCGGCGGCGAAGAAGTTGTCGGCCGTGCTAGTGCGGATCTCCGAGCGCTTGAGGGCCTGGGCCGAGGTCTGCACCCACCAGGTGGTCGGCAGGGCGGCGCGCAGCCCGGTGCCGGCATCGGCCAGCACCGCGCCGACATAGACGCTGCCGTCGGCCTGCTGTTGCGCCGTGCCCAGGCTCATCGGCGTGCCGCCGGCCACCGGCCGCACGAGATAGGCGCCGGACAGGATGGCATAGCGGGCCGGCAGCAGCGTGTAGGCCCCGGCCGGGACGGGGCCGCCCGGCCCGAACACCAGCTGCTTGCCGAGGGCGGGCGCCGCAGCGGCGAAATTGATGTCGAAGCTGCCCTGCAGCCTGAGGCTGGGCAGCAGGGCGAAGGCGCCATCGCTGCCGGTGAAGACGTCGGTACTGCCACCCGGGCCCGGCACGAACTGCCAGGCCACCAGATTGCCGCCGCCGCGAACGTCGATGCTGCTGCCTGCCTGCAGGTCGACGGTGGGCGCATTGAGGTTGACGCTCTTGGCCGGCGGCGCGGTCAGCGAGCCGCCGCCGACGACCTGCTGCGGCGAGATCCATTGCCCGCTGGCGGATTGGCCGTAGAGAAGGGTCTGGCCCGCCGAGCTGACCGAGATCGAGGCGCCGTCGTGCGCGCGGATGGAGGTGGTGGCGGTTAGGGCGATGCTGCCCGCGGGCGCGCGCAGCGTGCCGGCGACGTCGATGCTGCCGGCCAGCAGATTGAGCGTGCCGCCGGCGCTCAGCGGCGCATCGGGCGCCGCCGACGAGGCCGATCCGCGCACCGCCAGCGAGTGGCCGCTGGCGTCCACGGTGAAGTGCGTGTCCGTGGCGGGGTAGACCTGGGCGGCGCTGAGGGTCGTGTCGGCCTGGGTGATCAGCGTGCCGGTCAGTGCATGCTGCGCATCGATGACGTGGCTCTGCAGGCGCAGGTCGTTGGTCGCGTCGAGGTCCAGCCTGCCTATTCCCTGGGTGACCAGGCGTTCGCCCAGCACGAGGTTGCCGGCCTGCAGCCGCAGCCCGGCGCTGCCGCCGCTGGCCTGGGCGACGCGCAGCTGGTCCCCTTTCTCTTTGGAAGGCTTCTGCGCGAAGCCCCATACCAGCTGCGGCGCCGCCAGCGTGGCCGTGTCCGTGCCGGCCAGGTGCAGGGCGGGCGAATCGACGCTGAGCAGGCGCGGCAGGCTCAGGTTGACGCCGTTCTCGATGAGCAGGCCGTCCTGGGCCGAGATCGCCAGGTCGGCGGCGCCCGATGCGGCGATCTGGGCGGCCGAGATCGATGCGCGAGGCTGCATCGTCAGCGCGTTGGCGAGCTGCGACGGCGCGAGCCCGGTGCTGGCCTGCGAGGGGTTGTTGGTGAGCGAGAGTTCGATGGGCGGCGGAGCGGCGTCGATGCTGACGCCGCCGCTGAGCAGGCCGACCGACAGCTGGCCGCCGGCGCTGGATCCGCCGCCGCTGGCCACGCGCACGCTGCCTTCGAGCAGCATCTGCCCGTTGCCGTTGAAGCTCACGCTGCCGCCGGCACTGTTGACCGTCTGCCGCTGCACGAGGGGGCCGCTCGAGCCGAGCAGCGAGACGTCGAGCAGGCCAGCGCTGCCGCTTGCGTCGATGACGCTGCCGGTCTGCCAGACCAGGCTGGAGCGCAGCGTGCTGCCGATGGTGAGGCTGACCGTGCCGCCGTCGAGCACCCGGCCCCGCATCAGGCCGTCGGCGCTGGGCGTGGACAGCAGCGTGCCCGCCACGTCCAGGCGGCTGTTGGCACCCAGCCAGAGGTACTGGGGCACGGTGTTGTTGAGGCTTGCCAGGGTCCCCGTGGTCAGCGCGATGCGCCCGCCCGGTGCCCGCGCCTGGCCGTCGAAGAAGAGGCTGGTGGCCGCCGACAGCGAGAGGCTGGCCGTGGGCTGCAGGTCAAAGCTGCTGCCGGTGGCGACGCTGAGCCGGCCTTCAGCCTGGTTGACGCCCAGGCCGCTGGAGCGCAGGTCCAGGCTGATGGTTTGCGGCAGCTGGTTGCCGGGCAGGCCGAAGCCGTTGAAGGCCTTGCTGGCCGGGCTGCCGCTGGGCTTGGCGCTGGTCGATGGGCCGGCCAGCCAGAGCGGCGAACTCGGCGCGATCCGCGTGCCTGCCTCGACGGCCAGGGCGCGGCGCCCGTCGAGGCTGTATTTGGAGAAGCCGCCCGAGCCGAAGAAGTCGGCCGAGAGCCTGAGCCCGTTGGGCATGGCGGCCGCATCGGCGGTGTTGACGGACAGTGGCGCCGTGAAGCCGCCGATGTCCACATACGGTGCGGTCAGGCTCAGGCTGCCGCCCTGCGTCGTCGAATAGCCGCGCAGGTCGATGCCGGCAATCTGCAGGCTGCGCCGGCTGCTCTGGTCCACGGACTCGCTCGTGCTTTCGTCCAGGCCGGCCAGGCCCGCGCTCAGGCTGATGCTGCCACCCTTGCCTCCCAGCAGCTTGCCGCCGGCATCCACCAGGGCGCCACCCGAGACGTCGAGCACGGCATGTGGGGCCGTGATCACGCTGCGCTGCGAGTTCAGGGTGATGCTGCCGCCGCCGGTGCCGGCGCTCGAGCCCGCGCCGTCGAGCTGGGCATTGACCCAGCTGCCCGAGGCGTCCAGCGTCACGCCGGCGCCGACGCTCACATCGCCGTTGCGCAGGGTCTGGGCCGTCAGGCTGCCGCCGGCCAGGCGCACCGAGCTGTCCAGGGCGACGTTGCCGTTCTGCGAGTTCAGCGTCAGGCTGGCCAGTGTGGGCAGGGTCAGCCGGCCGTCGGCGGGCAGGCTGAGGTTGCCCACCGTGGTGATCGTGATGTTGCCGAAGCCGCTGGCCTCGAGCTGGGCCAGCGACAGGGCCGACTTCAGGCTGCCGCTGGGCGAGGCGAGCAACTGGCTCCAGTCCGCGCTGCTTAGCGCGGGCGGCTGGGCCGTGAGATCGAGCGAGGCCAGCACGGCGCCGGCGTAGGCGTCGTTGCCGAAGGCATAGCCGTTGAACTTGCTGCCGAGCTCCAGGCTGGCCGCGCCGGCCGCCGCGTCGACGCCGTTGGTCTGGCGCAGGCCCTGGGTGACGCCGCCCTGCAGCCGGCCCGCCAGCACCTCGGTGGGCGCCAGCACGAACAGCGAGCCGCCGGCGCTGCCGGCCACGTAGCCGGTCTCGGTGCGGCCCGGCGTCACCGTGCCGAAGGCGACGGTGGCGCCGTTGCGCTTCCAGCTGTTGCTGTTGCTGAAGGCGTTGGCGATGCCGGTGTAGACCAGGTCCTTGGGGGCGTTGTTGAGCGAATAGGTCTGGCCGGTGCTGCCGGTCAGCACGGTCGGGTTGACGACGGCGTCGGTGTAATTCACCCGGCCGCCCGAGACATCGATGGCGGCGTCGTTGGCCATCAGCACCGCCTCGCCGGCCAGCAGGCTCAGCTTGCCGCCCACCGAGAGCCGCTCGTCCGCGCCGCGCTGCAGCGCGTTGCGGTAGCTGGCCAAGCTGCCGAGGATTGGCGAGCTGCCGCGCACGTCCAGCGTGACCTTGTTGCGGTAGAGCAGGCCAGACTTCTGCAGCGGCGCATCGGCCAGGTCGTTGCTGCCCAGCAGCTCGGTGGTGACGAAAAAGCGGCCCACGCTGAGCGTGGTGTCGGTGGTGCCGGAGAGGTCGATGCGGGAGCCCGCGCCGAGCAGCACGCGGCCGGCGTCGGCGTGGAATTCGTCGACCTTGCCTGGAGCGGCGTCGTAGATAGGCGTGGCCGTCGCGCGGATCGAAGCTTGGGCACCAGGCGCGACGATCTGCGCACCAGGCTGCAGCGTGACGTTGGCGCCGTTGAGCTGCAGGCGCGAGGTGACGAAGGTCGAGCTGTCGTCCGAAGTCAGGGGCTTGCCGTCGGCGCCGTTGTTGTCGGCCAGGATCTCGGTGCGACTGCCGGTGCCGAGCACGAGTTCGCCGTTCACCTGCGCGCGCTTGTAGCGGGGATCGTTGCTGCGAATATTGAGCTTGACGGTTTCCGGGTCGCCAGTGGCGCCGCCCTGGGCGAGCAGCAAGATGGAGCCGTTCTGCGACACGCTGGTGGTGGCGCTGATGCGGCCCGACTGGTTGACCGCCATGCCCACCAGCGTGGTGTTGCCGCGCGGCGTGCTGATGACGCCGCCGGCCAGGTTGGCGACACTGCCATCGCCTGCTGTGCCGAGCTCGGCCCGGCTCATGTCCACCAGCAAGCCGCGCAGCGAGGGCACGTCGGGGTTGACCTCGGAGGCGTAGAGCTTGTCCTCCGTGGGCAGGCGGTAGTAGACCTCGGCACCGGCGCCGAGCACGACCTGGCCCCCGGGCGAAGTGATGCTGCCGGCGTTCTCGACCTTCTTGGCGAACAGAAAAATGCGACCACCCTCGGCGCTGCGGATATCTGCCCCGGGCAGCACCTGGATCAGGCTCTTGTCGTAGGCCGCCGCGGCGGCGGCCTGAGCAGCGACGGGATCGGCACTGGTGGCAAACGTGCTGCCATCGACATTGAGCCTGTAGGAGAACGCCGGATTGCCGCCCTGCACATTGGCGGAGAAGCCGGTCTTGAAGTCGTCGTCGCGCGGGCTCAGCGTGGTGGCGATGAGGCTGCCCACATTGACCTGGGCACCGCCGCCGAACAGGAGGCCGTTACGGTTGTAGAGCAGGATCTCGCCGCCGTTGGTGGCGCTGAGTTTGCCGTAGATGTAGCTCGGGTTGGCGCTGCCGATGCGGTTCAGCGCGCTCGAGCCGGGCTGGGCCATGTCGAAGCGGACCGAGGCGTCCGCGCCGATGTCGAAGCTGTCCCAGGCGTAGATGGCGCGTGTGCTGTTCTGCTGGACCAGCATGGCGCTGCCATTGATGGTCGGCTGCGCCTGGTTTTCGGCCTGGTTGCTGTAGACCCGCCATCCGGCCGACCAGGTGGGCAGGGCCTTGGGGTCGGGGGCCTTGAGGGCGGGCACGGCCGGTGCCGCTTGCGCGAAGTGCTGCAGCGGCAGCACCGCGGCGAGCGCCGCGACCAGGGGCTGCAGCACCGCATGGCCCCAGTGCGGGGCCGGCGGCGCGGGACGCCCCTTGGCGGGCCGGGGCGGTGGTGTCAGCGGGTGCGGGGCGCGGCGCGGCATGGGGCTCAGTACTTGATGGACAGACGCGCATGCACGCGCCGGCCGGGCAGGGGCGAGCCGGCGATGGCCTTGTGGGCCTGGGCGACCAGGAACTCGAACGTCGCGCCGGAACGCGTGCCCAGGCGCATGCCGGCGCCCGTGCCCAGCAGGGGCTGGCGGCGGATCTGGCCAGGGTCGGGATTGATGGTGAACAGGCTGGCGGCGTCGACGAAGCCCAGCAGGCTGATGTCCGCCAGGTCCTCGAGGGCAGGGCCGGGATGGGCGCGCTGCAGCGCCAGTGCGAGATTGGGGCTGCGGGCCTCCAGCGAGGCGAGCAGGCCGTGGTCGCCCACGGCGGCGCCTTCGTAGTAGCCGCGCACGGTGTCGGCGCCACCGACGGCGTACTGCTCGGTGCTGGTCAGCTGCTGCGATGCGACCTGGCCGGCCAGACGTGCCTGCAGGCTGGCGCCGCCGAGGGATTCGAAGCTCTCGACGTGGCGCAGGTCCAGGCGCAGCGTCGCGAAGCCGCCGTCCGCGCCCTTGCGCTTGCAGCGGAAGGGGTCGTCGGTGCCGATGCTGCCGTCTTCGAGTTCGCAGCCGTCGATCTTGCGCGCCAGCAGCGGCCTCAGTGCGAAGGTCAGCGTGCTGCTGAACTGGGTCTGGCGGCTTCTGTCGAACCGGTAGCCGTTGTAGGCGAGTTGCAGCGGCAGATAGCGCAGCGGCTTGGCTATGGTGTCCTTGCCCTGGCGCAGCTGTTCCTGAACGTCGCGGTAGTCGGCGCCCAGGGTCAGGGTCTGGGTGCCGGCCTCGCTGGCGGTCAGGGTGGCGGCGTAGCGCAGGCCGAGGGTGTTGCCCTTGCCCAGCACCTGGGTACCGCCCAAGGTGTTGACGTTGCTGTTGGAGTGGACGGCGTAGAGGCCGAGGTTGTCGCCGCCGGCCAGTGGAATGCCGTAGTTCAGCACTTCAATCGTGGTCTGCGAGGGCGCCAAGGGCGCGGTCGTCAACGTCAGGCCCAGGCTGTGGCCCAGCTGCCAGAGGTTGTCGTAGTGGAGGCTGGCGCTGGTGCGGATGGGCTCGGTGTTGGCGGTGCCGGCGTTGCTGGCCTCGATGCTGCCGCCCAGGGGCAGGCGGTCCTTCACCTGGAGTTCGGCCTCGACCGTGCCCGGCAGCCGGCCCGGGCGCAGGATGGGCTGCACGCGCCGGTCCTCGCCGGTGTTGACCGTGCCGAGCTGGCGCTGCACCTCGTTGAAGTTGGGCACGCTGCCGGGCGCGAGCTCGCTGACCTGGGTGCGGATGAAGCCCTGGTCGAAATAGCGCGCGCCGGTCACGGCCAGGCGTTCGATGCGGCCCTCCAGCACGAGCAGGCGCACCACGCCGCCGTCGACGCGTTGTTCGGGCAGGTCGACGAAGACGGTCAGGTAGCCGGCCGCCTGGTAGGCCTTCTCCAGCGCGGCACGCGCCGCATCGGCGTCGTCGAGGTTGCGCTGGGGGCCCAGGAAGGGCATGACGGCCTTCTCGACGGCGGTGGCGGGCAGCACGGAATTGCCCTCGACTTCGAACTCGAGGATGTCAAAGCGCGGCGCCGCGGCCGGTGCGGCTTGCGCAGCGGCCAACAGCGGCGCGAGCGCCATCCACAGTGCGATCAATCCTCGGTTCAACACGGCGTCGCCCGGCCCGCACTGAGGCGGGGCGGCTCCTGGGGGGTAACAAGAAATCAGTATTCCGGCACGCAGTGAACCGGCGATGAAGTGACATGAGCCGGTTGGACTACGTCACAAAAGTGCAGCAGGGCTCAGTTCACCCGGCGCACCCGGCGCAGCGCCAGCAGGCCGGCGAGGCCACCGGCCAGCAGCAGGGCCTGGGAGGGCTCGGGGACCGCGCTGACCGCGCCCGCCAGGGCGATGTCGCCGACGCCGATCAGCCGCGCCGTGCCGGTGTAGGCGGCGTAATCGGTGGTCGATGCGCGCAGCGTGCCGGCGGCGGTCGCGCCGGTGGCCTGAGGTACGTTGGCCGCGGCCTGCGTGAAGCTGAGCAAATAGGTATTGGACGAGGTGAGTGCCAGGCCCCAATAGCCGTTGTAAGTCAGGTTGTCGAACTTGTCCGTCACGACCGTCGCGCTGCTCGGCGTGTTGCTGATGTAGTAGAACCAAGAGGACTGGTTGACGGCATTCGTCGGGTCGTAGAGGCCGCCGTAGTCACTGCCTTCGTTGCCCGGGTTGAGCCGGGCATAGATGGTGCCGTTGTTGGCGAAGTAGCGTGGGCTGCCGGCGCCGTAGAAGGCGCTGCCGCCGGCTCCCATGGTGGGATGGGTGTTGATGGCTGAAGTCTCGCCACCCGCCAGCGAGTTCAGGTCACGGTACCAGCGCGTCGAGGCGCGTTGGGTGGTGCCCAGGAAGTTCTCGGCAGACATGCCGGTGAGATCCTGCCAGTTGGGATTGATGCTGCCGTCCGAAGGCCCCTGCCGCATGGTGGTGTAGAGCTTGTTGGCACCGGCGGCGGTCGATGAAGCGTTGCTCTGCACGCCCAGCACCGCCCAGCGTTCGTTGGTGATGGTGGTGGACGCGGCGCGGAAGGCGATCAGGCGCGGATCGGTGGCCGGCAGGGTGAAGGTGAAGCTATAGCCGGCGTCCTGCTGGGCATAAATCCAGAAGTCGTTGGCCTTGATGCCGGTGTCATAGGTGTAAGACACATGGGCCGCGCTGTCCCAGAGCACGAATAGCAGTTCGGCCGAGGCGTCGGTCCTGATGTTGGCCTGGGCCAGGGGTAGGGCGGCCATCAAGGCCGCCGCGGCCAGCGTCCGGGTCTGGAGAAATCTCTTCATCTCAATCTCCTTGCGCGGCGTTGCGACGGCGGCGCGCGGTGGCGGCAACGAGCAGGCCGCCCAGGGCCATCAGTCCCCAGGTCTGCGGTTCGGGTACGGCGGCAATGGTGCCGGCGCCCGCCAGCGTCGCGCCGGCATCGGCGCCGATGTTCGCGACGTCGCCGTTGCCGAGGGTGATCAGCCGGGCCCTGCCGCTCTCGGCGGTGTAGTCGGTGAAGGACAGCCGGGCGCGACCCTGATCGGTGCTGACCAGGCTCTTGGGGTTGGTACCTGGGAGGGTGTAGCTGAGGATGTAATTGCTGGAGTTGGGGTCTTTGATGAAACCCCAATAGCCGTCGTTGGTGAGGTTGTCGAATTCGTCGACCGTGACTTTGCTGAGTTGGGTGCCGCCAGGAGTGACCGTGGCTTGGTAGAACCAAGATGAAACGCCGACCGGATTGCCGAAGCACAAGGCGCTGCCAAAGATGCAATCGCCATCGCCCGAGCCGCTGGAAGAGACAAACCCATTCGTTGCGTTCGGGTAGGTGCCGGCTCCCGCATACGTTATCGACGAAAGGCTGCTACCGAGCGTGGGAGCCTTCGCGGTTGCGAGAGTGGTGATGTCGATGGTGCTGCCCTGAACTGCCGCGTTCAGTTTGTCGACGTAGTTGAGAAGGGCAGTATTGGTCTTGAAGATGTTGTTGCTCATTTTGAACAGGCGGTCATAGCTGGCCGTCTGGGTGGCGACAACGTTGTTGTTGGTGAGCGTGCTGTAGACCACACGTCCGCTGGGGTCGGATTCAGAAGTTGTCATGCCCAACACACCCCAACGGGCCGTGGAAAGGCTAGGTCCTACGGCGGTCACGAACGCCTGGAGTGCGGCGTCTTTGGTAGGGTCCAACGTGAAGAAGAGATAGCTGCCCGCGTCTTGTTGAGCATTGACAAAGAAGTCCGCTGCCTTGATGTTCAGGTTGAGCGTGTAGCTCTTCTGTTGCGCCGTGAGGTCCGTCAGCGTGAAGAACAGATTCGGGTTGGCGCTGGTGTCGATCTGAGCCTGCGCGTTCTGCGAGCCCAAGGCCAGGGCGATCAAGGCTGCCGCTGTATGAATGAGGGTGTTCGAACGGCGATGCATGAGACGGTCGTGAGGCATAGGGCGCTCCTTGCGGGCGGTCAGTTCGGTGAATGCGGCGGGCAGTTCTTGGGAAGTCGGGATTCAACAGTTGTCGTCGCTGAAACGCGAAAGCCGGCTCAGCCGGCTGGGCGGCAACCCGGGTCTTTGCCCCGGGTTGCCGGCACGATCCCGCAGCAAGTGATGGTCACCTGCATCCGGGATGCAACGCTTAGAACGTGGTCTTGATGGAGCAGCTGTTGCTGACGCCGTTGTTCTGCAGGGAATGCAGCTGGCGCGAGGCATAGGGTTGCTGGTTGGTGGCGTCCAGCAGCGTCCACTGGGCCTGGATATTGCTCCACACCAGCGGGCTGGCCATCACGCCTTCGGGAGAGTTGGCGCTGCCGGTCACCGGCAGGCTGCGGATGGCGTCCGGCGTGTTGGAGTTGGTGGCGATGTCCTGCAGCGCTGCCAGCAGTGCCGCGTTGGCCGGCAGGGCCAACTTGGCGGTGTTCCACTGCATGGTGCCTTCCGCCACGAAGTCATAGCTGCCGTTGACCGCGCCACTCGGCACCGTGCCGGGAATGAAGCGGTTGGGCAGGGCGCCGTCGACGCGCACATAGCGCCACTTCTTGCCCGTCTCCACGTTCTCGTGGCTGAAGACGCCGAACGCATAGGCCGTGCTGGCGTTGTCGTCGGCGGCGCCCAGGCAGTTCAGCACGTCGCCCGTCGAGGAGTTTTCGATGACAAGCACGCCGCCGGTGTTCGCATCCGGCGCGGGCTTGAGGGAGCCGGCCTGGCGGACAGCGGAGAGGTTGTACGCTGAGTTGCAGGGGTTCTGAAGGAAGAAGGCCTGGGTGGCCGCCTGGGTGCCCGAACCCGGGTCACGGCGGCAGATGTTGACGGTCTTGCCGTTGCCACCCGTGCCGAGAACCAGGCCCCAGCCTTGCAGGCCGGCCGCGCTGGTGTCGACGTTGCCCGTCAAGGCGGTGCGAATCCAGTTCTTGGACAGGCTGGGACGGTTGGCATCATCGTCCAGGGCCGTGTTCAGGCCCTGGGCCGCCTGCAGGGCGCGATAGGCCTTGAGGTTGACCGCCACGCCGAAGATGGCCTGCCAGTAAGGCTGCACGGTCAGCGTGGAAATGTCGACCGGCAGCTTGGAGCCGCTGCCGGGGTTGCCCAGCACGTTGTCGATCAGGTTGGGAACCTGGTTCAGGATCTGGGGTTCCAGGTCGGAGAAGCCGGCATCCGGCGCCACGGCCTCGGTCTGGGAGCAGGTGGAGGTGGCGGTGGTGATGTTGGTGAAGGCGGACGACGCGGAGCAGGAGGCGGCGCTGACCTTCATCATCAGCGTGGTGGCGTCATTGGTGGCGACGTTGGCCACGCCGACGATGGAGCCGCCGCTGTCACGCTTGTGGATCAGCACATTGGTGCCGATGGGATAGCTGCCCAGGGCCTTGGCCAGGGTGCAGGAGTAGGCACGGACGCCCGAGCCGGCGCCGTCGCCGGTGGCGATCAGGTTGGCAGCCGAGAAGAAGACGTCGATGGTGCCGGTCTGGCAGATCGTCTGGATGTGGCCGGCGATGGCCAGGCGATAGGCCGAGGAGCCGGTCAGGCGGATTTCCTTCAGCGTGCCGGCGGTGCGGGCGGCGTCGATGGCGGCAGCGGACAGCGCGTGGGCAGAACCGGCAGCGGCCATGAGGGCTGCGATGGCGATGAGCTTGATTTTCATGGGAGGACTCGCAATGAAAGAGGAATGAAGGTGGCGGGCAAGGCCAAACCGCACGCACGAGCGGCAGGGCGGCTGGCCTTGCGGAGAGTTGGGCCCGTCGGTCAGCGGTGGATGGGCCTCAACGGGTTTTCAGCGGGCGCGGCGGCGCACCATGAAGCCGACGGCGCTCAGGCCTGCGATCAGCAGGGCGTAGCTGCTCGGCTCAGGAACGGCGGAAGTGATCGTCACGGTCGCGCCGTCAAAGGAAGCGCTGTAGCCGGGCAGATAGCTGGTACTGACCTTAGCGAGGGCGCTGGTGCCATTGCCCTTCCAGTCGACCAACTGGGAAGTCACGCCGACAGCGTTGCCCAGATAGTCGCCAGTGCTCTGGGCGACGCTGAAGAAGAGCGGGCCGAAGTAGCCATCCGTGCTGACGGGGTTGTAGCTGCTGCCATTGGCAACCTGGGAGTGGTTGCCCGTCGCCACTGTCTTAGAGGCAGTCTGGCCGACTTGGACGGTCGCGCCGGTCTTGAACGAGTTGTTGTTGATCGTCGTTGCAATGGACGGCAGGGCCGTATTGAACGTCGAGATCATTTCAATTGAACCGAAGCCGGCCGTCCCGGTGCCGTCGTAGACCGCAAGCGCCCATTGGGGGGCGTTGCCGCCTGCGGCGGTGAAGCTGGAGAAGCCGGTCAGGTTGGTGATGTTCTGGAGGTAGCCGCTGAAGCTGGCGCTCTTGAGGGCGTTGACGGTGATGCCCGTGTCCAGAACGAAGGAGCCCTTGTCGTTGCCGAGGACAAAGAAGAGCTCGGAATTGCCATTGGTCGTGACTTGGATGTCGGCGAAGGCCTGCGAGGCGGCCAGGGCGAGGGCCGCGGCTGCGAGAGTCTTGAGTTTCATGAGGAAGGCTCCAAAAGTGGTTAGCAAGGTCTGCTGGATTTCGTCCCTGGGATCCCGGGTCGGGCCCGGCATCGGACGCTTGACAGGCACCTGGAGCCGACTGCTGAAGCGCCGGCAGAGCGGGTGGCTCTGCGGTGTTCGGCGGACGGTCTGGGTACTCGGGGTTACCCCCGAAAAACAAAGAACGCGGATGTCGTCCTGCGACAAAGCGCACTGTCGCAAGGCGCGGTGACATCCGTGCAGATGTCACGCCGTGTCGCGCGGGCCGAATGGACTACGCGGATTCCCTGGGCCTGCCTTTTTCGGACGACGAAGGCCTTCAAACGTGGGGTGTACGGGAACTTCGGCCCCCGTGCTGCATCACGCTGGCGCACAGGCAGGCGCCGCGCCTCAGGGCTTGCGGGCGGGGGGTGTCTCGCCGGCATGGGCCGAGCTGCTCAGCAGATTCATGCTGATGGCCACGGCGACGGCCTGGGCGCGGTTGGCGGCGTTGAGCTTGCGCAGGATCTTCTGCACATGGTTCTTGACCGTCAGGGCGCTGATGCCCAGCGCCTCGCCGATCTGCGGATTGGAGAAGCCCTCGCGCAACCAGCGCAGGATCTGGCGCTCCCGCTCCGTGATGCGGCCGCTGCTCTGGGGGCGCGCCACTCCGGGCGGGGGCAGTTCCTTCATGTCGCGCTCCACGCTCTGCACGCGCTGCCAGGTGGTGTGCAGATGCGGGATCATCAGTTCGAAGCACAGGCGGTGGCGGGCCGAGTAGGGCTGCTGTTGGCAGCCGAGCACGAAGAAGCTTTCGATCTCCGCCGTGCGCTGCGGCCGCGAGACGCCATGCGCCAGCAGTTCGCGAAAACCCGCGGCCAGCAGGTCGTGGCGCAGCGGCGCGAAGGCCTCGCCCTGCATCTGCTCGACGGCGATGGACACCGGCTTGCACCGTGCGGCCAGCCACAGGTTCTGAAGCATGGCGATGGCAGGGCTGCCGCTCTCCGAGAACTGGGCCAGCAGCCCGGCGTTGACCGGCACCGAATTGAAGGCCTCGAACTGAACCTCATGCCGGGCGCGCGAGTAGGCGCCACAGATCGCTAGCTGGTGCGGCAGCAGCACCTGAAGGCTGCCTTGGGTCCAGACGAAGAACTGGTAGCGGCGGCGGACCTCGAGGGCGCTCTCGGCACAGCTGACGACCGCTTCGATATGGGTGTCGTTCAGGACTGTCGTGGCAGGAGCCGAATCATTGAAGCTGCTGGATTGCATGGCAGGCACGCAGGCTGTGCGAAAGGTCGGGGAAGCAGCGAGCGCCGCGGGAAGGAGGGAACTTTGAGGATGACTGCGACTCAAAGCGCGCCCTTGGCAAAGCGCGTGCAGGCTAGGGCCGGCGCGTGACTGGCCGTTGAAGATTTGGCTGCGGCATGAGCTGATCGGACTAGTGGTTATCCGGCGTGGCGGCAGAGATCGCGGCAACGGGAGTGAAGATGGCGTGACGGTGGGTATGAGCCGATCAGCTCATGTCATGGGCAATTCACCGCCAGTCCCTAGGCTGCCTCGCCGTGAAGAAACCCGCCCTGACCCCACCGCCACGTCCCGCCACGAGCGGGTTCCGTCTTAACCAGCTGGTTGCCGCCGCAACGGTGGCCTCGATCGCTGCTTCGGCCGTCGGCCTGGCAACGCTGATGCGGCCTTCCGTCGCGGCCCAGGCCGGCGCAGGCACGACGCTCATCGTCAAGCTTGCCGACGCAGGGCGAGACAGTGCCCAGCAGCAGGCCCTGCTGCGCCACGTGTTGGCCGATTCCGGGCTGCCGCTGAAGGCCGATCGGCCCTTGGGCGCCGGCTGGTGGCGGCTGCAGGCGGGCAGCGAGGTCGACACCGCGGCCAAGTCTGCCTGGCTGGCCGCGCTGCGCGCCGATGCGCGCCTGGCCCATGCCATGCCCGATATGCGCGAGCAGCGCGCCGCGGTGCCCAACGACCCGTTGTTCCGCAGCAGCACGGATGCAAACTCCAGCCAGTGGTGGTTGGATGACCAGAGCGACAGCAGCAATGCCGGCGCCGCGGGCTTCACCAAGGCCTGGGACACGACCACGGGTTCGGCAGCCACCGTTGTCGCCGTGCTCGACTCGGGCATCACGGCCCATCCCGACCTGGATGCCAATGTGCTGGCGGGCTACAACTTCGTCAGCAAGCCCGAATACGCCAACAACGGCGGCACCGGCCGCAGCGCGGGTGCCAACGATCCCGGCGATGCGCTGAGCAAGGCAGAGCATGACGGCAATCTCGCGCTGTGGGACGGCTGCCTCGTCAACGAGAACAGCAGCTGGCACGGCACGCTGGTGGCCGGCCAGCTGGGCGCGGTGACCAACAACAACCTCGGCGTCGCGGGCATCAACTGGAACGCGCGCATCCTGCCGGTGCGGGTGTCGGGCAAATGCGGTGCGTCTGTCGCCGACATGGTGGACGGCATGCGCTGGGCCGCGGGACTGCCCGTGGCCGGCATACCGGCCAATGCCAACCCGGCCAGGATTCTCGTCATCGGCTTTGCCGGCGTCACCTCCTGCAGCGTGACGGATAGCAACCCCGACGTGGCCGCCGCCGCCAAGCTCTACCAGGACGCGATTGCCGAGGTGCGCGCCAAAGGAGTGTTCATCGTCGCGGCGGCCGGCAATCTACGCAGTAGCGTGGGGCGGCCGGCCAATTGCAGTGGCGTGTTCGGCGTCGCGGCGGCCAACCGCCAGGGCTTCAAGACCATCTATTCCAATTTCGGCCCCGAGGTGCAGTTGCTGGCCCCGGGCGGCGACGCTGACTACGGCCGAACCTGTGACACCGACCTGGCCGACAGCGGCATCGTGTCGACCATCAATACAGGCAAGACGGCGCCGGCGGCCGCGGGCTATGGCGCCGTCAGCGGCACCAGCTTTGCGGCTCCGCAGGTGGCCGGCACCGCAGCATTGATGTGGGCGGCCAACCCGGCACTGACACTGAGCCAGATCGAAGCGGGCCTTAAGGCCAGCGCGCGGCCACATGTGACGGCCTATGCGCTGGGCTATTGCACGGCCACCAACAACAGCCGCTGCAGCTTGCAGACCAACACCGGTGGCGCCGGACTGCTGGATGCCGCCGAAGCCCTGAAGTTCGCGCTGGCGCCGACGACCTATGCGGCACCGACGCGCACGTCGCTGGGCCTGGACAGCAGCAACCTGGTCCGCTGCGGCCAGGCTCAGGGCAGCACGCCCATCC
>Ga0194137_10000949_pt1 | contig 18275 bp, 15 predicted proteins | sample TARM_MetaG_T3_14_FD_134025 | JGI IMG/M metagenome (GOLD analysis project Ga0194137, IMG submission 134025) | Freshwater microbial communities from Pennsylvania, USA, analyzing microbe dynamics in response to fracking - TARM_MetaG_T3_14 (version 2) | ecosystem: Environmental > Aquatic >... | reverse complement strand
TGCAATACGGGTATCCGGTGACCGGCCCGCGCCGGTCACCCCGATTGGTTACAGATCAGCGAACTTGCGTCCTTCCCTGGCCAGCTTTTCCAGCAATGCCGCCGGCTTCCACCAGGCACCATGTTGCTGGTGGAATTCGCAGATGCGTGCGTACACGCGATCCAGACCTATCGCATCAGCATAGAACATCGGGCCGCCCTGATGGGCCGGGAAACCATAGCCGTTCAGGTAAATGACGTCGATGTCGCTGGCACGTTGGGCGATGCCTTCCTCGAGGATCTTGGCGCCCTCGTTGATCAGTGCATAAATGGTGCGCTCGATGATGTACTCATCGCTCAGTTGCTGGCGCTCGATGCCCTGCGCCTTCGAAGCGGCCTCGAGAATCGCCGGCAGCTCCGGGTTCGGCAGCGGGGTACGCGAACCCTTTTCATAGACGTAGAAGCCCTTGCCGGTTTTCTGCCCGAGCATGCCGGCCTCGGCCATCTTGTCGAGAATGGTTGGCAGCTTGAACTCGGCGGGCAGGGTCTGGCGCTGGCGGGTGCGGATCGCCAGACCAATATCCAGGCCCGACAGGTCGCGCATGGCGAACGGGCCCATGGCCAGGCCGAACTTGCGCAGCACGCCGTCGACTTGCTCCGGGGTGCCGCCTTCTTCCAGCAGGAACTCGGACTCGCGGCCGTACTGGAACACCATGCGGTTGCCGACAAATCCGTCGCAGACGCCGACCGGCACCGAGACTTTCTTCAGCTTCTTGCCAACCGCCATGGCGGTGGCCAGCACCTCATGGCTGGTCTTGGCGCCGCGCACCACTTCCAGCAGGCGCATCACGTTGGCCGGGCTGAAGAAGTGCAGGCCAACGACGTCTTCGGGACGCCGGGTGAACTCGGCAATGGCGTTCAGATCCAGTGAGCTGGTGTTGGAGGCCAGAATGGCGCCCGGCTTGCAGTGGGCATCCAGCGCTTCGAAGACCTTCTGCTTGACGCCCATGTCCTCGAATACCGCCTCGACCACCACGTCGACATCGCTCAGATCGGCGTAGTCGGTGATGCCGCTGATCAGCGCCATGCGCTTCTCCAGGGCCTCCTGGGTCAGGCTGCCGCGCTTGACGCTCATGCCGTAGGTGTCACGGGCGCGTTCCAGGGCCTTGTCACGGGCTTCGCTGGTGATTTCCAGAATCTTTACCGGGATACCGGCGTTGGCAAAGCAGATGGCGATGCCGACACCCATGGTGCCGCCACCGATCACACCGGCGGACTTGATGTCGCGTACCGGAGTGCCCTTGGGCAGGTCGTCGATCTTCGACGCCTGGCGCTCGGAGAAGAACGCATGCACCAGCGCGGCACGCTGCGGCGATACCAGGCACTCACCGAACAGCTCGCGCTCACGCTTCAGGCCTTCGGCCAGCGGCAGACTGAAGGCAGCCTCAACGGCAGATACGCAGCGCTGTGGCGAGAACAGGCCGGGGGTCTTCTTCTCGACCTCGGCGCGCTTGGCGGCCACGGCAGCGGCATTGTCGGCACCCTCGAGCTTGTCGGTGCGCTCGCCAGTGCGGCGCGCGCCCTTGCCCTCGGCCAGCAGCTGTTCAGCGAAGGCGATACCGGCCGCAGTCAGATCACCCTCAATCAGCGCGTCGATCACGCCCAGATCATGGGCCTCGACGGCGCTGATCGGGTTGCCGCTGACAATCATGTCCAGCGCCTTGGCTACGCCAACCAGACGCGGCAGACGCTGGGTGCCACCCGCGCCCGGCAGCAGGCCGAGTTTGACTTCCGGCAGGCCGACCTTGGCGCTCTTCAGCGCGATGCGGTAGTGGCAGCTGACCGCCACTTCCAGGCCACCGCCCAGCGCGGTGCCATGGATAACCGCGACGCTCGGCTTGCTGCAGGCTTCGATGCCATTCACCACTTCCGGCAGGCCCGGCGACTTCGGCGGCTTGCCGAACTCCTTGATGTCGGCCCCGGCCATAAAGGTCGTCCCTTCACAGACCAGCACTACGGCTTTCACCTCGGCATCGGCCTCGGCGGCGTTGAAGCAGTTCTGCAGTCCTTCACGCACGGCGATGCCCAGGGCATTCACCGGCGGATTGTTGACTCTGATGACTGCGATGGGGCCTTGGCGTTCCAGTGTGACCACGTCCGACATGCTCAACCTCCGTTAGGGTTTGTCTGGCAGTTTCACTATGCGAAATAATGAAACCATGTTTCGCTAGGCAAAATACAAAAAATAAAACCGCTTGTCGATGGCTGAAAGGGGGGAGAGGGGTGAAACTCGCTGTTTTGTGCGTGGGTCAGGGGCTGAAGGCTTCAAGCCACAAGCTTCAAGCCCCAGGGCGGGGCTATACTCCGAGCCGCTCGATATCGCGTGCCAGCATCGCTAACTGGTGGGCTAGCTGGTTTTTAACCTTGTCTTCGGAGACCAGGTAGGACGGGGCGCCGCAGGTCAGCGCCATCAGGGTGCCGTCCTGCAGGAACAGTGGCACGCCGGCGGCATTTACATTGCGGTCCCAGTCGCCCAGCGACAGGCAGAAGCCGTGTTCGGCATAGTCGGCAAAGCTTTGCTCAAGCCCTTTTTCCAGCTCCGCCCAGTTATCCGGGTTGCGTGTGCGGATGGCGTCCAGCAGGTGCTGGCGCTCCTCGTCCTTCATCGCTGCCAGGTAGGCGCGACCGGCGGCGGTGGTGGCCAGTGGCAGGCGCACACCGACATCCATGCGCAGTGAGGTGGCTTCCGCCGGGCGGCAGTTTTCCACGTAGATCATCGACAGCCGGTCGCGGCAGGTCAGGCCAACCGAGGTGTTGGTGGTGCGCGCGAATTCATCCATATAGGGCTTGGCCAGCTGGCGTACCCGCAGGTTGGACACGTAGGCGTAACCCAGCGCCAGTACTCCGGAGTCGAGCTGGTATTTTTCCAGCTGTGGCGAATAGCTCAGATAGCCCAGTTTGGTCAGGGTATAGGTCATGCGCGAGACGGTTGGTTTGGGCAGTCCGGTGATGCGGGCGATGTCCTGATTGCCCATCACCACGGAGCCTTGGCTGAAGGCACGCAGCACATCCAATCCGCGGGCCAGCGCCTCGACGAATTTGCGGTCCTTGGGACCGTCGGTATTTCTCGGATTGTCCAGATCGTCATTCATCGGTGTGGCCTGTCGGTAGTGATGCGCCTTGCGCGTTGATATCCCTGTCGCGCTCGCAAGGCGCGCACCTTAGCAGATGATCGCGCCTGCGGCAGCTGTTCGTCATGAGCCCTTTGTCGCATTGCATGACAGATGCAGCTAGCGTAGCATTTTTTTGGTATTGTATTTCGCACTGCAAAACAATAGACCGAAGTGAGGGTGTCATGTCAACGACCGAGCAGTATGAAGTCGCCAGGCAGCTGGCAGAGCTGGGCCACAGCAACATCGCCGATGTGCTGGACAAGGCCTGTGTCGACTATGGCGACAAGCCAGCCTTTTCCTGCGGTAAGGACACCCTGAGCTTTATCCAGTTGCGCGACCAGTCCGAGGCACTGGCGCGTTTCCTGCGCCAGCGCAGTGGCCTGCAACCGGGCGACCGGATTGCCATCCAGTTGCCCAACCTGCTGCAGTATGTGATTGCGATTTTCGGTGCGCTCAAGGCCGGGCTGGTGATCGTCAACACCAACCCACAGTACACCGCACCGGAGGCCCGCCATCAGTTTGCCGATTCCGGTGCCCGCGCGCTGATCGTGCTGGACAAGCTGCTGCCACTGGTCCGGGCGATCCAGCCGGCAACGCAGATCGAGCAGCTGATCGTCACCAGCATGGACGATCTGACCAACCCGCAATACAGCAGCGACGAGGCGGATGTCACCCGCCTGATGCAGGCGCTGCGCGAGGGCGCCACGCTGCCGGCGGTCGAGGCACAACGCGGTCTGGATGACCTGGCCATGCTGCAGTACACCGGTGGCACCACCGGGGTATCCAAGGGCGCCATGCTGACCCACCGCAATATCCTCAGCAATGTGTTGCAGGCGGTCAGCGTGATCAAGCAGGGCGATGTCGAGTACGGCAATGAGGTGCGGGTATCGCCGCTGCCGCTGTACCACATCTTTGCCTTCACCGCGAACTGCATTGCCTCGGTGTTTACCGGCTTCCACAGCGTGCTGATCAGCAATCCGCGTGATCTGGACAGCATGTTCGACGACCTCAAGCGGCACCCCTTTACCCTGCTCACCGGCATCAATTCGCTGTTCGTCTCGCTGATGGCGCACCCGGCCTTCGACAGTCTGGATTTCAGCCGGCTGAAGTGGGTCAACTCCGGCGGCGCGCCGCTCAACACCGAGATCGCCCGACGCTGGCAGGAACGGACCGGCAGCGTGATCCGTGAAGGCTTCGGGCTCACCGAAACCTCGCCGGTGGTGGTCGCCTCCACTGCCTTTACGCCCTACAAGGAGGGCTATATCGGCAAGGCGGTGATTGATACCTGGATGAAAACGGTGGACGACGACGGCAAGGAAACCCCGCGTGGCGAGCCGGGCGAGCTGTTGATCCGTGGCCCGCAGGTGATGCAGGGCTACTGGCAGCGCCCGGATGAGACGGCGGCAGTCTTCACCGAGGATGGCTGGCTGAAAACCGGTGATGTCGGGGTAATCGACGAGGAGGGCTTCCTCAAGCTGGTCGACCGCAAGAAGGACATGATTCTGGTGTCCGGTTTCAACGTCTACCCCAACGAAGTGGAAGACGCGGTGATGCGCCACCCGGGGATTCGCGAGTGTGTGGCGGTCGGCGTGCCGGACCTGCGCAAGGGCGAGGCGATCAAGCTGTTTGTCAGCCTGCATGACAAGGCGCTGGACGAGAAAGCCATTCTTGCCCACTGCCGCGAACAACTGACCGGCTACAAGGTGCCCAGCTACGTGGAAATTCGCGATGACCTGCCCAAGTCCACGGTCGGCAAGCTGTTGCGCCGGGTACTGCGCGATGAGGCGCGGGCGCAGGCCGACGCATGAGCGGGCTGAGCCTGACGCTGGCCAACGGCTGCGCCGAGATCGCGCTGGACGACGGCAAGGTCAATGCGCTGTCCGAACGGCTGCTGGAGGATCTGCTGGCGGCCATCGGCGAGGCCGCGGCGGCTGACTGTGCCTTGCTGATCCATGGCCGCCCTGGCGTGTTCAGCGGCGGCTATGACCGCAAGCTGATCGACGCTGGCGGGCCGGCCTGTGACGCCATGCGCGCCGCCGGCGACCGGCTGACCCTGGCCATGCTGGATTATCCGGCGCCCCTGGTGATCGCCAGTACCGGCCATGCGATGGCCAAGGCGGCCTTTATGCTGCTGCTGGCCGACTACCGGCTGGGCGCTGCCGGGGCTTTCCGTATTGGCCTGAATGAAGTGGCGATCGGCATGAGTATGCCGGATGCAGCGATGCCGCAGGCGCGTGCGCGGCTGGCGCCGCAATGGCTGAACCGCTGCGCCCTGCAGGCCGAGCTGCTGGACCAGGTACAGGCGCAGGCGGCCGGCTTCTACGACGAGCTGCTGCCACCGGCGCAACTGCTGCCGCGTGCCCGGCTCAAGCTGCAGCAACTGGCGGCACTCGACCGGCGTGCCTACCGCGAGACCCGCCAGCTGCTCAACGCCCCGCTGCGCAAGGAACTGGCCTGGGCCTTTGGCTGAGGCTATTCCTTGAAATACACCGTCTGGCTGCTGCTCAGTAGAAGTTCGCCGTCCGCTGACCAGAAGTGCGCGCTCTGATCCATGTAGTTGTTATGCCCGCGATTGGCCTGTGCCTGACCGAGCAGGTGCGCAGAGCCGACCTGTGCCAGGCGTTCGCTATCAACATGGAAGTGGTGGGTCAGCGATACGGTGCCGGCCGGCACGAAGCGCTGGCGGCGGGTGAAGATACGCGGGAAGAAGCAATCGCCAATGGCTGCCAGCGACAGGAAGTCGAGTGGTCGTGGCGGCTCGTCGCGGACCCACAGACGGGTCAGTGAGTTGTCCAGAGGCTGGCTGCTGGCGGGATCAAAGCCGCCGCAGACAAAGCGCAGGTCGTACTGGCTGATCCAGCGCAGCATGCCCTGGGCATCCAGCGCCGGCAGGCTGTCGGCAGGCGTTACTGCCGGACAGGCCAGCTCCTGCTCCGACCAGCTTGACCGGCGGATTGCGGTAAAGGCCGTGCCACTGCTGACCAGCTCACTGTTCTGGTACTGCAGCAGCAGCCAGTGCTGGGTCGAACGATTGCTGCGCAGCGGCCGCGCTTCTATCTCGAAGGGGCCGGGTTGCAGCGCGGCGGCAAAGTTGACGGTCAGCGAGACCGGCTCGCCGATGCGTTGCGGGTGTTGCAGCACCGCATTCAGCAGCACCGCCGCCGTGGCGCCACCAAAGGGGCCGACCATATTGGCGTAGGCTTCACTGGTGTGGCCGCTGAAACGATTGTCGGTAAGCACTTGCAGTTGCATCGCTTGATCGAATGCATGCTGACTGGTGATCTCGGTCATGGGTGGTTCCTGTATGCTTGGGTGCGGCTCGGGATCATAGCAAGGTCAGTTGGTGATCACAGTCTGCGGCTCAACCAAAGAACCAGTAGCAGACCCAGATCGCGGTAAGCATGCCGGCCAGGTCGGCGAGCAGCGCGCAGCCCAGGCCGTGGCGGATGCGCCGGATGCCGACGGCACCGAAGTACACCGCTATCACATAAAATGTGGTCTCGGTGCTGCCCTGGAAGGTTGCCGCCAGCAGCGCGGCAAAGCTGTCGACGCCATGGGTGTTCATGGTCTCGATCATCATAGCCCGTGCGCCGCTACCGGACAGCGGCTTCATCAAGGCGGTCGGCAGCGCGTCGATAAAACGGGTATCCCAGCCGAAGGCCTCGGCCAGCCAGCGGATGCCGTCGAGTCCGGCATCCAGCACACCGCTGGCGCGCAGCACGCCAATCGCAACCAGCATCGCCACCAGATACGGCAGCAGCGATACGGTAAAGCTGAAGCCCTCGCGGGCACCCTCGATAAAGGTCTCGTAGACATTCACCCGGCGCAGCGCAGCAATGCCAAGAAAACCGATTATGATGCCGAACAGGGTCAGGTTGCCGACCAGCGTCGAGGTGGCCGCCAGCGCCTGTGCCGACATGCCGGCCAGGGTGCTGAGCAGCAGCCCCATGCCCAGCGCCACACCGGCCAGCCAGGCCAGCACCACCGGATCCCAGAGTTTCAGGCGCTGCATCAGGGCGACACTCAGCAGGCCGACCAGGCTGGAGGCGCTGGTGGCCAGCAGGATCGGCAGGAAGACGGCCGTGGGGTCGCTGGCGCCCTGCTGGGCGCGGTACATAAAGATGGTTACCGGCAGCAGTGTCAGCGACGAGCTGTTCAGCACCAGAAACAGGATCTGCGCGTTACTGGCGGTGTCCTTGCTCGGGTTCAGGCTCTGCAGTGCGTGCATCGCCTTGAGCCCGATCGGCGTGGCGGCATTGTCCAGCCCCAGCACATTGGCGGCGAAGTTCATGGTGATATGCCCGGCTGCCGGGTGGCCGCTGGGCACTTCCGGCAGCAGGCGGCGGAACAGCGGGTCCAGCAGGCGTGCCAGCAGACGGATCAGGCCGGCCTTCTCGGCGATGGCCAGAAAGCCCAGCCACAGGGTCATGGTGCCGACCAGCACCAGAATGATCTCGACGCTGAGTTTTGCCATGTCGAACAGCGCCGTCACCAGCCGCGAGAATACCTCGGCATCGCCCAGTCCCAGCCATTGCCAGAGCGCCGAAGCGAAGGCGACCAGAAAAAAGCCGAGCCAGATGGCATTTAGCATCAGTCGACCATCCGCGTCTGCTCGGTGATCGGCTCCACCAGCCAGACCTGCAGCGGCTGTTGCAGGGCCTCGCGCGCGGCCGGTGCGAGGGCCGCCAGCAGCGCGGCGGTATCGGCATCCGGCAGCCCGCGATGATCGTCCGGGCGGAAGCGCATCTGGAAGGCTGCCAGCACATTGCGCGTGGCCGGGGTCCAGAGGCCGTCATCCGGTACTGCATAGCCGACCTCGGCGAGGGCCTGCTGATACCAGCCGAGTGCCGGCAGGCGGCCCTGCAGCAGTTCGAGGGCTTGCTGGCGCAATGCGTCGTCCGGCCAGATTGCCACACCGGCCTCGGCCAGCTGGCGCCAGGGGAACCGCGGGCCGGGATCGAGCTTGCGCTGTGGCGCCACATCGCTATGGCCGACCACCCGGTCCGGTCCGAGCTGATGGCGCGCCAGAATATCCCGCAGCAGCAGGGTCAGCGCATCAATCTGTGCCTGCGAGTAGGGCTCCCAGTGACGCTGGCCGTCGCGTTCGCGGTAGCCGGGATGCACCAGCTCGATGCCGATCGAGCTGGCGTTCAGCCAGGTACGGCCCTGCCAGCTGCTGTCGCCGGCATGCCAGGCGCGGCGGTTCTCATCCACCAGCCGGTAGATGGTGGCGGGGTCACTGTCGATCAGATAATGGCTGCTGACGCGGCCCTGGGTCAGATGGCCCAGGGCCCGCTGAAAGTCCGATGAGGTGTAATGCACCACCACATACTGCACGCGGCTGTCGTGGTTGGCCGACTGGTAACGGGTATCCACCGGCAGCGAGGGTGGCAGGGCACAGGCAGTCAGCAGCAGGCAGCACAGTAATAGCAGGAGAGGGCGCGACATGGTTGGCTCGGGGGCAGATTGACCAGTCGCTATCTTCCGGTTTGCCGAGGGCGCCTTCAAGCCCTGTTGGCGGTTTTCCCGGCGGACTTACCGTTCACTGGCACCGGCGGCATGCGCCAGGGCTTGCCGCCACAGCGTGAGCGGTTCTGGCAATCAGGGGTACAACCTCGGCAGGGCAGGCTCATGGCAATAATCTTCTACAAGAATTGATCGATGATACTTTCTTGTACAGAAAGTCCGTCTGGTTGGCAAGGCTCAGGTGCCTTCGACAACCTGATTGCGTCCCTGCTGTTTGGCTTGATACATCGCCTGGTCTGACCGTTCAAAGACGCTTTCCAGGCTGTCGCCGCGATGCAGTGCACTATAGCCGATGGAAATGGTCACCGAGACGGGTTCGTTTTTGTAATGGAAGGGGCTGTTTTCGATGCCCTGGCGAATCTCGTCAAGCACCTTGTGGCCCTGCTCGGGAGTGGTCCCCGGCATCAGTGCGACGAACTCTTCTCCGCCAAAGCGACCGATAAAGTCGCTTTTGCGCAGCCGTCGGGATAATTGCTGGGCGATCAACCGCAGCACCTTGTCACCGGCCAGATGGCCGAAGCTGTCATTGATTTGCTTGAAATGGTCGACATCTATCACTGCCAGCAGTAACTGGCCGCCATAGCGCTGCCAGCGCTCGAACTCTTCCTGCATGCGCTTTTCCAGCCCTGCACGGTTGGCCAGTCCGGTCAGGTTGTCGAGCATGGCCTTGCGCTGCTGGTCATCCAGATGCTGGCGGAAGGTCTGGGCTTCGGTCTCCATCAACTGGATGCGCTCCACCATGCCTTGGAGCTTGCTGGCGACTGCCAGTTCGTGTTGCTGGCGAAGCTGGCGGCTCTGATCGACCTCTTCCATGAGTTGTTCGAGCTTGTTCTCCACGGTGTGTTTCAGTGCTTCCAGATCAACTGCGTCACGAACATCCGCATGCAGTCCGGCTACCTGCTGGCGAAGCATGCCCTCGAACTGCTGTTCGAAGTTGCTGGATTGGCGATAGGCGTCATGTGTATCACCAAGGCTATGCTGGAACTGGGCGAGGCGCTGGTTGAGCTGCTTGAGATACTCTTCGAAATCGTCCTGACGGCCATTCTGGTTGGACAGAATCATCAGGCTCAGGTCATCCAGCAGGGCAGCCAGTTCGTACCAGTTGAGTCCGCTGGCCAGACGCGATCGCAGGCGATCGCGCCGGCCGTGTTCGTGGCTGGCTACCTGCAACTGGTCGAGCAGATTGAGCAATATCGATTCAACGTGCGCCGCGACCTGGGAGTAACTCTGTTCCTCGCCGGCAATGATCGGGCCGGACACTGAGCTGCTGTCGCCGGAGTCGGTATTTTCCGGGTTACTGGCCTCTGGCAGTTCCTCTGTTGTGGTGTCACTCGGGCTGCGACGCAACAGGCGTGAGAGCAGGCTGCGCGGGCGGACTACCGCAGGGGAGGCGGCGCCTTGGTCGCCAGCCAAGAACAGTTCGATGCTGCGTGCTGCAAGGTCAATTAACGGTGCCGCATGTCGGGCGCTGTCAGACAGGATTTTTCTGAGGCTGTCCAGCTCTGGTTGACGGTCTTCCGGCAGGGTGGACTGCAGGCTGTTGAGTAGCTTGTGCAACGCCGAACGCACCCGTTCGAGCTCATTCTGTCGCCGGTCATCCAGCTCCAGAACGCTGCGTTCGAGTTTTGGCAGCAGCTTGGCAAATTGCTCGGGCGCTGAGGTGCCTCGCAGTGCTTCGCGTAGCTGGGTCAGTTGCTGGTCGAGTGCCGGGTCAATATTTTCTGCGGCTATGCTCAGGCGGATCAGGGCACGCTTGAGCAGCTCCTCCCGCGCGCCAGACGGGTCGGAGGATGCGGGGCTGGCCTCGGGGTGATCTGCCATCGGGAGTTCCATTATCGGTCTGGGTTGCCTGGCAACGGTTGCTGCAAGGTTAATCAGTTATTCGCGGACTCGCCAGTGCTGGAAGTCAACCGCGCCGGCAGGCGGATATGCATGGCGACCGGCAGATGGTCGGAAATCGCCTGCGGTAACACATCGACCTGCTCGATGCCGAGATCCGGGCTGAGCAGGATATGGTCCAGTACACGTGATGGCTTCCAGCTCGGGTAAGTGGCAGGCAGTGCCGGGCAATACAGGTTGGCGCTGCTCAGCGGGGAGTGAATCAGCAGATCTTCGGCATGCGTGTTCATGTCGCCCATCAGCACCACATGTTTGAAGTCACTGATGCGTTCGCGGATGTAACCCAGTTGCAGGGCGCGTGTTCTGGTACTGAGGGCCAAGTGCATCATGACCACCAACAGGGCATCAGGACCATCGCCGAACTGGGTGATGATGGCGCCGCGCCCCGGCAGCATACCGGGCAACTTGTGGTCTTCCAGCAGGCTAGGTGCGTAGCGCGTCAGCAGGCCATTGGAGTGCTGGGCAAAGCGCCCGAGGTTGCGATTGAGTTGCTGGTACCAGTAGCGGAACTGCCCTTCACGGGCCAGATGTTCGACCTGATTGACAAAGCCTGAACGCAAGCTGCCGCCGTCAACTTCCTGGAGGGCGACCAGATCAAAGCCATGCAGCAGCTGCGCAATCTGTGACAGGGTCTGCTGGCGACCGGCATGCGGCAGCAGGTGCTGCCAGCCGCGAGTCAGATAGTGGTGGTAGCGCTGGGTATTGATGCCGACCTGGATGTTGAAGCTGAGCAGGCGCAGCACGTCAGGCAGGCTGGATTCGGTATCAATGCAGTGCGGGTTCCGGCACAGATCACCCGCCACCATGCGGCCGCGGGTGATGCGCTGCCAGGGGATATTGCCGGCGGCCCGCATGTGCGGCCCTGTTACCGCTCTACAGGGGTGTTGGCGGCCGTCGGCTTGCGCTCCTGTTCAACCAGGAATTCGGCCACTTTGAGCATTTCTTCAAAGCCCCCGACCATGCCACCTTCGATGCGGTACTTGCCATTCACAATCAGTGTCGGCACGCCGGTGGCGCGGTAAGCGCGGGCCAGTCGGTTGGCCTCACCCATCTTGCTGCGTACACCGAAGGAGCCCCAGGCGCGCTTGAACTCATCGGCTTCGATACCATAAGGGGCAACAAACTCAAGCATGGCCTTCTCGGTGTCCAGACGGTTGCTCTGGTTGTGGATGGCCTGGAAGATTGCCGGGTGAACCTCGTCCAGCTTGCCAAGGCTTTCCAGGGTGAAGAACAACTGACCATGGATATTCCAGAGGTTGCCAAACAGGGCCGGAACCTGACGGAAATGCACATCTTCCGGCAGGGTTGTCTTCCAGTTCTGGATGATGGGCTCAAGGGTGTAGCAGTGACCACAGCCGTACCAGAACAGTTCGGCCACTTCGATCTTGTCCGGTTCCTGGGTGGTGGCCGGCGCCGGCAATACCACGTAATGCTTGCCGGCCTGAAAGGGTGCAGCCTGGGCCAGCGTCAGGGAGCCCAGAAGCCAGATCAGGGCAAAGGATAGCCAGTTGCGCATGTAAGTCCCTCGTCAAGGTATGTTGCAAGTCTGACCCCGGCGCAGGGTAAAGATTCCTTGCGGGGTGTCATGAAAAAAGGGTGGCACAGGCCACCCTCTTTGCACAGTGCCGCGAAACATCCGGCAAACAGCATCCGCCAGTGGCGGACACTGCAGCCCTCAGCGCAGGCCCTGAATGTAGGCAGATACCGCTTCGATATCCTTGTTGCTCAGACGGCTGGCGGTGGTACGCATGGTCATGGTGTCGCCATCGTTGGTGCGATCGCCTTCACGGAAATCGGTCAGCTGCTTGGCGATATAGGCGCCGTGCTGTCCAGCCAGGCGCGGATAGCCAGCCGGATCATTACCTTTGCCGGTTGGCGAGTGGCAGCCGGTGCAAGCGGGGAGGCCAGTTTCCAGATTGCCGCCACGGAAGATGGCTTCGCCACGGGCAAGAACTTCAGCATCCGCATTGGCTACGCCGGGCTTGGGTGTCTGGCTGTCGTAGAAAGCGGCGATATCCCAGAGATCCTGAACGCTGAGAGCGTCAAGCATGCCGGTCATTTCGACCACCGGTCGGCGGGCTTCCTTGATATCCAGCATCTGCTTTTGCAGATACTTTTGTCCCAGACCGGCCAGGCTGGGGAAGTTGGGCAGCATGCTGTTGCCATCGGCACCATGACAGGCCGCGCACATGGCAACCTTGTCCTTGCCTGCTTCGGCATCACCGGGCAGGGCCTGGGCCGTACCGGCCACACCGAGGGATAACACCAGACTTACGAGTAATTTATTCATCGGCTAATCCAATAACGGCTGAAAAAACGTGTTCGGCTGCGATCTTCAAGGTCGCGGCCCTTGTTCGGTCTGCTTCCGGCTTGGGCAAATGTCCGGTTCTGCGCCGGCTTTCATGCTGCACCATGCTAGCGATCCCGACCGGCAGGTGCAACGTCAAGGAGCCCATGGCTGCTCAAATGCGCTGTCGGCGGATATAAAACCGCAGCATTATATACTAAGCTTGCACCAAACGTGAAAGATCTCCCTGCCCGTGTGGCAGCTCTTCCTGATGGAACCGTCATGTCCGAAATTTCCGTGCTGCGCAGCCTGTGCCAGCAGTCGACCTTTATCAAAAGCGCGAGCCTGTTTGCCCAGTGCCCCCCGGATGAGGGCGTTGAGGTTGCCTTTGCCGGCAGGTCCAATGCCGGCAAGTCGAGCGCCCTGAACACGCTGACCCACGCACGCCTGGCGCGTACCTCGAAAACCCCTGGACGCACTCAGCTGATCAACTTTTTCCGGCTGGATGACGGGCGTCGGTTGGTGGATTTGCCCGGTTATGGTTTTGCCAAGGTGCCGCTGGAGCTCAAGGAGCACTGGAAAAAGCATCTGGATGCCTATCTGAACCAGCGTCAGTCGTTGGTCGGAGTGGTGTTGGTGATGGATATCCGACATCCGCTGTCGGATTTTGACTGCATGATGATGGACTGGGCTTCGGCTGGCGGTCTGCCGGTGCATGTGCTGCTGAGCAAGGCCGACAAGCTGGCGTTCGGCGCGGCCAAGGGCGCTCTGTTGAAGGTGCAGTCGCGCATCCGCAAGGAGTTTTCCGGCGAGATCAGCGTGCAGCTGTTTTCTGCGCCCAAGCGTCAGGGTGTCGATGAGGCCCATGCGCAGCTGAATCGCTGGTTGTTTGCCGATGAGGATGTCGAGGAGCTGCCAGCGCAGCCGGAATAGAGTAAACGCTGATCAAGGTTTCCTGGCTGGTGGTTTGGCTGAAAATCAGGCAAAAAAAACCCCGAACTTCATATGGGGAGGGAAAGTTCGGGGTCTAACTACCGGGCTGTGCCAGGGATAGGAGGGGATGCCCGGTATGTCTGCCAACACTAAACCAAATCACATCTAAGGAGCTTGAAGGGCTTGACCAGCCATTCAACAATTCTGACCGGGCCAACAATGTTTGGTTCAACTTTTCTAAAGAATCAATGGCTTTTTTTTCCGGTTTTTTGATAGCGGTAACTTATAAGTGCTTCTGTGCCGCTGTTGTTTGCTATTGAGTGTCGAGGTCCCATGCCCGAACTGCCTGAAGTCGAAACCACCCGCCGCGGCATCGAGCTCTATTTGCTCGGCCGGCGGGTTGAAGCCCTGACGGTACGCAACCCGCGCTTGCGCTGGCCGATACCGGAAGATCTGGCTATCCAGATCGAAGGGCAGTGTTTCACCGCGATACGCCGCCGAGCAAAATATCTGTTGATGGATATTGGTGGCGGCACTCTGATCAGTCATTTGGGGATGTCCGGAAGTCTGCGTCTGGTGTCGGCGCAGACGGCGCCAGGCAAGCATGATCATGTGGATATTGCCCTGGATTCCGGGATGCTGCTGCGCTACCACGACCCTCGTCGTTTTGGTGCGATGCTCTGGTGTCGTGCCGGTGAAACCCATCCATTGCTGGCCAGTCTGGGGCCGGAACCCCTGTCCGACGAGTTTGATGGGGAGCGCCTTTACCAGTGCTCGCGGGGCCGGCAGATGGCGGTCAAGCCCTTCATCATGGATAACGCTGTGGTGGTTGGCGTTGGCAACATTTACGCCAGCGAAGCCTTGTTTGCTGCCGGGATCGACCCGCGTCGCGAGGCTGGGCGCATCAGTCGTGCGCGCTACCAGCGGTTGGCGGAGGAAGTGCGCCGGGTTCTTGCGCATGCCATCCAGCGCGGTGGAACCACCTTGCGTGATTTTGTCGGAGGTGACGGCAAACCAGGCTATTTCCAGCAGGAACTGTTCGTTTACGGGCGCGCGGGCGATCCGTGCAAGATCTGTGGCAGGACGCTGTCCGAATGTCGTCTGGGACAGCGCAGCAGCGTATTCTGTCGCAATTGCCAGCATTAGCACGCAGTAGATTGCAGACGGGCGATTCCTCAAGCGCCACAAATGTGCCTACAATGCAAGGGCAGTGCGTATCTTCCGGGAAAGGAGATACCTCACCAACAACAACGCCTGTCGGGCCACAACCAGGGATTACATCATGCGCCTGTTAACTACTGTCACCGCTTTTATGGCTGGATTGCTGCTGTCTGGCAGCGCCATGGCCAACACTTATGGCTACCAGGAAGAGGTCGAAAACCCCGGCTTTTATGCCATGGTTGGCGATCTGGTCATTGCCAGACCGCTGCTGCTGGGCGTTACTGCGGTCGGCGCGGCTGCTTTTGTGGTCAGTCTGCCGTTTACCGCGATTGCCGGTAATACCCGCGAGGCGGGCCAGGAACTGGTCGTGCGCCCCGGCCGTGAAACCTTTGTACGTTGCCTTGGTTGCACCAAGACCGGGGCTGGCCGTCAATACATGGACGAACAGCGCTGATGTGTTCTCGGGTGACCTGCCATGTGCCAGCGCGCAGGCCACCCGGTTGCGTCGAGTGATCTGAATGCCCGCTTATCTCAAGCCTGGCTGGTTGCCAGCCAGCTTGCTGGTTCTTGTCGTGCTGTTTTTCTGGCGTCCCGAACTGGCTACGCTGGGGGCTGGTGTCGCCTTGTTCATGATGGGCATGCACCACCTTGAGGATGGCTTTCGTGCCTTTACCGGCGGGGCTCTTGAGCGCTGGCTGGGAAAAAGCACCAACCGGCTGTGGAAAAGCCTGTTGTTCGGCGTGGTCAGTACCGCGCTGGTCCAGTCCAGTTCTCTGGTAACCCTGCTCAGTATTGCCTTTCTGAGTGCCGGGCTGATCAGCCTGGTTGCCGGTATTGGTATCGTCTTTGGTTCAAACCTGGGTACCACCACCGGCGCCTGGCTGATTGCGCTGGTCGGACTGAAAATCGACCTGGCCACGGTGGCCATGCCGATGCTGGTGCTCGGGGTGATCATGGCCCGCCGTACCGAGCCGTTCTGGAGGGGCGTCGGTCAGGTGTTGCTGGGTATCGGACTGCTGTTCCTCGGCATCGACCTGATGAAGGAAGGCTTTGAGGCGTTTGAAGGCGTACTGGATCTTAGTGAGTACCATCTCAGCGGCTGGCTGGGCGTGTTGGCGTACACCCTGCTTGGCCTGCTGGCCACAGTGCTGATGCAGTCCAGCCATGCCACCCTGATGATTACCCTGGCGGCACTGGCCAGCGGCCAGCTGGCCTATGCCAACGCCCTGGCCATGGCGATTGGTGCCAACCTGGGGACCACGGTCACCGCACTGATAGGCGCGCTCGGCAGCAACAACGCCGGGCGCCGGCTGGCCGGCGCGCATATCCTGTTCAATCTGATAACGGGTGCTGTGGCACTGCTGATCCTGCCATCGCTGACCAGACTGGTCGACTGGCTGGCCGAACTGCTGCATATCGCCGCAGATGCCTGGACCCTCAAGCTGGCGCTGTTCCACAGCCTGTTCAACGTGCTCGGCTTGCTGCTGATGCTGCCGTTGATTCCGCTGATGGTGCGTTTGCTGATGCGCTGGCTGCCTGATCCGCAACCGGTCAGCGGTCCGCAGATCGAACCGGTGGTGCTGAGTGAGCAGCCGCGTACCCGGGCCATTTACCTGAACGAGTCATCGCTATTGCACGCGGATGCGGCGCTCAAGGTGCTCAGTCAGGAGTTGCGGCATATGGCGGCCCTGAGTCGTCAGGTGGTGGCCGCAGCACTCTATTTGCCGCCGGGGCTGCAACAGGGCATGAGCCGCGAGCTGCTGCACCGGCATCTGCAGGTAGCGGTACCGGCGGATCAGCGTGAGGATGCCGACAGCCTGTATGAACGCCACATCAAGGGCGTGTATGCCGATGTGGTGGACTTTATCAGCCATATGGACCTGTCGTTGTTGCCGGAGCAGCAGCAGGCACTGATGGATCACAACCTCGCTGCCCGTGATCTGGTCGAGGCGGTCAAGGCCGCCAAGCATCTGCAGGGCAACCTGCGGCGCCAGGTCGACAGCGACCAGCCGGCATTGCGCGAAGCCTATCTGGGGCTGCGCGAACAGGCCGGGCAGGCGCTGCTGGACATGCTGCGGATCTCCGATGTCGAGGGCGATCACGAGGCACGTAGTGCCCTGCTGGCGGAGTTCCACAGCCAGCAACAGCGCTTTGCCAATGAATTCCAGCAGCAGGTACAACTGCGGTTGCGTAACCGTGAGCTGGACGGCTGGCAGGCCACTTCACTGCTGAATGACCTGCATTACCTGCTGGCGGTGCGGGAAAACCTGCTGCAGGCGCACATGGCCTTGTATGACGGCGCCAGGCTGCCCTTGCCGCCAGAGTCCGACAAGGATGCCGAGGGCGGCGGCAGTGCTGGCCGGCGCGAGAAAATCAAGCCGGTGGTCGGCGTCTGATCAGTGCCTTTCGGGCTCCGGCCTGACCTCGGCCAGGCCCACCCCGCGCGGGTCGCTGGCGGCTTGCAGTCGGTTGGCGGCCTTGTCCCAGTACACTGCCTGCATGTCACCGTAGTCGCGCTCAACTTCCTGTAATTCATGCCCCAGAGCCTGTAGCGCCTCGCGCTGCTCGGGCAGCGCCTGGCGTTCCAGCTGAATGCGGTCCGGCAGGTACTGGTGGTGGAAGCGCGGCAGGCTGACCCACTGCTGTACCGGTTGACCCTGAATGGCCTGCAGGCTGCCGAGCAGCACCATGCTGATGATCCGGCTACCACCCGGCGTGCCGAGAATTGCCAGTTGCCGGTCATTTTCCAGCATGCTCGGGGTCATGCTCGACAGCGGGCGTTTGCCGGGTGCGATGGCATTCGCCTCGCCGCCGGCCAGTCCGTACTCATTGCGCCCCTCGGGGTCGGCAGCAAAGTCGTCCATTTCGTTGTTCAGCAGTACCCCTGTGCCGGGGACGCTGAAGGCGGCGCCGAATGGCAGATTGATGCTGAGGGTGGCGGAAACCGCGTTGCCTTCGGCATCGATCAGCGAGAAATGCGTGGTATGGGTGCCTTCCTTGAAGGTCAGCGGCGGGCCCAGTTCAGCACTTGGGGTGGCGCGCTGCGTGTCGATGTTGGCGGCCAGCTGCGCCGCCCAGGCTGGCGAAATCAGCTGGGCCACCGGCACCTGCACATGGTCACTGTCGCCGAGCAGCAGGGCGCGGTCGCGGTAGCTGCGGCGCATCAGCTCGACCAGTTGGTGGGTCTGCTGCACAGAGCCGGGGGCGGTGGCTGGCAGTTGCTCCAGACCTTGCAGAATGCCGGCCAGGGCGATACCGCCAGCCGAGGGCAGTGGCGCACTGATGATCTCGAAGCCCTGACTGTGGAAGCGGATCGGT
>Ga0194137_10000945_pt1 | contig 18301 bp, 13 predicted proteins | sample TARM_MetaG_T3_14_FD_134025 | JGI IMG/M metagenome (GOLD analysis project Ga0194137, IMG submission 134025) | Freshwater microbial communities from Pennsylvania, USA, analyzing microbe dynamics in response to fracking - TARM_MetaG_T3_14 (version 2) | ecosystem: Environmental > Aquatic >... | reverse complement strand
GGACGGCCAGTCCGCTCATGCGGCTCATTGAGCAGGCGGAAAACCCGGTAGAAGCATCCCTCCTCTCCTGAGGCTTGGATGCGCCGAAACAAGTCAAGGGCTGTCCCCGGTCATTTCATGACTTGGGGGCTAGCCTTTTTTTAATCTGGGGCGGCAATGGGTATACCTACTAAGATTGAAAAAACAGCTTTTTGAGGGGGGAAAGACATGCAGGAGCAAGGCAGCCGCCAAAACGCGGGGCTGAGCGGAACGGCCGCCTTCGCCATGGGCTGCTTCTGGGGGCCGGAGGCGCTGTTCGGCTCGCTGCCCGGGGTGCTGCGTACGGTGACCGGTTATGCCGGAGGAACGTCGCCGGACCCGGATTACAGGCGCATGGGCGACCATTCGGAGACGGTGCAGCTTGAATACGATCCGTCGGTCATCTCCTATCGAGAGCTGCTCGATTTGTTCTGGAGCAGCCATAATCCGGCCAATATCAACGGATACAAGGACAGGCAGTACCAGTCCATCGTCTTTTGGAGCGGCCGGGAGCAGCTGGAGGCGATACGGGAGAAGCTGAGCGGCCTGGCGCTCGAAGGAAAGCCCGTCCCGGATACGGAGATTGCCGAGGCGGCGGAATTCTGGGTGGCGGAGGAGCGGCATCAGAAGCATGCCCTCAAAAGGTTTCCCGATGCGGTGAGCAAGCTCGACTTCTTGTTCCCGTCCCGCAAGGAATGGGAGGCTTCCACGCTGGCTGCCCGTCTCAACGGGCTGGCCAAAGGATATACGAACCGCCAGCGGATTCTGGAAGAGATAGACGGCTGGGAGCTTGCGGAGGAACGGAAGCGGCTGTATGCGGCGGCGCTCAAGGGGATCCGCTGGTAGCCGGTCAGATGAAGATTTCGTAGAGTCCGATGGCCGCGAGCAGAAGGCCTCCGATCGCGTTGGAGTAGCGGCCCAGCCATGTTCGGGCCAAGCGGACGCCGATTCCGGCTCCGATTCCGACCGTGATCAGCGAGAAGATTCCGATCGAGAGCGTCACGCCCGTTATGGACAGTCCGGTGGCTCCGGCTCCGATGCCGCTGGCGATGCAGTTGAGCGACAAGGCCAGCCCCAGAGCCCAGCATTCGCTCCAGGACAGAATCTGATTGCCGTCGCGGTCGGCCTGCAGAGGGTTTTGGAGGAGGGTTCCTCCGCTTGGAGAAGCCGCCCGGCCAGTTCTCCTTGCTTCTCTCAAGCCGGATAGGAGCGCCAGCATTCCCATGACGGATATGAGCGCGCCGCCGATGCTGTTGGCGTCATCGGGATCGAGAAAGTCGGCGAGGAAATGGCCGCCAAGCATGGCGGCGCATGTCGCGGCCATGGAGAGGAGCGCGATCAGAAGGTTGGATCGGAATGGAATCAGCGTTCTCTTCGCGCCAAAAGCAATCCCGATGCCGAGATTGTCGAGATTGGCGGCAATCCCGATGCCGATGATGCTGAGCCAGTGCATGGTCATTCCCCCATCCTTGAATATGCTTTTTAGCCTATGCGCCCATAGCCGGGGGAGTGCCGGGGCATCGCCTCGTTTCCAAGCGCTGCAGGCGCGGATCGGGCATTGCCGCCCCGTTCAGGCAACAACAGAGTCCGGATCCGGACTCTTTTTTTGTTGCTCAGATGCTTGGGCGCTGCAACGGAGCCAGCTAACGAGGCCTAACAAAGAAAGACAACTGAGAGCTATTAATCATAACCGGGAGCATGTTTTTCGCTAGCCGTGGACTTATATAATGGAAAAATAAACCGCTTACATATCGAAGCAGGGCTTCAGCGGCGGTTTCAATTCCATCCAGTCGAGGAGGATATAGATGAAGAGGACTCCCAAAATGCTCGCTGCGCTCCTTACAGCCGCTTTGGCGGCAGCGCCCGTCCTGTCGGCGGCAGCGGCCGCCGCACCGGCAGGGCAGACAGCCGGCCAAGGCGCGACAGATACGCAAGGACACTGGGCTCGCGAGGCGATCTCCCAATGGATGGCGAACGGCGTCGCAGCCGGATATCCGGACGGCACCTTCAAGCCGGATGGAAGCATTACGAGAGCGGAATTCGCGACCTTGATCAACAAGGTATTCGGCTTCTCGGGGTCATCCGGCCAGCCCTTCAGCGACGTCAAGGAAGGCGCCTGGTACCAGGCCGCGCTCTCCTCGGCCAGAAGCGCCGGCTATTATGAGGGCAGCGACGGGAACAAAGCGCTCCCGCTGGCCGCCATCTCCCGCCAGGATGCGGCAGCGATGCTTTCCCGGGTTTTTCAGCTGGAGGCAAATGACAGCGCTTCCGGAAGCTTGACGTTCATCGACTCCGCTCAAATCAGCGGTTACGCCCGGAAAGCGGTCCAGGCGCTGGCAGGAATTGTGAGCGGATACCCGGACGGTTCTTTCCGTCCGTCCGGCGACATGACCCGAGCCGAGGCGGTCATCCTGCTGAACAAGCTCGTTGCCGGGTACTACGCGCAAGCAGGCACATCCGCTGAAGGCAAGGTGGCGGGCAATGCGCTGGTCAATCATGACGGCGTCGTCCTGAAGGGACTGTCCATCAGCGGCAATTTGTATTTGACGCCAGGCATCGGCAGCGGCGACGCGACGCTGGACGGCGTCAAGGTCGCAGGCAAAACCTTCCTAGCGGGCGGAGGCCCGAACTCCGTCCATATCCGCGATTCCAGGCTGAACGAGGTGCTCGTCAACCGTCCGGACGGACAAGTCCGCGTATGGGCAAGCGGAACGGAGATCAGCCGTCTGGTCGTGGGCAGCCCGTCCAAGGTCGAGCTTGAAGGAGGGACAAAAGTCGGTTCCGTGGAGATCAACGCGGCAGCCTCCATTACGGCTAGCGACAGCTTCTCCATCGGAAGCCTGGCCGTGAATGTCTCCGGAGCGACCTGGAACGGAATCGCAATCGAGAGGGGCGTCTACTACGTGGAGAACGGGGCTCTGAAGCCGTCCGGAAGTCCGCTTCCGACCGCGACACCGGCGCCGTCAACGCCTCCTGCCGTCACGCCGGCTCCGACTGCGGCGCCTACCGCAGCGCCGACGGTCAATCCGTCGCCGACGGCAGAGCCAACGGCAACACCGGCACCGACGGCCGCTCCGTCGCCGACGACTGCCCCTACGCCGACACCGGCGCCAACCGTGACGCCGGCGCCTCCGGCGGTCAATCTCGTTGACCGCAACGCAAGCGCCCAGACGCGCTCGCTGTTTCTGTACCTGAACGAGCTGCGCGGCAAAAACATCCTGTTCGGCCAGCAGCACGCAACGACGGAAGGGCTGTCGATCACGGATCGCGACGGCACGCAGTCCGACGCCAAAAACGCCGTAGGCGACTATCCGGCGCTCTTCGGCTGGGACACGCTCAGCCTGGAAGGCAAGGAGAAGCCGGGCGTCGCCGGCGACTTCGAGCAAAGCCGGGACAACCTGGTCGGCGTCATGAAAAAGGCTTATGACGACGGAGGCGTGCTGACGCTCAGCTCGCATATGCCGAACTTCGTCACGGGCGGCAGCTTCTATGACGTAAAAGGCAATGTCGTCTCCCATATTCTCCCCGGCGGGGACAAGAATGCGGAGTTCAACGCCTTCCTCGACAACATCGCCGACTTCGCCCATCATCTCAAGGATGACGACGGCAATCCGATTCCGGTCATCTTCCGTCCGTTCCACGAGCAGAACGGCAGCTGGTTCTGGTGGGGCGCCGCCTTCACGACCAAGGACGAGTACAAGGAAATCTACCGCTATACCGTGGAGTACCTGCGGGACAAGAAGGAAGTCCGCAACTTCCTGTACGGCTTCTCGCCGGGCGGGGGCTTCGGTACGGACGAGAGCCGCTACATGGAAACCTATCCGGGCGACGACTATGCGGATATCATCGGCTTCGACAGCTATTACAACGGCGAAGGACAGACTTGGTTCGACGGCGTCGTGACGGAAGCGAGGACGGTCTCCGGAATCGCGGACGCACGGGGCAAGGTCGCCGCCCTGACGGAATTCGGCTACCAGAAGATGAAGACCAGCGGCAACTCGACGCCGGACTTCTTCACGAAGCTGTCCGCGGCGCTGCAATCGGATCCCGACGCGATAAGAATGGCCTACATGCTGACATGGGCCAACTTCGGGCCGGATTCCACCTATGTTCCCTACCCGCTGCCGGATGGGCAGGAGAACCAGATGCTGCCCGACTTCATCCAGTTCTACAACGAGCCGTACTCCCTGTTCGCGGCCGGCGTAACGGGAGCCTATAACCGCAAGGCCGACACGTCCAAGGAGCAGCCGTTCGTCCATGTGGCCTCTCCGACCGACCAGAGCACGATCCGCTCCAACACGGCCGTGATCCGGGTGCGGGTGCTGGACGCGGCGCCGTCCAAAGCGGTGTACCTCGTCGAAGGCTCGAACCGGGAGATGCCTCTGACCCTGGATGCCGCCACCGGCTATTATACGGCTGTATGGTCGCCGGCCGGTTCCCTGAACGGCAAGACGGCAGCCCTGACCGTGAAAGTATACGGAGAGGATGGCTCCGTGCTGCATGAACAGACGAACACGGTGTTCGTGAAGGTTCCGGAGATCGAGATCGGGACGTACGACTTCGAGTCCGGCATTCAAGGCGTTCAGAACAACGGCGGCTATCAAGCTAGCGTCGATGCGATCGATGCCGCCGACTTCAACGGAAGCGCGGCGCTGAAGCTGACGGTTAGCGACCTCGTCTACAGCGATACTTGGCAGGAGATGAAGCTGGAGCTGAAGAACGCCAAGGAAGTCGCGGGATCGGCAGACCTGGGCGGCGTCAAGCGAATCAAATTCGAAGCTTATGTGCCCGTGTCCGCAGGGGCGAAAAGCGAAGGGAAAGGCAGCCTTCAGGCTGTCGGCCAGCTGCCCCCGGATTGGGAAGACAAATACGGAATGGGCACGACTCAAGTATCCCTGAGCGATCTTCCGATCGTCGCAATCGGCGGCGTGGACTACTACCGGTATACGCCAGTCATTGATTTCGCCAACGAGGATAAGCTGAAGCAGGCCGGCTCGATTGCCCTGTCCATTGTCGGCAGCGGCTTGAACGCGGACAGCTCCATTCCGGTCTACATCGACAATATCAAGCTGTACAGCACATATGCAGATGCCGTGCTTGATCCGGCCATGGTCGACGACTTCGAGGGCTATCTCGGCAGCAACGAAGCACTCGGCTCCAAATTCGTCCATGCCGGCGGCGATTCCACGAGTACCGCGCTGGACAGCGCGCACAAAAGCAGCGGCAGCTACGGCCTGAAATACACGTACACGCTTGCCGGCAGCGGGTATGCCGGCATCACCAAGTCGCTCGGCGGCGTGGACTGGTCGGGCTTCAATGCGCTCCAGTTCTGGTACCAGCCGGACGGCAAGGGCCAGAAGCTCGTCATGCAGATCAATGCGGACGGCAAAACCTACGAGTATTACCCGGACACGACCGGAACGGAAGCGAAGCTCATTATCGCTCCTTTCAATGAATTCGCTCCGGCCAACGGAGCGACCGGCACGCTGACCAAGCTGAAGCTGGCCAACGTGCAGGCGTTCTCCATCTACACCAACGCCGTGCCGAACGGCAATCAGCTGACCGGCTCGATGTACTTCGACGATATCAAGGCGCTGACCGACCCCAATGCGGGCACGGTGCCGAACGGCAGCGCAAATGGCGGCCTTCCGCTTGGAGTTCTGTACGACTTCGAATCCTCGGCATCGAGCTGGAGCGTCGACAGCAACGGCTTGAACCTGTCCGCTCCGGCTCTGGAGGACGACGGCGCCGGCAAGGCTCTCGGCTCGGCCATTCCGGCGAGCGTCTCCGGGGAAGCGACGAGCGAGCTGACCCGCTACGGGGCGCTCGACTTCACGAACGCTTCGAGGATCAAGGTCAAGGCCCGCATCTCCGGCGGAAGCGCTTCGGCCCAGCTGTTCATCAAGCATGGCAGCGGATGGGCCTGGGCATCCTCGGGAACCGTTCAGCTGACGGACGAATACCAGTGGATCACTCTCGACCTCAACGGCACGAAGGATGCCAATGGAGGCAAGATCGACAAGTCGTTCATCCAGGCGGTCGGCGTGCAGATCGCCAAGGCGTCGGGCGGCGGCAAGGTGTTTATCGACGACGTGACGCTGGAATAGCGGCGCCATAAATGTTCTCCTGAACCAAGCAAACAGCGGCGGAAGCCGGGCGCGAGCCCTGTCTTCCGCCGCTGTTTTATTCCGCTCCCGTTTGGAGAACGTCTGCATGAACGATTTCAGCCTTTCTATTCCGGCTTCGATTTCAGTCCGGATCGGCCGGCGCGAGCCGGTGCAGGCTCGCTTGTTCGTAGGCGTAGGCCAGCCGTAGAAGCACGGGCTCGCTGTAGGCGGTTCCGACAAAAGTAATCCCCTGGGGCCCTTTGGTCGTACAGCCGTCTTCAGCGATGATGCCTGTTTCCGCGTACCCGCCCGGCACGGTGATAACGGGGTATCCCGCGCGAGCGGACACATCGAGCCCTTCCTCGTTGCCCAGGAACAACAGCGCGTCGAGCCTGTAAGCGCGAATCGCATGATCGATGCCTTGATTCCGGGCTAATTCGCGGTTAAGGCGCAAGCTCTCGGCATACACCGGTTCAGACAAAGTGCCGCTTGTTTCGTTCGACCAGATCAGCGTGTCTTGCCCGTATTTCAGGGCGACTTCGCGATTCTGTTCATTAAAGGCAATGAGTTCATCCAGCGTCCGGACGGAAGCGCCGGGGCCTGCTTGGGCCAGATAATCGTTCAGCCCTTTTTTGAATTCGAACCTCATCACGTCCCAATCCCATTTCGCGCTCTCGCAAGGCATGGAGACCGGGTCGACGATGATCGCCCCGCGATCCTTGCACATGGCGATCGCCCGCTCGATGATCATCGCCCGTGCGTCATCGAGTCCTTGGTAATAATGCCGCGGAATGCCGATTCTCGCGCCTTGCAAACCGTTTTCGTCCAGGAAAGGCGTATAATCCGCATATGCTTTTCGCCCTTTCTCCTGCATGGCCGCATCGGCTGGATCCGCCGCCGTCATGGCGCCGAGCAGAATTGCGGCGTCCCGGACCGTACGAGCCATCGGACCGGCCGAATCCTGGCTGTGCGCGATCGGGATGATGCCTCTGCGGCTGACGAGTCCGATCGTCGGCTTGAGGCCGACAATACCGTTCTGCGACGATGGGCTGATGATCGAGCCCGAGGTTTCGGTGCCGATGGCGGCCGCGCACAGATTCGCGGCAACCGCCGCACCGGAGCCGGAGCTTGAGCCGCCCACGAACAGCTCGCCGGGACCGTAAGGATTGAGCGTCAGGCCGCCTCTCGAGCTATACCCCGACAGCATCGTGCCCGACATGAAATTCGCCCACTCCGTCATGTTGGCCTTGCCCAGGAATACAGCTCCGGCAGCCCTCAGCTGCTCGGCGACGGCCGAATCCATCCCAGCGAAATGCTCCGCAAGAGCGAGCGAGCCGGCGCTTGTGTGCATGCGGTCGCCCGTATCGATATTATCCTTGAGCAGGATCGGGATGCCGTGAAGCGGTCCGCGGGATCCGCGCTCCAACCGCTCCGCGTCAAGCGCCTCCGCGACCGCAATCGCGTCCGGATTGACTTCCAGCACGGCTTTCAGCTTCGGGTTGAGCCGTTCGATCCGCTCCAGGTACCAGCGGACGCAAGCCGCCGCCGACAGCGCGCCTGATTCCATGGCTGCCTGCAGCGAAACGATGTCTGCTTCTATCCAACTTTCCTTGTTCGTTTTGTCCATCTAGAGATACACTCCCTTTAGGCCATGTTCTGGTTAGCATTTGTTCGACGAACGGACCCTAAGTCCTTCTAGCCTGCGTCTGAACTCGCGACAACTGTCCCTCTGACTGCATAAGCCCATGCGTCTAATCTCGGGATAACTGGCGTGGATCGCCTCTTCTTGATAGTTGGCCGCCCTTTCAGGGATTGTGTTGAAGGCTGTCGAGGATTAAAGTGGGAGCAGAGCGAGAAACGATTCGCGGAAGGAGAGGCTGCTTATGAATAAGGACATTATTGAAGCGATCGTGGAGGGAATGGGCCTGGAAGGCCATTTGTCCGACGTCCAGCAGATTCAGACCGAGCATCGTATTAAGCTGGCTCGTTTTTGGGAAATAAAAGAAGGAAGCCGGGTTCTGGAAATCGGCTGCGGCCAAGGAGACACGACGGCCGTGCTGGCGCACTTTGCCGGCGAGCGGGGATTCGTGCACGGAGTCGACATCGCGCCGCCGGATTACGGGTCGCCGATGACGGTTGGAGAGGCGGCCGCGAAGCTGAAGGCGTCCCCGCTGGGAAGCCGAATCCGGATGGATTATGGCATCGACGTCTTGTCGGATGAAGTCGGCTTTGAGGACAACGAGTTTGATTTCGTCGTACTCTCCCACTGCTCCTGGTATCTGAAGTCGTTCGAGGAGCTGGCCGCTATCCTGACGAAGGTGCGGCGCTGGGCGCGCAAGCTCTGCTTCGCCGAGTGGGATATGGGAGTCGACGAACCGGAACAGCTGGCGCACTATATGGCCGTGCTTATCCAATCGCAGGTGGAATGCTACAAAATGAACAGCTTCTCCAACGTCCGGACCTTGTTCACGCCCGAGGATATACGCGAGCTGGCGTCCGAAGCCGGGTGGACCGTCTCCCGTCAGACGGCCGTCCACTCGCCGGAAATGCACGACGCGAGGTGGGAGACGGAGCTGACTCTCGCGGAAGCCCCGGCGGAGCTCGATTCGCCGCTTCCGATGCCGGACAAGGCCAAGCAGCTGGTCCGCTCCCAGCTGAAGCTGCTGAGGGCTTATGCCGAATCGGGCCGGCCCATGAGGCCGATGGCCGTGCATGCGTTCGTCGCGGACAAGATCTGATTCGGCCGATGGCGGTGCATCCGGCATCGCGGATCAGGCCTGGCTGGGATACGGCTTGAAGCAGCCGAGCGCACCGGCAATCGGGAGCCTCTCAGCCCGCCCTGACAGAGGCAAGATTCAAGTTGTTGTCACAGAAGCCGGCGGAGCGGCTGTTCGTCTTGGCCTATAATGAAGACAAGACAAGTCCGCATCCGGCCGCAGCCGGTTCGGCGGCATCCCAAGGAGGGTTTCCTTTTGAGCAGCCAATCCCCCGATTCGTACAAGCCGTCCACGACCCGCAACTTCACGGCGTGGATCATCGGCATATCCATCGCGGCCAACGCGATTATCCTGCTGCTGTTCTTCGGTCCGATCGGATACGGCGGCGAGGTCAGCTTCGACGTCACGATCCTGCCGCGGATCAACGCGATTCTGAACAGCTTCACGTTCATCTTCCTCGTGGCCGCGCTTATCGCGATTATCCGGAAAAATATCCGGCTTCACAAGGGCTTCATTCTCGCCGCATTCACCTCGACGCTGCTGTTCCTTGTCACGTACCTGACTTTCCATTACGTCTCTCCCGAGACGGCGAAGTACGGCGGCGAAGGCATTCTGCGTCCGATCTACTTCACGATCCTGATCAGCCACAGCTTCCTGGCGGCCGTCATCGTTCCCCTCGCGCTGTTCGCGCTCGTATGGGGATGGACGATGCAGGTGGCCAAGCATAAGAAGATCGTCCGCTGGGCGATGCCGATTTGGCTGTATGTAAGCTTCACGGGCGTCATCGTGTATCTGTTCATGGCTCCTTATTATTGAGCTGAAGCCGGCTTGCCGGAGCAAGGAAAAGAGACCGTCTCAGAGCCAGCCATTGGCTTCGGGACGGTCTCTTGCTTTCCGGGTTGCAAAATCGGGCCCTGGCCAAGCAGATGGAGCCTTACGACCCCAACTGCTTGACCTGATCAAGAATCTCCGTGATCTGCGATGCCGTCTGCATGATCTGCGACTGCTCCAGAGCCTGCAGGCTGACGGCGCCCGCCTCCGCCTGCTTCAGCAGGCCGCTGATCTGTGTGTTCAGCGTATCGCTGTAAGCGGTCAGCTGCTGGTCGATTTCCGAGGCGAATTCGGGCGCCTGGAGATCCTTGAAGGCGGTGATTTCCGCCTGCATGGCTTGCAGCTCCGCCGTGAGCCGGTCCAGGGCGGCGGGATCGGACAGGGCTTGCTGCGTCAGCTCGGGCAGCTGCTGCGAGAAGTCGGCGGCTTCGTTGATATAGGCGACGGTTTCGTTCGTGTAGCTCAAGGAGTCGCTGACGCCCCCGAGAAAGGAGCAGCCCTGCAGGAAAAGGGCGGGAACGAGGAGCAGGGGCAGCAGATGTTTTTTGATCATAAGCGTCCACCTTTCGTTGCGGTATGTCTATAGTACCGATCAAGCAGGCGGGGGGTTTCAGGTTTCGGTCCGGCCAGGCCGGCATATCGAAGGGCGCCAAAGCCCCTTTGCAGAGCCTCTCCTCCTATATAAGCCGGACTTCGGCGGCTGAACATGCCCGCCTAAGGTCCAGAGCATCCTCAACCTCCAGACGCTTATGCTCCGGTCGCAGCCATGCTATCCTGAGGCTCAGCCAACAAAAAAGCGAGGGGGGCGGACGGATGGGCGGCCAAGAAGAGCGAAAGCCGAGAAATGTGTACATTCTGCTTACGGACACGGGCACTCTGTTTACGAAGCTGATCAAAAGCTTTACCGGAGCGCCTTACAATCACGCGTCGCTGGCGCTTGATCTGGATCTGCATCGGGCGTACAGCTTTGGACGCAAGAGCCTGTCGAACCCCCTCGCTGCCGGATTTGTGGAAGAGGATATATATGGCGGCATATTCCGCCGACACCCCGATACAAGATGCGTGCTGCTTCGTCTGAGCGCGACCGAGGAGCAGTACAAGCATGCAGGCACGGTGCTTGAAGGCTTTGGAAGGGCCGGAGAGCGATGCAAATACAACCTGATCGGACTGCTTGGAATCGCCTTGAATATTCGGATCGAGCCCCGCGACCGTTACTTCTGCTCGCAGTTCGTGGCCGAGGCGTTGGAACGGAGCGGATTCGGTCTGTTCGAAAAGCCGCCAGCGCTGGTAGCCCCGCATGATTTCCTCCTTCATCCCGGACTCGATAAAATTTTTGAAGGGCCCCTATATGAGTATCCTTTTCTGGACCGCGAGCTCCTGCCGGATTCGGCGGCGGAAGCCGAACATGCTATACTGATGGCAACAGAATCAGGCTGAAGGCGGTGCGGAAACGATGGAGCAGCAAGGCAAGCAGGACGAGCAGGGAACGATCGAGACAGAGGAAAGGATAGAGACGCAAGAAACGAAGGGAAACAGGGAGACGCAGCAAACGGATGCGGCACAGCAGTTGCAGCATTCACAGGAAGTGAAGGATACGCAGGTAGAGCAGCAGATTGCGAAGTGGATGGTCGGGGAGATCGAGAATCGCGGCATGCTTCGCCAGGAAGAAGCTGTTGCCCATGTGCGCGAGCAGTTCGGGGAGCAGTATGTGTTCACCAACGAGCAGGGTCATGCTTCGCTGGAGAAGGAAGTGAAGAAGGCCTTCCGCAAGCTGCACCGGGGCAGAGTCGCCTGGGACCGGGACGGATTTTTCTGGGCGTGGACGTAAGCTCGTTGCATGCCCCCGAGACCCTTTATATTTAGCATCGGCAAAGGCGCCTTACCGGATTTTCCTGTGATGGAGACGGAGAGGTGTTCTTTTTTTGCCTCCGGGTAACCTTCGGCCGCTTCGATGGCACTTAAGGAGAGCATGGAGACGAAGGGGGAACGGCAATCTTGGAACAATCGGATTTTGAGCCGCTTGTCCGGAAGTTCACGCCGATGGCGATGGCCATCGCGAGGGAGAAGCTGATGGACTCCGGCGACGCCGAGGACGCCGTGCAGGAGGCTTTCACGCAGGCGTACCTGCACAGGCATTCTCTCCAGGACCCAGGGGCGTTTCCCGGCTGGTTCCGGCGGATCGTGGAGCGTCAGTGCTACCGGATGACCCGGCGCCGCAAGCTGCCCTCGGCCCCTTATGACGACGGCTTCCTGGCGGCGTTCGGGGAGTCGCTGGAAGAACAGGTGGAGAGGCGCCTGGAGGCAGAGGAGCTCCGTCAATCGCTGGCTTCTCTCCCCGCGAAGCAGCGGACCGCCGCCGAGCTGTATTACTGGCGAGGGTATTCGCTCGGAGAGATGTCGGCCTTCCTCGGCGTGTCTCCGTCAACGCTCAAGAAGAGGCTGCACGATGCCCGCCGTTCCCTCAGGCGCGCCATGCCGGTAGCCGATGCCGCTGCCATGCTGAAGGAACTATATGAAGGAGGAGACGACATGCTTCATATCACGAACGGAGACTGCGCCGCGCAGAAGCTGCGGGAGTCCGGCATCGGCGGCGAGATCGTCGCTTGGCGGGAAGCGTACAACCACGGCCCTGTCTTCGCAGACGGCGCAGATAAGGACGGCAGGGAGATTCGCGCGCACTATCTGGAGCAGACGCTGGGAGTGCCGCGTGAGGAATATCTGTCTGCCTGCGAGGCTCAGGAAGCCAAGCTGGGAGAGCTGGAGCGCTTCGGCGAGGTCGTGCTCTGGTTCGAGCATGATCTGTACGACCAGAGCATGCTTGCCTATCTGCTGCATGAGCTTGCCCGGCGCAAGCCGGAATCGGTCAGGCTCAGCCTGCTCTGCATCGGGGAGTATCCGGGCGTGGAGCCCTTCATCGGACTCGGCCAGCTCTCGGGCAGGCAGCTGGGAGCATTGTCCGGCACTTGGCAGCCGATCGGGAAAGAGCAGCTTGAGCTTGGGAGCGGCTTATGGGAGGCGTATGCGTCCGCAGATCCGATGAGGCTGCAGCGGCTGCTGGACGGCGATACGTCCGCTCTTCCGCTGGCCCACGATGCGTTCCGGGCCCATCTGGCGCGCTTCCCTTCCTCCCGGGACGGGCTTGGCAGCGCAGAGCGCGCGATTCTGGAGCTGGCAAGGGAGGGAAATCTCGCGGCGGATGGGATGTTCCGCATATTCACCGTGAAGATGCAGCTGCTCGGCATGGGCGATCTGCAATTCCGCCATATCCTGAACGGGCTGGCGGAGCAGCCGGAGCCTCTGCTTGCCTGGATGGACGGCGACTGTGATTCGCCGTCTGACCGTGCGGTATTCCGGGAGGGGACGCTCGCATTGACGGCATTCGGGCGACGGGTGCTGGACGGCGCGGCCAACCGCGGCGAAGGCGGGGAGTGGGACGACTGGTACGGAGGCGCGCATGTTGCGGGCAGCCGCCCGGCTTGGCTCTGGGACGGACAGACGGGGCGGCTGGAGGAGAATTCGGCCGTTTCGGGCAAGGATTGATACAGACTTGTTGCGTGACAATTCTGCCTATGGTAGTATAGGCGTAATATCTACTCGGATGAATTCGCATAGCTGAACAGTTACTTGAGCGTACCGAAAGGCCTGCCGTAACCCGCTTCGCTTATGTCGTATCTTCACCAGGGTAACCAGGGCAGGAGGTGTCAACATGCAAAGAGGAACTGTGAAATGGTTCAACGCCGAGAAAGGCTACGGCTTTATCGAGGTTGAAGGTGGCGGCGACGTATTCGTCCACTTCTCCGCAATCACGGGCGAAGGCTTCAAAACGCTTGACGAAGGTCAAAGCGTGGAGTTCAACGTCGTAGAAGGCAGCCGCGGACCGCAGGCTGAAAACGTAGTTAAGCTGTAAGCTTGATTGCGAAGAGAACCGGGATCTTGGGATCCCGGTTTTTTTGTTTTGAGCAAGGGATGGATATGAACCCAATCCTGCCTATTGATTCAAAGACAGCAGCATCACTTATTCCCTTTTTGGACATGGATCGGAGGCCGCGGTTATGGCCGGAATCGGAAAAGGAAACCTAAGATAGGGTTGTCGATTTCTCTCGAATGCGGTAGAAAACGACAACAATAGGGGATATCAGGTAGAAAAAATGGCCTGTTGTTGGTAAAATTGCCCTGACTAATGAATAGACAGGGGGAAATCGCTTGCGAGCATGGCGTGCTTTACTCCTTTTGGCCATCGCCTCGGCCATCCTGCTGGCCGCCTGCGAGGCCTCGGGGGAGCGGCCGCCTCAGGAGCGGATCGTCAAGCTGCTGACGGCGAAGAAGATGGAGGGCAGGCTGGCGGGGACGGCCGGCAACGAAGAGGCTGTCCAAGCGATCGGAGAGGAATTTGCCCGTATCGGCCTGGAGAAATACAGCGGAGACGACTACCCGGTCCTATTTCCGTACCGATCGGCAGAACGCAGGGAGATCGGCCTGAAGGTGACGATGAAGGACGGCAGCGTCAAGGAGCTGGTGTATGGTAAGCATTTCCGGGAACGCGTCATCCGGATGGATCTCGACGCTACGGCCGAGCTGAAGCTGGGCGAGGATTCCATCGGCTCGCTGACGGCCGGTACCGCATTCGTGGCGGCATCGGAGGAGGAGCTCGATCGGGCGCAGAAGGGGAGCACTCGGTTCATCCTGGCCCGCACCGACATGCTCAAGCAATATCCCGCCCGGCGGAATCTTAATGTGCCCGTCGTGGATATCAATGACGATACATATATCTTTCTGAAGAAGAAGCAGGAGGGAATTGAAAGCATCTCTCTGCGAATGAAGTATGAGGACAAGGAAGAGGCGAAGGCCGCCAGCGTCATCGGCAAAATCTCAGGCACGTCTGCAAGCGGACCGGATCACCATGTCCTCGTCCTTTCGGCGCCTCTCGATTCCCTGGGCTCGGACGCCGGGCAGATCTATGAGGGCGCTTCCCGGGCCGCGGCTGTCAGCGTGCTCGCGGGGCTGGCGGAATCGCTGAAGGCCCTTTCGGAAGAGAGGCCGTTTTATTCCGACATCGTCTTTTGCGCCTTCAATGGGAGGGAAAACGGGCTTCAGGGAAGCCAGGCTCTCGTCGATTCCCTCTATGATTCCAATGTACACCTTTCTGCGGTCAGCTTGGATGCGGTGGGGGTCAAAGGCGGCAAGCTCAACTTGCTAACCGACAACACGAAGAATCGTTTTGTAACCTCACTGGCGGATGTATTGAAGCAGGACGGCTTCAATGCGGATATACGCCACAACTTTGACGGCGATCATGCTTCCTTCGGCTATTATTCGCTCCCTGCGGTGTCGTTCGGGCTGGAGGAGCCGAACAGCGTGCGGACGGTCCGGGACCGGGCAGAGAATCTTGATTACGGGGAGCTGTCGCGAATTTCCGGCATCATTCTCGACTTTGTCCAAAAGCAGGACGAAGAGGCGAAGCTGGAGCATAACCACGCGGAGCTATATCCGTTCGGCCGGGAGAAATCGATGTATGAATACCAGGACGTCAAGCAGCAGCTGGTGCAAAGAGAGATGGCCAAACTGGCGTTCAAGCAGTACGAGCTGTTCGAGAATAAAGAGCAGAACATTCGGGAGCTGGTCTCGAACCCGTATCAAAACATGGATAAAGTGGAGTTCCAGAATCGATATCCGGGTTATTCTCTCCCGCAGAGCGTGGGGCGCTATTCTCTCCGGAGCGTGATTGCCATCCTGGACGAAAAAGCTTTCGGAGCGGGCAATCTGGATGATCTGGAGCCGAATCGGATTTATACGTCGGACAAGACAGTTGAAAAAAAGGATATCAATGAATTGAGTCTCAGCTACGAAGGGGAGAATGGTTCGGTTCTGTTTTTATCCGTGCTGAACGGAGAGGGAAGCTCGTCCATGCAGAATTCCGATACAATTCCATCTCGAGAGGTTCTGAAAAACGGATTGGAATTCACGGTCTATGATCGCGCCGGAACGGCTTTTTCGGTGCTGTACCCGTTCAACTCCGGAGGGAAGGACTACAAAGCCAGCCTGGTTGCCTATGTAATGACGGATACGGGGATGTCTCCAAAATGGGAGCTTGACGATGCGGAGACGGCCGCGCTGCTGAAGGGAATCGACTGGAAGGGCCTGACTTGAGTCAAGGGAACTGCATGGGAGAGCCGACGCCGGCGCTGAGGATAACGGATGCCCTGCTCAGGGAATAGAGATTGGCGCAGATTCCCCCAGGGCATATTAGGCAGCCATTTTTTAAATAGCAGGAACGTCCATACACAAAAAAGACCCTGGAGAGAGCAGTTCTCCAGGGTCTGTTTGGGTATTTTAGGAACCGCCGCGACGGCTGCCTCCTGCCTTCGTCCGTCAACGAACGTCGGTTGCGGCAAGCAAGGGATAATGGGTGCCGAGCAGCCAAGCCAGCAGCCAGAGGGCGGCGATGGAGACCGCATACAGGGCATCGATGCGCGACCAGCCATAGACGTAATAGTACGTGCGCTTGCCGCTGCCGCTGCGGAAGCGCCTCGCCTCCATGGCGGCGGCCATCCGGTGGGCGCGCCGGATGCTCTGGGCCAGCAGCGGCAGGGCATACATCCGCAGGCGGCCGTAGATTCCTTTGCGTCCGGGGCCGGCTCCCCGGATCTGGAGCGCTTGGCGGAGCGTGAAGAATTCATCCGCCAGCAGCGGAACCATATTGAGGGCGGCCAGGAAGCTGTAGGCGTACTTGGACGGCATCCGGAGCTGCTGCATGAGCGAGTAGAACAAGGCGACCGGACGGGTCGTAAGCGCGAAGGCGAGTCCGACCGCCGCGACCTGGAGCGAGCGGAGCCCCAGATGCAGCCCGCGATAGAAGCTTTCCTCCGTGATCCGGATCAGGCCGAGCTCGAACCAGAGCGTAGCGCCGGTCCCGAACATGATCATGCCGGAGGCTGACGAGATGAAGACAAGCAGGAACGGGGAAGCGTACAGCAGCACGCGCAGAGGCGGATGTCCGGTTGCAAGCAGCGGCAGCAGGGATGCGGCTGCGAGCAGGGCCATGACATTGGGGTTGTGGACGAACAGGGCGGCGACGAACAGCAGCACGGACACCGCTAGCTTCAGCGTCGGGTTGACGCGATGCAGCCAGGTTTCGCGATGGGAAAAGGTCAGATGCATGCCGTGCCGCTGCTCCTTTCCGCAACAAGCCCGCCGTCGACTAGCCACTGCCGGGTCGCGAAGCGCCGGACCAGCTCCGGGTCGTGGGTGATCATGAGAATGGCGCAGCCGCCCGAGCGAAGCCGTTCCAGCTGCTCCATCATCCGCACCGTGCCGCTCGCGTCGAGGCCGAAGGTCGGCTCATCCAGCAGCAGCAGGCGCTGGCCGCCGACCATGGCCGTTGCGACGCTGAGCCTGCGCTTCTGTCCCATCGACAGCTGATAGGGATGGCGGCCGCCGAGGCCGTCGAGCGCGTAGTTCTCCATGAGCGTCCTTGCCCGGCTGCTGCGCTCCGGTTCCCGCAGCGATCGCGGCAAGGAGTAGGCGAGCTCGTCGAGGACGGAGTCCGTCACGAGCTGGAACTCGGGATTTTGGAAGCTCAGCGCGGCATGCTTGGCCATATCCCCGGGCTTTTTCAGGCTTTGGACCGGAATGCCGGGAATGTACAGGCTTCCCTTGGTCTTGATCAGCTTCATGATGGCGAGCAGCAGCGTGCTCTTGCCGGCTCCGTTGACGCCGGTGACGGCGATCCAGTCGCCGGCGTTCACTGCGAGCGGGCCGGTCCGCACCTTGGGCCGGCCGCCCCGCCATCCTTCCAGACCGTCCAGCTCGAGCAGCAGCTCGGCGGAACGGACGCCAGACGACGGAGCGGTCGCTGCGGGGCGGATGGCGGCATTCCGATCGTAGTCCTCCCAGAAGCCGGGGTACCAGATGCCGTATTCCCGCAGCAGCTCCCGGTGCTCCCGGAACACGAGGCGAGGAGAGCCGTCGGCCTGGATGCTTCCGTCGGGTCCGAATACAATGACCCGGTCCATATCTTCCGCGATGCCGGCAATCTTGTGCTCGACGATGATGACGGTCCGCCCGCCCCAGACGGAGCGGAGCGAGCTCCATACCTGCCGCGTGCCCTCCTCGTCCAGGAGGGCGGTAGGCTCGTCGAGCAGCAGAGCATCGGGCTCCATGGCGATCATGGCCGCGATGGCAAGCCGCTGCTTCATTCCTTGGGACATGCCGGCTACCGGGAAATGGGGGTCTGCCAGGCACAGGCCGACAGCCTCGAGACAGCGAGAGATGCGGGCCGGCATTTCCTCGCGCGCAATGCCCGCGTTCTCCAGCGCGAAGGCGATTTCTTCGTCGGCATACGGCATGCAGAACTGGGAATCCGGATCCTGGAACACATAGCCCGGCCGGGCGGGAACAAGGCAGCAGTCCGCCTTCATCGGGATGCGGATGGCCACCGGCACCAGGCCGCCGAGCACTTGCAGCAGCGTCGACTTCCCGCAGCCGCTCGGTCCGAGCAGCAGCACCTTCTGGCCGTGTTCGATGGTCAGGCTCAGCCCTTTGAAGAGGAGCGGAGTGTCTTCTCCGGGATATCGGAGCCGCAGGTTCTCTACGCGCGCCGCAGGCCCCCCCCGCCCCCCCCCCCCCCTC
>Ga0194137_10000944_pt1 | contig 18304 bp, 24 predicted proteins | sample TARM_MetaG_T3_14_FD_134025 | JGI IMG/M metagenome (GOLD analysis project Ga0194137, IMG submission 134025) | Freshwater microbial communities from Pennsylvania, USA, analyzing microbe dynamics in response to fracking - TARM_MetaG_T3_14 (version 2) | ecosystem: Environmental > Aquatic >... | reverse complement strand
TGTGGCGATTCGTGCGTTAGAGAATTTGTTTCACGATGCAACACCAGATGAGATATCAGAAGGGATCCCTTTTACCAAACAAAGCAGTGCGACCGGCACCATTTCAATCTTAGCCGACTATGATGTCCACGAGAGCGTGAAAGCTTTCACCGACAAAGAAGGCGACAACCGTATACTTAACGCTGTGCTCCACTTGCAGAACAAACGTGCTCCTCGCTCGGTTGTCCTGATCACCAAAGACATCAACATGCGTCTGCGTGCCAAAGGCGCTGGCGTACGTTATGTAGAAGACTATCGTACTGACCAACTGATCGATGACGTCCAGTACCTCACCAAAGGTTTCCAAACCCGACCGGGAAACTTCTGGGATGACATTGAGAATGTAGATAGTTATGCACTCGAAGGCAAAACCTACCACAAACTCGATCGGGAACCGTTTGAACCCACTTACATCAACCAATATGTGATTGACGAAGAGAGTGATTTTGCTGCGCGAGTAGAAACCATCTCAGAAGACAAAATTACCCTGCGAGACTTGAGCCGAGAGCGCATGATGCACCGCAAAGCTTGGGATATCACACCAAAGAATATCTATCAGGCCATGGCGTTAGATGCTCTGCTCGATCCTGAAATTGATTTGGTGATTCTGACCGGTGCTGCTGGTAGTGGTAAAACCTTGCTTGCGATGGCGGCAGCACTAGAGCAAACCGTAGAGAAAAAGATGTTCGATAAGATCATCGTCACTCGTAACACACCGGATATCGGTGAATCTATTGGTTTCCTTCCGGGTACGGAAGAAGAAAAAATGATGCCTTGGCTGGCGGCAGTCACCGACACACTTGAGGCTTTACATAAGAATGACCACTGCACTGAAGGCTCTTTGAAATACATTGTCGATAAGGCCAATATTCAGTTCAAATCGATTAACTTTATGCGCGGACGCTCAATACAAGACGCCTTTGTGTTGCTTGATGAGTGTCAAAACCTGACGGCTTCACAAATCAAAACCATCATCACTCGCTGTGGTGAAGGCACCAAGATTGTATGCTCAGGTAACCTTGCACAGATCGATTCACCATACCTAACCCCTGTTACATCTGGTTTAACTTATATGGTTGAGCGCTTCAAAAACTTTGAAGGCAGCGCCAACATCCATCTCAACGGTGTGGTTCGCAGTCGCTTGGCTGAATTCGCCGAAGAGAATTTATAAGCACATTTGGCGAGATGTTAAGCACATCTCGCCTTTTATTTAAAATAATTATTCACTTTCATAGCGTTTCTATGTTTAACTAGCCTTACTCGTTATTTGTATTTAAGGACTGAGTCATGGCTTTCAATTTACGTCACCGCAATTATCTAAAACTGCTTGATTTTACGCAGAAAGAAATCCAATTCTTACTGGATCTCTCTGCTGATTTAAAACGAGCAAAAAAAGCGGGCACTGAGCAAAAAAAACTAATCGGTAAAAACATCGCGCTCATTTTTGAAAAAGCCTCTACTCGTACCCGCTGTGCCTTTGAAGTGGCCGCTTTTGATCAAGGCGCACAGGTCAGCTACCTTGGCCCTTCAGGCTCGCAAATTGGCGATAAAGAATCGATGAAAGATACCGCACGCGTATTGGGCCGTATGTACGATGGCATTCAATATCGCGGCTTCGGCCAGGAAATAGTAGAAGAATTGGGTAAATATGCTGGTGTTCCGGTTTGGAATGGCTTAACCGATGAGTTTCACCCAACTCAGATTCTGGCAGACTTTTTAACCATGCAAGAATACTCTCGCGGCAAACCACTCAGCGAGGTTAAGTTCGCCTACCTCGGTGATGCCCGCAACAACATGGGTAATTCACTGATGGTTGGCGCGGCGAAAATGGGTATGGATATCCGCTTGGTTGCACCAAAAGCGTACTGGCCGGATGCCGAGTTGGTGCAAACATGCCAAGAATTAGCCAAAGAGAGCGGCGCAAAAATCACCCTCACGGAAAATGTTGCTGAGGGCGTCACAGGTTGTGATTTTCTTTACACCGACGTTTGGGTCTCTATGGGTGAAGCACCAGAAGCTTGGGATGAGCGTGTTGCTCTAATGAAGCCTTATCAGGTCAATATGGATGTGATCAAAGCCACTGGTAACCCACATGTGAAGTTCATGCACTGCTTACCAGCGTTCCATAACGATGAAACCACTATTGGTAAGCAAGTGGCTGAAAAGTTTGGTATGAAAGGCTTGGAAGTGACAGAAGATGTGTTTGAATCCGACTATTCAATTGTGTTTGATGAAGCAGAAAATCGCATGCACACCATTAAAGCAGTGATGGTTGCAACGCTGGGCGATTAGCGAGGAGATAAATTACGTAATCGCTTGCGTCACTAAAAACAAAGCGTATAATTCCCAGCAATTTGTCTAGGGGGGCCCAATGAAATTGATGCATATTGACTATCGTGCAGCTAAAAATTTCGGTAAGCAATTACGCTTACAGGGCAAACTGTTTTCCCCCGTTGTTGAATTTTAAAGCCTCCCTTCTTGGGGGGCTTTTTTATGACTTTAAGAAAATGATAGGGAAGAAGATCATGGCTAACTCGCTTTATAAAAAGCACATCATCTCCATTTCTGAGCTTTCAAGACAAGAATTGGAATTGATTGTTCAAACTGCCGGCCAGCTTAAAGCTGAACCAAAACCTGAGCTGATAAAGAACAAAGTCGTTGCAAGCTGTTTCTTTGAGCCGTCGACTCGTACGCGCTTATCATTTGAGACGGCGATTCAGCGTATCGGTGGCAGCGTCATTGGCTTTGATAATGGCGGTAACACCTCGTTAGCAAACAAAGGGGAAACACTGGCGGATTCGGTTCAGATTATTACCTCTTATGTGGATGCGTTTGTTATGCGTCACCCACAAGAAGGTGCAGCACGTCTAGCTTCTGAGTTTTCGAATGGCGTTCCGGTCATCAATGCTGGCGACGGTTCAAACCAACACCCGACTCAAACTCTTCTCGATTTGTTTACTCTGTATGAAACTCAAGGTCGACTAGACAATCTGAACGTTGCTTTTGTCGGTGACTTAAAATACGGACGCACCGTGCATTCACTTGCTCAAGCTTTGGCTAAGTTTGATAACAACCGTTTCTTCTTTGTTGCTCCAGACGCATTAGCAATGCCTGATTACATCTGTGAAGAACTGGATGAAGCGGGTGTGGAATACAGCTTACACAGTGATATGGAAAGCGTGATCCCAGAACTCGATATCCTGTACATGACTCGCGTACAGAAAGAACGTTTTGACCCATCTGAATACTTACATATTAAGTCAGCTTTCGTTCTGACCGCTTCAATGCTTGAAAATGCCCGTGAGAATATGAAGGTTCTTCACCCACTTCCTCGTGTTGACGAAATCACCACCGACGTTGATAAAACACCTCATGCTTATTTCTTCCAGCAAGCGAACAACGGTGTTTATGCGCGTGAAGCACTGTTAGCCCTAGTTTTGAACGAATCACTGTAATCGGAGACTGTCATGAGTAAAGAAACCAAACTACAAGTCGAAGCCATCAAAAACGGCACAGTGATTGACCATATTCCGGCACAAGTGGGCATCAAAGTTCTCAAACTGTTTGATATGCACAATACCCAGCAGCGAGTGACTATTGGTTTAAATTTGCCATCGTCTGCTCTTGGGCATAAAGATCTGCTAAAGATTGAAAACGTGTTCATCAACGAAGAACAAGCGAACAAGCTTGCACTTTACGCTCCACACGCAACGGTAAACCAAATCGAAAACTACGAAGTGGTGAAAAAGCTTGCTCTGGAGCTGCCTGAGAAGATCAACAGCGTGTTTGCTTGTCCAAACAGCAACTGTATTTCTCACAATGAACCGGTAGAAAGCAGCTTCCGTATTGTCGAAAAAAATAACGATATTCGCCTGAAATGTAAGTACTGTGAGAAAGTGTTCTCCCGCGAAATCGTGACCGAACGCGAGAGCTAATCAAGGCTTTACGTTCTAGGGTATAAAAGGCAAACTGCTAGGGTCTGTTATTTGAGTGTTGATCGCACCGCAAGTAAACAGACCTTTTTAATTCGAATAATGAATGGAATAAGAACCATGACAAAAGTTTTGCACACAGAATCTGCTCCAGCGGCAATTGGTCCATACATTCAAGGTGTTGACCTTGGCAATATGGTTTTAACTTCTGGTCAAATCCCAGTAAACCCAGTAACTGGTGAAGTTTCTGACGATATCGCAGTCCAAGCGCGTCAATCTCTAGACAACGTAAAAGCTGTGGTTGAAGCTTCTGGCTTAACTGTTGGCGATATCGTAAAAATGACTGTATTCGTAAAAGACCTAAACGACTTCGGTACAGTGAACGAAGTTTACGGTAAATTCTTTGACGAGCACAATGTCGCTCACTACCCAGCACGTTCATGTGTGGAAGTGGCCCGCCTACCAAAAGATGTAGGTATCGAAATCGAAGCGATTGCCGTTCGTAAATAATTTGATTTGAGCAATCAGAGCTGCTCTATAGCGTATGATTGAACAAACAAAAAGGGTTGCCTCAGCAACCCTTTTTTATTCCCAAAGAATAAACGCTATTTTTTCGCGTTGCGCTGAGCGACTTCTTTATCAAGCTCTTCCAGCTTCACTTTCATCGCTTCATGACACTGATTTGAAAGTTCACGTACTGACTTATCTTTGTATTCTTCTACAGATACAGGAGGCAGCATTTCAACAATCACGTGGCCGTTATTCCAACGATTTAAGCGTAGCTTATAGGTTGAACTACAAACGATAGGAATAACAGGAACTTGAGCGCCCATTGCTGCATGGAAAGCGCCGGTTTTAAATGGTAATAAGCCTCGACCACGAGAACGAGTACCTTCAGGGAACATCCACACTGATACATCACTGTTTTTAATGCTATCAACGACTTGGTTGATTGTACCTTTCGCTTTTGTTTTGTTTGCTCGGTCAATCAGAATGTTACCCGTCAACCAGTACAACTGACCAAACAGTGGCATCCACGCTAAGCTTTTCTTACCTACAGTAACCACTTTCGGTGTCACTGCTGCCGACACAGTGAAAAGGTCCCAGTTGTTTTGGTGGTTCGCAATGTAAATCGCCTGTCCACGCTTGTAAGCATCTTCTGGAATACGAAGTTCCAACTTAATGCCAAACACTTTCGACATCGCTGCAAACATGCGACCAAAAGTGAATACATGCTTCGGGTTACGCGGGCTTAACAAGCAGTAACCACATCCGAATACAAACATCACCACCGCAAAGATAGCGACAGCAATGATACGAAATAATGCAATCATCTGTTTTCTCCAAAGGAGCTTTACAACCCTAGTTCAGACAAAAATCAAAACTCAGGTCAAAATAAAAAGCCGAAATCAAGAGACTTCGGCCTATATACCAAATTAAAAATTAACTTGCTGCATGCACGCGCTGAATATTTGCGCCAAGTGCCGAAAGCTTATCTTCAATACGCGCGTAACCACGATCAATGTGGTAAATACGGTCAACAATGGTTTCGCCTTGAGCAATACAGCCAGCAATCACTAAGCTTGCAGACGCGCGTAGATCTGTCGCCATCACTTGTGCACCACTTAATGACTCTACATCACCGCAAATTACTGTATTACCTTCGATTTCCGCTTTCGCACCCATACGCATAAGTTCTGGAACGTGCATAAATCGGTTTTCAAAAATGGTTTCAGTAATCACACCGCCACCTTTTGCCATCATATTAAGCAAGGTGAACTGAGCTTGCATATCGGTTGGGAAACCCGGATGCGGAGCCGTGCGAATAGATACCGCTTTCAACTCACGTTCCGTCATATCCAAGCTGATCCAATCTTCACCAGTTTCGATATCTGCACCCGCTTCTTCAAGCTTAGCGATAACTGCTTCCAGTAATTTGGCGTTGGTTTTGCGACAAACGATTTTGCCTTTAGAAACCGCAGCAGCCACTAGGAAAGTACCGGTTTCAATTCGGTCTGCCACAACCGTATGCTTACCACCACCAAGAGACTCAACGCCTTCGATAGTAATAGTGTCAGTACCTGCGCCCGAAATTTTCGCACCAAGTTGGTTTAAGAACTTAGCGGTATCGACGATTTCTGGCTCACGCGCTGCGTTATCTAGAATAGTTTTACCTTCAGCTAATGTAGCTGCACACATGATAGTGATCGTTGCACCAACACTCACTTTGTCCATCACAATGTGCGCACCTTTAAGGCGACCATCAACGCTGGCTTTTACATAACCGTCTTCTAAAACAATCGTTGCACCTAACTGCTCTAGACCGTGAATATGAAGATCCACAGGACGAGCACCGATAGCACAACCGCCAGGTAGCGATACCTGACCTTCACCAAAACGAGCAACCAGTGGACCTAAAGCCCAAATAGAAGCGCGCATTGTTTTTACTAAATCGTATGGAGCACAGAATTGATTTATCTGGCTAGGATCAACGTGAACTGAACCATTACGTTCTACCTTTGCACCTAAGCGCTTAAGCAGTTCCATTGTGGTATCAATATCACGCAGGTGAGGAACATTGCCCACCTCTACTGGCTCAGTTGCCAGAATAGACGCAAATAAAATTGGTAGTGCTGCGTTTTTAGCACCAGAAATGGTCACTTCACCTTGTAGCGGCTTGTCTGACCCAATTACTCGAAACTTATCCATTCACTAACCTTAAAGTGACATCAATTTTTTATCGCGAGCCCACTCTGCAGGCGTGAACGCTTTAATAGAAACGGCATGAACATCGTTGCGCTTAATATATTCCATTAATGGGCCGTATATTAGCTGTTGTTTCTTCACACGGCTCATTGATTCAAAGCATTCATCCACAGCGATAACTTCGTAGTGGCTACCTTCACCTTTACAATGGATCTCTTGAAGGTTGAGTGCTTGATCTAAGATTTCTTTAAGTTGTGTGCTATCCACAATTCACCCCGTTGGAAATTTGTATATGTTGAGACATCAACTCTTCAATATTGCTCAACTGAATTAGTGTGCGCAGCTCTTCTGGCACAAAGCTGAGCATTATATGGCAATTTCGTTTTTTTGCATGCTCTATTAGGTGAATCAACATCACCATACCAGCAGAATCAATACGTTCAACGTTCTGTAAAGAGACTTCAAACTGTTCTGTTTCCGGCTGCCATTGCTGCAACGTTTGCCACAAGAGCGGCACCTTATCACGATCCAGCGCTCCGGTCAGCTTCGCTATCGCGGAATTAACCATCTGCCATTGCGGATGCGTCATTGGGTTTTGCTCTCAAATCGAATCGGTTGTTTCGACAAATCCTGCAATTCTTTTGCAACAGCCAAAATGCCTTCTTGGCGAATTTTGCCATTCCATTCAGATTGTTTACTCGTCAGGAAACTGATGCCTTCGGCTATCATGTCGAACGCTTTCCAATCACCGGATTTTTCTTTGCGTAACTTAAATTCCAGCTTAATGTTTGGACGAGGTGAATCAATGATGTCCACCTTAATGCTCGAAATTCGGCGGTCATCTTCAAGCAAAGGCTCTGGACCAAACTCGATTTCTTGGTTGGTGTACTGAGTCAAAACTTGCGCGTAGTTTGTTACTAAATAAGCACGGAATGCTGAAACAAACTCACCCACATCTTCTCTTTTTGCACCTTTCAAATTTGAGCCAAGCAGTTTTAGTGCCGCATATTGATCATTGACGTAAGGCATTAGCTCTTCTTCAACGATCACTTTTAAGTAATCTGGGTTTTCTTGAATTTTGGGTTGCTCTGCTTTCAAACGCTTAAATGATTGCTCTGCAACTTGCTTCATCATTTTGTACGGGTCAGTGCGGTCAATTTCTTGTGCGTTCACTGTCCATGAAAAGAGCAATACCAACAATATGGTGACATAACGTTTCAACATGGTTTACTCCTTACTAGCCTTACTTTCTGAACCGCCCACGCTATACAGCACCTGACCAATCAAATCTTCTAAAATGAGTGCTGATTTCGTATCTTCAATGAGATCGCCATCTTTCAGCATCTCTTCATCTTCAAATACAAAGCCAGGAATAAGACTGATGTACTGTTCGCCGATCAATCCAGCAGTTAAAATGTGTAAGCTCGAATTGTCAGGAAACTGATTGTATTGGCTATCAATAGCCATAGTCACAACCGGAAGTAAGCTATTCTTGTTCAAAACGATGGATGAGACTCGTCCCACCACGACCCCACCAACTTTGACTGGTGCTCGGACTTTTAAGCTACCAATGTTGTCAAACTCTGCTCGGAGTGAGTAAGTATCGTTTGTTCCCAACCCTTTCACGTCAGCGACTTGAAAAATCATTACCAGAATTGCGCAAATCCCCGCTAGCACAAAACTGCCTACCCAAAATTCTAGTTTACGTGTCTGTTGCATGATTAGTTCCCAAACATCAATGCAGTCAATACAAAGTCTAGCCCCAACACAGCTAGAGACGAATGCACAACAGTTCTTGTCGTTGCTCGACTGATCCCTTCCGAAGTTGGAACCGCGTCATAACCATTAAACAGTGAGATCCAAGTGACAGTGATGGCAAACACCACGCATTTAATCAAACTGTTACCAATATCTTCACCCAGTTCCACCGATGCCTGCATCGTGGACCAGAAGCTACCGTGATCGATGCCTTTCCAGTCAACACCAACCAACTGACCGCCCCATATGCCTACGGCCATAAAAATCATGGCGAGTAGCGGCATAGAAATCAAACCAGCCCATAATCTTGGCGCAATAACGCGCTTTAGAGGATCTACGGCCATCATTTCCAAGCTGGAAATTTGTTCTGTGGCTTTCATCAATCCGATTTCAGCCGTTAGCGCTGAGCCCGCTCGACCAGCAAATAAAAGTGCGGTCACCACTGGCCCAAGCTCACGTAATAATGAAAGAGCGACCATTTGCCCTAAGCTGGTTTCGGCCCCGTAATCAACAAGGATCACGTAGCCTTGCAGACTCAGAACCATGCCAATAAACAACCCTGATACGATAATGATCGCTAAAGATTGGACACCAATGCTGTAGAGCTGTTTAACGAGAAGAGGAAAATTTTTGATGGGATGAGGAGGCCCAAACAGCGCCCCAGAAACCATTAAGCTTGCTCGGCCAAATGATTCACAAATGGCAAAAAAGCGACGCCCTAATAGGCTAACCCGTTGTAATAAATCAGCCAACATGGAAAAGATCCTTTTCGATTGGTTGAACAGGATAACGAAACGGCACAGGGCCATCCGCTTCACCTTTTAAGAATTGTTGAACGCGAGGATCTTCAGTCTTATACAAATCTTGTGGTGTACCTTGAGCGATCACTTTACCTTCCGCCAATAAGTACACCCAGTCAGCAATGCTCATGACTTCCGGCACATCATGGGAAACCACAACAGAAGTGACACCGAGTGCTTGGTTTAAGTTTCGAATCAATTCAACCAATACACCCATAGTGATAGGGTCCTGACCAACAAAAGGTTCGTCATACATGATAAGTTCAGGATCGAGAGCAATCGCGCGAGCCAGTGCTGCTCGTCTTGCCATACCACCGGAAAGTTCACTAGGCATCAAATAAGCGGCGCCACGGAGTCCTACCGCTTCAAGCTTTAAAAGTACTAAAGTGCGGATCAAAGACTCATCAAGGTCAGTGTGTTCTCGGATAGGAAAAGCAACGTTGTCGAATACGTTGAGATCTGTAAACAGAGCACCAGACTGAAAAAGCATGCTCATTTTTTTGCGCGCTTTATATAACTTGTTTCGACTTAACGCTGGAATATTACTGCCATCAAACCAGATCTCCCCTGTTTCAGGATACAGCTGACCACCAATAAGTCGTAAAAGCGTCGTTTTACCAATTCCAGATGGTCCCATGATGGCGGTAATTTTACCTTTAGGGACACGAAGGCTGATGTCATCAAAAATGATTCGGTTAGATCGGGAAAAGGTTAGATTATTTATAGTGACTAAGTCAGTGTCAGACATACTGGCTATTCGCTGCTGTAAGATTCTCATCCATGTGATAGGCCATAATAAGCATATTCATCCCAAATTAAAAGCACTGTTCAATTGCAGCCACATTGAAACTAAAATCTGACTTTAGTTCCAGTTTTATCGGTCAATTTATTGATAAAAGGCCCATCTTTACGTTTTACATCAAGCGTAGGCGCATTTTTTCATTACCTCTACATTTGTATACAAATTTGCCCAAGACTAAAAACAATAAATTGGAACTTCGACTTCCCTTTTCCCTATCAAAGCGTCAAAATCGGCGGTTAAACATTTTAGTCGCTGATTAAGTATAGGAATCACCATGATCGAAGCTGTTGCGTTTCTAATTGTAGGTCTCATTATTTTAGTTTGGAGTGCCGATAAACTTGTCTTCGGTTCTGCAGCTTTAGCACGCAACTTCGGAATCTCACCACTTGTTATCGGTATGACAATTCTGGCCATGGGCTCTTCTGCTCCTGAAATGATGGTTTCAGCAACAGCAGCACTCGATGGCAAAACAGATACCGCCGTGGGCAACGTACTGGGTTCCAATATTGCGAACATCGCCCTGATTTTGGGTATTACAGCATTGATTAAACCACTTGCTATCAGTTCTCCAGTGCTTCGCAGAGAGTTCCCTTTGATGATCGCTGTGACTCTGTTAGCGGGTGTGATTATGTGGAATAACCACCTAGGCTTCTATGAAGGCGTATTGCTGTTCGCTCTATTCGGGGTATTTATCCTCGCAATGCTAAAAATCAGCCGCAACGAACAGACAAATGACGATCTTCTATTGAAAGAGCAAGAGTCGGAAATACCAGATGGCGTAAGCAATTCTAAAGCAGCCATTTGGATCGCGGTTGGTTTGATTCTGCTCCCAGTCTCTGCTGGTTTGCTTGTCGACAATGCCGTCATTATCGCTAAGTATTTCGGAATGAGCGATCTTGTGATCGGTTTGACGATTATCGCAGTCGGTACCAGTCTTCCGGAACTTGCCGCTTCTGTTGCTGGTGTTCTAAAAGGTGAAGATGACATGGCGGTTGGTAATATTGTCGGTTCAAACGTATTTAATATCTTAGCCGTGATGGGTATTCCGGGTATTTTGAACCCTTCGATTCTGAGTGAACACGCGATGGGACGAGACTTTTGGGTCATGCTTGGCGTCTCTCTTCTGCTAGTGGTGATGGCGTTGGGTAAATCGCGCAGCATAAATCGCATTGAAGGTGCGATTCTGTGCATCACCTTTTTGGCGTACCAAACTTATCTATTTATGAATATGGCAGCGTAATTGGAGCGTAATATGTCTAATAACTTTGACTACCGCAGTGTTGCTCAGCAAGTGCTGACAACGGAAATCGAAGCATTACAGCAGCTAGACCAATACATCAATGACGACTTTGTCCACGCTTGTGAAATGATGCTGGACAACAAAAATGGCAAAGTTGTAGTTATGGGTATTGGTAAATCGGGCCATATTGGTAAAAAAATAGCGGCGACACTGGCCAGTACTGGCACTTCAGCATTTTTTGTTCATCCCGGGGAAGCTTCTCACGGCGATTTGGGTATGATCGAACACGGTGACATCGTTTTAGCAATATCGAACTCAGGAGAATCAGCTGAAATTCTCTCTCTATTTCCAGTATTGAAACGATTAAACAATCGCATTATCAGTATGACTGGCAACCCTCAGTCAAACATGGCAAAACTGTCCGATATCCATTTACAAATTACGGTTCCGAAAGAGGCTTGCCCTCTTGGTCTAGCTCCGACATCCAGTACCACAGCAACCTTGGTAATGGGTGATGCATTAGCTGTCGCATTATTGCAGGCTCGTGGATTTACTGCGGAAGACTTTGCGCTTTCTCACCCAGGTGGTGCCTTGGGCCGTAAACTGCTAATGAAACTCGCCGACATCATGCATTTCGGTGAAGCTCTGCCAAAAGTAAAACCAACAGCATTGGTCAGAGAAGCACTGTTAGAAATTAGCCAGAAAGGCTTAGGAATGACAGCGGTAACCGATGAAGACGATCATCTGATCGGTATTTTTACTGATGGCGATTTACGTCGCATTCTTGATAAACGCATTGATATCCATACTGCAACCATCAGTGAAGTAATGACGAAGAACCCGACTGTGGCTTCACCAAACTTGCTGGCTGTTGAAGGTCTAAACCTGATGCAGGAAAAGCGCATTAACGGCTTAATGCTGGTGGAAGATGGTAAAGTGGTGGGCGCATTAAACATGCACGACTTGCTTAAAGCAGGAGTAATGTAATGGCTCACACAGTTGAAACGCTTTATGGTGAGGTTGACGCTTCTATTCTTGCTATCGCAAAAGAGATAAAACTGCTAATTTGCGATGTCGATGGTGTGTTTTCCGATGGCTTAGTCTATATGGGCAATGACGGCGAAGAACTGAAGACATTCCACACCCGTGATGGCTATGGCGTAAAATCACTGATGAATGCGGGAATTGAAGTCGCCATCATCACTGGTCGCCAATCAAAAATCGTTGAAAACCGCATGAATGCGCTTGGTATAAAACTTATTTACCAAGGCCAAGACGATAAAGTGAAAGCGTACAACGATATTTGCCAAAAATTAGCCATAGAACCGCAACATACAGGCTATATTGGTGATGACTTAATCGATTGGCCAGTAATGGAAAAAGTAGCGCTTAAAGTCTGTGTTGCAGACGGGCATCCACTGCTTGCTAAACGCGCTAACTATGTAACAACAATTAACGGTGGACGTGGTGCAGTACGTGAAGTGTGTGATTTGATTCTACAAGCACGTAACGAGTTGGACGTTCATAAAGGCTTAAGTATATGAGTTTGTCTCGTATTCTTTATACGATACTTCTGTTTGTCGCTTCATGGTCTGCTTATTACCTGTTCGACAAAGAACAAACGGCTGACATCCAAGTAGCTCCTAATTTGGAACTACCGATGTTTAGCGGAATCAATTTAGATAACGTCTCTTACAACGAGAGTGGCGTAAGAAGTTATGTGATCACATCGACACATTTGGATCACTATGCCAAGAGTGGCAATACCATTTTTGATACTCCGATATTAAAAATCTATCGCGAAGGAACCAATCAAGAGTGGGAGATCACAGCAAAGCGCGGTATTTTAGCTAAAGATAACGTCTTAACGCTGTATGATGATGTTATCGTGAAGAATTTACTCGACGATTCTGGTTTTGATAAGCTCACGACCACAAGAATGAGCATTCATCTCAAGAACCGTGATTTTTGGGCTGATAATCCAGTAGATTTGAACGGTCCGCAATTTGAAACAAATGGACAGGCGATGAAAGGTAACTTTGGTGACCATTCGGCTGTTCTTTATAACCATGTACAAGGTAGATATGAAACTCTCACACCTTAGTCTTATTGCTTGCTTACTGACTTCTGGTCAGGCTCTTGCTCTATCAACCGATAGCCAGCAACCTGTGTACATTGACTCTGACAGCCAACAGTTAGATATGAAAAGTAACCGAGTTACTTTCCTTGGCGATGTAAAGCTGAAACAGGGCAGCATTAATATCAACGCTGATAAGTTGATCGTCATTCGTAATGCAAAAACTGGACAAATTGAAGAAATAGAAGGTTATGGTGATGTAGCCACTTTTTCTCAGCTCACTGACGATGGAAAAACACTGTACGGTGAAGCAAAAGAGCTGTATTACAAAATGGCTGCCGATGAGTTGACCATGGTAGATAAAGCCTTACTGTCTCAAGATGACAGTGAAATTCGTGGTAACAAAATTCGCTACCAAATTTCATCGCAAAAACTTATTGCTGACGGCAATGGCGGTGGTCGAGTATCCACTGTTCTTCAGCCACAAGCAGCACCAAAAGAATAACTATGGCGATCCTAAAAGCAGAACATTTAGCGAAAAGCTACAAAAAAAGAAAAGTCGTCTCTGACGTAAGCCTAAAAGTAGAATCAGGGCAGATTGTTGGATTACTAGGGCCGAACGGTGCCGGAAAAACAACCTCTTTCTACATGATTGTAGGCTTGGTAGCTCGTGACGAAGGTACCATCAGTATTGATGATAAAGACATCAGTATTTTACCAATGCATAGCCGTTCTCGTATGGGGATTGGTTATTTGCCACAAGAAGCGTCCATCTTCCGCAAACTTTCAGTGGAAGATAACATCATGGCCGTATTGCAAACACGTGAAGAATTGAGCCGAGAAGAACGTCAAGACAAGCTTGAAGATCTGCTCGACGAATTCCACATTCAGCATATCCGAAGCAGTGCAGGTATGGCATTGTCTGGTGGTGAGCGTCGTCGTGTTGAAATTGCCCGTGCTTTGGCTGCGAATCCGCAATTTATTTTGCTGGATGAACCCTTCGCTGGTGTTGACCCTATTTCCGTTATCGACATAAAAAAAATCATTGAGCACCTTCGTGATCGCGGACTGGGAGTCCTGATTACTGACCACAACGTCCGGGAAACTCTGGACGTGTGTGAGAAAGCTTATATCGTGAGTCAAGGGCACTTAATTGCAGAAGGAACGCCGCAAGAAGTGTTAAATAACGAACAAGTGAAGCAGGTATATCTCGGTGAACAATTCCGTCTAGGATTAGATCATAGAAAACTATAACAACAAGGTAGTCGTTACTGAATGAAACCCTCATTACAGCTTAAGTTAGGCCAACAGTTAGCTATGACACCACAGTTGCAGCAGGCGATTCGTCTGCTTCAACTGTCCACATTAGATCTTCAACAAGAGATTCAGGAAGCACTGGACTCTAACCCCCTGTTAGACGTTGAAGAACCGGGGGACGATCTGTCATCAACTGATGCCACTCACAATGCAAATGAGGAAAAAGAAGCAACAGCAGATGCCATAGATACTGACCCTAAAGACAGTTCTGAATTAATTGAAAAATCAGAAATCAGCTCTGAACTCGAAATCGACACCACCTGGGAAGATGTATACAGCGCCAATACTGGCAGTACAGGGATTGCGCTAGATGATGACATGCCTGTTTATCAGGGTGAAACAACCCAGTCTCTGCAGGATTATCTAATCTGGCAACTCGACCTCACTCCATTTAGCGATATTGACCGTTCTATAGCTATGGCTCTGATTGATGCCATTGATGATTATGGTTATCTCACCGTTTCTCTGGAAGATATTCAGGAAAACTTCTCTGAGGAACAAGAGATCGAGTTAGATGAGATTGAAGCGGTACGTAAGCGTATTCAACAATTTGATCCACTTGGCGTTGCTTCACTCAACCTGCAAGATTGCCTGTTATTACAACTGGCAACTTACCCGCAAGATACACCGCGCTTAGACTATGCGAAACAGATCCTGACCCATCATATCGATCAGCTTGGTAATCGAGATTACAAACTCATCCTGAAAGAGACTAAACTCAAAGAAGATGAGTTGCGCGAAGTCCTTCAATTGATTCAGCAACTCGATCCAAGACCCGGAAGCCGTATTGCTTCGGAGCATGCAGAATATGTCATTCCTGATGTATCTGTGTATAAAGAACACGGAAAATGGATTGTTACCATTAACCCTGATAGTGTTCCAAAGTTGAAAGTGAACCAGCAATACGCCAACCTTGGAAGAGGAAATAGTGCAGACAGCAACTACATCCGAACCAATTTACAAGAAGCAAAATGGTTAATTAAAAGCCTGGAAAGCCGAAACGAGACTTTGCTCAAAGTTGCAAAGTGCATAGTTGAACACCAGCGTGATTTCTTTGAATATGGCGAAGAAGCCATGAAGCCGATGGTACTCAATGACGTCGCGCTGGCCGTGGAGATGCATGAATCAACCATTTCTCGTGTTACGACACAGAAATACATGCATACACCACGAGGTATATTTGAACTGAAGTACTTTTTCTCTAGTCACGTCAGCACAGACAATGGTGGAGAATGTTCATCTACCGCGATTCGTGCCCTGATCAAAAAACTGGTTGCTGCCGAAACGCCGGCCAAACCATTAAGTGACAATAAAATCGCGGCTCTACTTGCTGACCAGGGGATTCAAGTCGCAAGACGAACGATTGCGAAATACCGTGAATCTTTGGGAATAGCCCCCTCTAGTCAGCGTAAACGCCTGCTATAAGGCCAAACAGAGAAGGAAAGTCTATGCAAATCAATATTCAAGGCCATCACATTGATCTTACCGATTCAATGCAAGACTATGTTCACTCCAAATTCGAAAAGCTAGAACGATTTTTTGATCATATAAATAGCATTCAAGTGATTTTACGTGTTGAAAAGTTGCACCAGATCGCCGAAGCTACGCTTCATGTAAATCAAGGGGAAATCCACGCCACTGCGGACAGTGAAAATATGTACGCAGCGATAGATGGCCTGGTGGATAAACTCGTTCGACAACTCAACAAGCATAAAGAAAAGCTAAGTAGCCATTAACCATGCAATTAAGCGAAGTACTTTCATTGGACTGCACAAAAAGTGCAGTCCAATGCTCTAGTAAAAAAAGAGCCCTCGAAATCATCAGCGAAATCGCTGCCAGTCATACCGGACAAAACGCCACTGAACTATTTGAATGTATGCTCAGCCGAGAAAAAATGGGCAGTACAGGTATTGGTAATGGCATCGCCATTCCTCATGCCCGGATGAATTCCAGTGATGATGCGGTTGCGGTATTGCTTCAGTGTGAAGCACCTATCGAATTTGATGCGATAGATAACCGCCCTGTTGATCTTCTGTTTGCTCTGTTGGTACCTGAAGCACAGTGCAAAGAGCATCTTAAAACATTGTCAAGTATGGCTGAACGCCTCAACGACAAGCAGATATTGAAACAACTTCGTAAAGCACAAAGCGACGAAGAACTGTACAATATTATGGTCCAACCATAATAGGTAACTCTCATGCGCTTAATCGTTGTTAGTGGTCAATCTGGAGCAGGAAAGAGCGTCGCGTTACGTGTCTTAGAAGATTTAAGCTATTACTGCGTAGATAACCTACCTGTCAGTTTGTTAGATTCGTTTATCGAATCCGTTCAGGATAGCAAACAGAATGTTGCTGTTAGCATTGATATCCGAAACCTGCCTAAAGAACCCGCTTTGGTCGAAGGCATTCTCCACCAGCTCAAACAAAACAATGACGTCAGTGTGCTGTTTCTTGATGCAAGTAAAGAAACACTGCTGAAGCGCTATAGTGAAACACGCCGTATTCACCCACTCTCTTTAAGTGATAAAAAGCCGACACTCGAACAAGCCATCGATCTTGAAAAACACTTATTGGAACCACTAAAAGAACAAGCAGACTTACTCATCGATAGTACAGATAAATCACTGCACGAACTGAGTGAAACCGTTCGCATGAGAATTGAAGGCAGGGAACGCAAAGATCTAGTGATGGTCTTTGAGTCTTTCGGTTTTAAATATGGTCTGCCGAGTGATGCTGATTATGTTTTTGATGTACGCTTTTTACCGAATCCTCACTGGCAGCCAGATCTGCGTCCTCTAACCGGCCTCGATGCTCCGATTAAAAGCTTTCTGGAAGCTCACAGTGAAGTGATTGAATTAAAACTTCAGATCCAGTATTTCTTTGAACAGTGGTTACCATTGCTAGAGAAGAATAATCGCAGCTACGTTACCATAGCTATTGGCTGTACCGGCGGTAAGCACCGCTCTGTCTATATTACCGAGCAATTGGGTGAGTATTTTGCCTCACTGGGGCATCAGGTACAGATCCGACATACATCGTTAGAAAAACATCACGAAGGTCAGTTGGCCAAATAAAGGACTCTTTATGCAGCAATCCAGTCGTACCGTTCTGATTCAGAATCGCCTTGGCCTTCATGCCCGAGCCGCCGTAAAACTGGTTGAGCTTGCTCAGTCGTTTGATGCCATTCTCACAATCCAGAGCCAGGAAGGTAAGGAAGCCACCGCAGACAGTGTGATGGGCTTACTGATGCTGGAATCAGCACAAGGGCAAAATGTCACTATCTCGGCTGAGGGTTCACAAGCAGAGCAGGCTCTGGATGCTGTCTGCCACTTGATTGAAGATAAATTCGACGAAGACGAATAAGCCGCAGTGCTTCTTTCCTACTCTTTACTCTAAATGACAAGTATTTTTCCTCATTTAATAAGTTCTTATTAAATAACGCATATACTTTTTATAAACATACGTTATGTATTCCGGTAGCAGCCTTAATCAGAAAGGAATAATTTCCAGTGGGAAAGGCATCTTGAGGTTACTTGAGTATAAAATTAAGTTACTATTCAGCGCATTGTAAGTATTTATTAACAAGGGGGAAGCAATGGCCGAGCAAATAGAGTTTGACCAGGCACACAATACC
>Ga0194137_10000939_pt1 | contig 18316 bp, 7 predicted proteins | sample TARM_MetaG_T3_14_FD_134025 | JGI IMG/M metagenome (GOLD analysis project Ga0194137, IMG submission 134025) | Freshwater microbial communities from Pennsylvania, USA, analyzing microbe dynamics in response to fracking - TARM_MetaG_T3_14 (version 2) | ecosystem: Environmental > Aquatic >... | reverse complement strand
CATGCCCAGCCTAGGCTGGGCATGCTTACTTACAGCAGGACACTCCTGTGCGCACTTCAAACTTGATTGGCGGCATGGCCGTGTTGGCCGTGCTCACCTTGACTTGCCTTGCCCCTCGGCTGGCGCAGGCGCACGATGCGCCCGCCACCGCCATTCTGGAACCGGCCACGCCAGAGCAGAAGGTCTATCTTCAGCAACTGCAAGCCCAGGCCAGCCAGCAAAAGCTGGCCGATGAGCTCATGTGGCAGACACTGATGCACTACCGTGTGCACCCCATCGCACGCGTCAACCGCAGCCTGGCCGACGACCCCGAATTCTTTCTGGCCCCCACGGGCAAATACCAGCCAGGCGCAGAACTGGACGCCACGCTCGCCGCCTTCTTCGACCCCACTTTGCGCTATGCGCTGGATCAGTCTGCGGCCTGCCGCTTCGTCGCGCGCTACCAATGGCTGGACGAACGGCTGCACTTCGACCCCAAGCTGCTGCCCGAGCCCAACTGCGTGCGCTACCGTCAATGGCGCGAGGGCATTGCTGCCGAGAAGGTGACACTGATCTTCCCTTCGGCCTATCTCAACAGCCCGGCCTCCATGTATGGCCACACCTTCCTTCGGCTTGACCCCAAGCCCGCCAGCGGCCCGAAGGCTTCACCACTGCTGTCGTATGCCGTGAACTACGCGGCCAATGGCAACGAGAACGAAGGGCTGGCTTTTGCGTTCAAGGGGCTGACGGGCCTGTATGCCGGCGCCTTCACCAATTCGCCCTATTACATCCGCATCCGCGAATACAACGACCTCGAGAACCGGGATATCTGGGAGTACGAGCTCAACCTCACGCCGAAAGAGGTCGACCGGCTCATGGCCCACACATGGGAGCTGGGCCCCACCGTTTTCGACTACTACTTCTTCGACGAGAACTGTTCGTACCACCTGCTGTCGCTGATCGATGCCGCCAGGCCCGAACTGCGTTTGTCGGAGCAGTTCACCTGGTGGGCCATTCCTCTGGACACGATCAAGGCCATTGCCAGGGTACCGGGCCTGGTCACGTCCGTGCGCTACCGTCCGGCCAACAGCTCCGAGCTGCATTACCGTGCGAACCTGCTGGGACCGCAGAGCGCCGCGCAAGCCAAGGCGATCATGCAGGGACAACTACCCGTCGAACGCTTGAGCGAGCTGGAGCCTTCGCCGGAGCGCCGCGCCCTGATCCTGGAAACCGCCGAGCGACTGACGGCCTATGACGCCACACGCCATGTCAGTGTGGACAGCGAGACCCAGAAACAGCGCATCAGCTTGCTGGCCGCCCGGGCGGCGCTGCCTTCCGGCCCCGCCTTGACCGTGCCCACACCCCGCATGGATCCCACGCAGGGCCATGACACCGCCCGTGTCGATCTGATGGTGGGGCAGCGCAATGGGCATGGGATGGTGATGTTGCAGGCGCGTCCGGCCTATCATGAGCTGATGGACACCGAAGAGGGCTACCAGCGCGGCGCGGCCATCACCTTCTTCAGTCTGGCCATGAGCAAGACCTCCGACGGCCATGTGCAATTGGAGCGCTTCGTGCCGGTGGAGATCGCGTCACTAAGCCCCCGCGAGCCGCTGCTGTCGGCGCGTTCGTGGCGTGTGCATGTCGGACTGGAGCGCAGCAATCAGGTGCGACAGGATGGCACCCGGCCGCTGGGCCTGAACCTCAATGGCGGCCCTGGTCTGTCTTATGAGCTCTCGGCCGATCAGCGTGTCCTGGGCTATGTCTTCCTGGACAACCAGGCTCGCTGGGACCGTGCCCTGCCACGTGAGCCCTGGGCCATCGGCAGTGGCCTGGCGCTGGGCATGCTGGCGGACCCGAGCCCATCATGGCGCGTTCAGGTCGAGGTGTCAGGTCGCGCCTACCTGGACAGACAACCGGCTGAAACCAGCCTGCTCCTGCGCTCGCGCTACAGCCTTGACAAGCACTGGAACCTCCATGCGCAATGTGACACCACCAAGCGCAGGGAGGCACCCGTCAGCCAGAGCTGCCTGATTGGTGTGCAGCGCTATTTGTGAGCCGCCCCAAAAAACGGCCTCCGCATGCCAGCATGCGAGGCCGTTGTTCGTTGGCAAACCGGCTGGGCCGGCCTTGCCTCAAGCGCAAGGATCAGAAGTGGTATTGGCCGCCAATCGAGAGCATGCGGATGGAGCCGCTACCCATGCCGCTGATGACTTCGGTCGTGTTGCTGAAGTCCGCTTCAACAGAAGCCGAGAAGCTCTTGGTAAAGGCGTACTCCAGCCCCAAACCGAACAAGGCTTTGATTTCCGACTTGGAGTCGGAGCCCGAGGCGCTGGTGATGACCTGCGTGGCCTTCAGTTTCGTTTCCATATTGGCCAGACCCAGGCGCGCGACACCACTCAGTTCAGGCGTGAAGTTGCCGCGAACCGCACCGACCACGAAGGGTGCACTCGACTCCAGATCAACCTTGATGTTGCCGTAGGGATAGACGTAGGCCGTGGCAGAGGGCTTGCCGAAGTTGATGTAGCCAGCCTCCACAGAGAACACAGGATTGAGCTTGTAGCCCACATAGAGCTTGTAGCCCGTGTCATTGTTCTTGCAATCGCTGGTACCAGAACAATCGGCGTTCACGTTGGTTGCGCCAACAGAACCACCCACATAGACCTGCGCCGAAGCGCCCCCCACAGCCGCCAATAACACCGCGGCTGAAATCAGCTTCTTCATGTTCATATAAACCCCAAATACTCAATAGTGCGTCGGCAATTCGACGCGCGAAGTGTAGATAAATGAGGCCGCTCGATACCCCCATGGACACGGGGAAATGTGGTGCGCAAGACGCAAACTGGACGTCGGTTTAGTCCGGGGGATTAGGAATAGAAGACAGCGGAGGCCCCAAAGAGAAACAGCCTCGCCCTGCCAGGCTGTTGATGTCGGCCCCCTCGCTCCCTCTTTTCGCGTCAGGCCCCTCGTCAGAAGCGGTACTGCGCCCCGACAGAGATCATGCGGATCAGGCCGTTGCCGGTTTCCGCCACGTCAGCCGCCTTGGTGAAGTCGGCTTCCACCGATGCCGACAGGTTCTTGTTGATGGTGTATTCAAGCCCGATACCATAGTAGGCGCTGATTTCCGACATGGAGTCGCTACCCGATGCGCTGGGCACGGACACGTCGATCTTGCTGGTGACATTGGCCATGCCCAGACGCCCCACCAGCTTCATGTCGGGTGCCACCGTGCCGCGAATGGCCCCCAGGATGAACACGGCGCTGGAGCGCAGATCAACCGAAACCAACCCCACTCCTGACACATTGCCCGAAGCGGAGAACTTGCCGAAATTGGCATAGCCTGCCTCCAGCGCGAACACCGGGTCGATGGCGTAGCCTGCGTACAGCTTGCCGCCAACAGCGTTCTTGTCGCATTTACTGGCACCTTGGCAATCCACGTCCTGGTTGGTGGCGCCAAGCGCGCCGCCCACATAGACCTGCGCCGAGGCGCCACCCACACACGCCAGCAACGCTGCCGCCGCGATCAGCTTTTTCATGTCCATACAAACCCCAATGCAAAGTAGTTAGTTGGTCTGGGCCCATGACATGGCCCCGTCAAACCTGGATTCCCCAGACAGGTCATCGACCGATGTCCAGCGATTATGTATGAAGACCATCGCGCCCCATCCCAGGCCACAGCGGAGCAAGGCACGGACATACCCCAACTAGAATGGCGCCACATCGTCGTAGTAGCAAGACCTGGTGGAGACAGCATGAACACACGCTCCGACCCCGCGCTGGCTGGCCAATCGCCGTACCCGCATCTGCTGTCGCCACTGGACCTGGGCTTCACCACGCTGAAGAACCGCGTGCTGATGGGCTCGATGCACACGGGCCTGGAAGATGGCCGCGATCTGAGCAAGCTGGCCGCCTACTTCCGTGAACGGGCAGAGGGGGATGTGGGGCTGATCGTGACCGGTGGTTTCGCGCCCAATATCGTGGGCTGGGCCAAACCATTTGCGGGCACCCTGTCTACATCGGGTGCGGCCCGGCGCCATCAGGTGGTGACGCGCGCAGTGCATGAGGCCGGCGGCAAGATCGCGTTGCAGATCCTGCACACGGGGCGCTACGCCTACCATCCGCTGGCGGTGGCACCGTCGCGCATCCAGTCGCCCATCTCGCTGTTCAAGCCCTTTGCGCTGTCGGCACGCGGTGTGGAGCGGCAGATCCGCGCCTTCGTCAATTGCGCAGTCAAGGCCCGTGAAGCGGGCTACGACGGCGTGGAGATCATGGGCTCGGAGGGTTACTTCATCAACCAGTTCCTGGCCCGCCACACCAACCAGCGCACGGACGAATGGGGTGGCGACTACAGCCACCGCATGCGCCTGCCCGTCGAGATTGTCGAGCGCACACGCGAAGCCGTGGGCCGCGACTTCATCATCATCTACCGTCTGTCCATGATCGACCTGGTGCCCAATGGCAGCACCTGGGACGAGGTGGTGACCTTGGGCAAGGCCATTGCCACGGGCGGCGCCAGCATCATCAACACGGGCATCGGCTGGCATGAGGCGCGCGTGCCCACGATCGCCACGAGCGTGCCGCGCCGGGCCTTCACCTGGGTCACGCAGAAGATGAAGCAGGAGCTGGCATCGGCGGGCATCGCCATCCCGCTGGTGACGTCCAACCGCATCAACACGCCCGAGGTGGCCGAGGCTGTGCTGGCCGATGGCTGCGCCGACATGATCTCGATGGCGCGCCCGCTGCTGGCCGATCCTTTCTTTGTCAAGAAGGCCGCACAAGGCCGCGCCGACGAGATCAACACCTGCATCGCCTGCAACCAGGCTTGCCTGGATCACATCTTCCGCAACAAGCTGACCTCCTGCCTGGTCAACCCGCGCGCCTGTCATGAGACCGAGCTGGTGTTCAAGCCCACATCGGCCAAGCGCAAGATCGCCGTGGTGGGGGCGGGCCCGTCGGGCTTGACCGCCGCCACGGTGCTGGCCGAGCGTGGCTTCGATGTCGACCTGTTCGATGGGGCCGATGAGATCGGCGGCCAGCTCAACATGGCCAAGCAGGTACCGGGCAAGGAAGAGTTCCACGAGATGCTGCGTTACTTCCGCAAGCGCGTGGAGCTGACCGGCGTGAGGTTGCATCTGCAGATCCGTGTGGATGCGGCGCGCCTGCAAGGCTATGACGAGGTGATCGTCGCCACGGGCGTGAGCCCGCGCAACCCCAGGATCCCCGGGCAGGACCACCCCAAGGTGCTGAGCTACATCGATGTGCTGCGCCACAAGAAGCCGGTGGGGCGCAAGGTGGCCATCATCGGCGCGGGCGGCATCGGCTTCGATGTGGCCGAGTACCTGGTGCACGATGGGCACTCGACGACGCTGGATCTGGAAGCCTGGAAGGCCGAATGGGGCGTGACCGATCCGGCTCTGTCACCGGGTGGTGTGGTCAATGGCCCGGCGCAGGTGAGCCCGCCTGCGCGCGAGGTGACGCTCTTGCAGCGCAAGAAGGGCAAGCTGGGCGATGGCCTGGGCAAGACCACGGGCTGGATCCACCGCACGACCTTGAAGATGAAGAACGTCGAGATGGTGGGCGGCGTGAACTACGAACGCATCGGTGATGAGGGGCTGCTCATCAGCTACGGCGAGGAGCGCAAGGACCCGACCTGGATCGCCTGCGACAACGTGGTGCTGTGCGCGGGCCAGGTACCTTTGCGAGCGCTGGCCGATGAACTCGGTGAGAGTGGGCGCTCGGTGCACGTCATCGGCGGGGCCTTTGAAGCCGGCGAGCTTGATGCCAAGAAGGCGATAGACCAGGCGGCGCGGCTGGCTGCCAGGCTTTGACAAATGCCTAGCAAGCAGCGCATGTGGGCACAAAGGCCCACTGCGCACACTCGACCCTGTTGCCCTTACTGGCCGATCTTGACCGGCACCGATTTCACGCTGCCATCGGCCTGAGGTACCTTGACCACGAGGTTGAGCGTGCCCTTGAAGTCGGCCGGCGGGGTGCCCGTGAAGGCGCCTGTGGCCGGGTCGAACTTCACCCATGAGGGCATGGGCTTGCCGTCCGCCGTCTTGACCTCGATGGTCTTGCCAGGCGGCAAGTTGGCCGGCAGCTGCACCACGGCCTTCACCTGAGGCCCGGCCGCTGCACCTGTCTTCTCGGTGACGCCGCCCTTGGCCTGGATACTGGTCTTGGTGACGTCGACTTCAGCGCCGGCCTTGGTCATGCCCAAGGTGGCGCCACCACTGACGGCATCCGACTTCTGGATGCCACCAGCCGCGTTGATGCTGGCCGAGCCATCGACCTTGGCTTGCGTGCCCTCCATCGAGGTGCCGCCGCCCGAGTTGATCTTGAGGTTGCCACCGCCGTTGATGGTGACGCCTTCCTTGCTCGTGCCACCGCCGATCTCGGCCCGGTTGATGACGGCACCACCATCGCCCGCCGTGCCACCGATGGCACCGCCCACATGGCTGCTGGTGGCCGCCTTGAGGTTGACGTTGCCGCCCGCGGCGATGTTGGTGTCGCCACCGCTGTCGACCTTGGTGCCCACCAGGGTCACGTCCTTGCCCGCGACAATGTCCACGCCCTGGCCACCGGCGATGCTGGCCACGCTGGACGTGGTCGACTTGCTGCCCGCAAGCTGGAAGCCGTTGTCGGCCGAGGCCATCTCATTGGTCTTCTTGGTCGTCTTCTTGCCATCGTCGCCGGTGGTGGTCTCGTGCTTGGTGGAGCCACCAATCGAGCCGCCCACCGACAGGTCGGACGACGTGCTCTCGGCCGCCTTCACGTTGACGTTGCCACCCGCTGCCACCGTGGTCTTGCCTTGGGCTGCCACCTGCGTGCCTTCCAGCGTGGTGTCATTGCCCGACGACAGCTTCAGGTTGCCGCCCGACTGGATGGTGCCGCCCTTGGCCGTGGTGCTGCTGCTTTGGCCATAGTCGGCGCTGGCACCGAAAGAGCCTTCCTTGCTGGACGAGGGCTTGGTGGTTTCGCCGGTCTTGGCGTTGGTGCCCCCCTTGTCATTGGACTTGCTGGCACCGATCTTGGCGCTCACATCCAGCGACTGGCTCGACGAGGTGTCCTTGGCCGCATTGAAGGCGAGGTCGCCCTTGGCCGCGATGCTAGCATCACCCTGCGAGGCAATGTTGGTGCCCTCGAAGCTGGCATTGCCGCCGGACTTCACGTTCAGCTTGCCACCCGACTGGATGTTGCTCACCACCGCTTGTGAGGCGTTCGAGCTGCTGTCGTTGTAGCCGCCACTGGCTTCGATGCCACCTGACGAACCACCCTTGCCCTTGCTGGCCGAGATCTCAGCCGCCACGTTGTAGCCAGTGGTCGAGCTGGACTGGGTGTTGCGCGCGGCATCGACCTTCAGGTTGCCGCCTGTGGTGATGTTGGTGTCACCTCCGGAGTTGAGCTGCGTGCCTTCCAGACGGGTGTCGCCCTTGGTGTTGATCTTGAGGTTGCCACCGGCGTTGATGCCGCCGACCACGGCTTCGGACGAGCTGTCCTTGGTGGTCGAGGTGTCATAGCCGCCGCCCAGGCTGCCGCCCTTGAGCTTGATGTCGACCTTGAGTTCCGCCTGCCCCTTGCTGTCGGTGCTGGTGGAGGTGCTGGTGTTGGCTGCGGCCTTGTAGTCCAGCGAGCCCGCGTTCAGTTCGGTGTCACCGCCGGACGTGATCTGCGTGCCCTCCAGGCTGGTCTTGCCGCTGGAGGTGCTGGAGACCTTGCCACCCGCCTTGATGGTGGACACCACCGCATTGCTGGTCGACGAGGAACTGCCGCTCTTGTCGTTTTCATAGCTGGCCTTGATGCCGACGCTGGCGTCCGCACTGGTGCTGGTGTTGGTGCCGCTCACCGCGCCGCCGATACCGGCCGAGCCATTGGCACTGGCCGACGCGCTGGCCCCCGCCTCGGCATACAAGCCCAGCTTGGCCTCGTTCTTCTCGGAGTTGGACGAGGCGTAGGTCGTGTTCTGCGCGGCTTTGCTGGTGATGGTCTTGGCCGACTGCGTGAAATCACCACCGGCTTCGATGTTGGTGCCGACATCGGTGATGCTGTTGGTGGCCGTGCGGGTCATGTTGCCACCGGCCTTGAGGCTGGAGGTGACCGCCGTGGTCGAGCCCTGCACATTGTTGCTCTTGGTGTTGCTGCCGTAGAGGCCCACACTGCCTTCGGCCTTGGCTTCGGCACTGGCCGAGCCGCTGGCCGACATGCTGCCGCCACCCACCTGGCCATTGGCCTGCGCCTTGGCCGAGGCGCTGGCATCGGCATACAGGCCCACCGAGGTCACGTCGCTGGAACTGCGGGTTTCATGCACGTCCTGTGCGGCCTGGAAGCTCATGTCCTTGGCCTTGACATCCATGTTCCCGCCCGACTCGATGGACGAGCCCACCGTGGTCAGCGAGTTGCTGGCGTTGATCTTCATGTTGCCACCGGACTTGATGGCCGAGCCCGTGTGCGTGATGTCCAGCGAGCTGTCGGAGGTGTTGCTCGTGCGGGCCAGGGCCAGCTTGTTCTCGCTGCTGGCTTCGGCCGATGCGTCGGCGGAGGCCTGGGCACCGAGCTTGTTGGCGTCAGCGCCGGCATAGCCGCCCACACCACCCTTGCCCGCCTTGCCGGAGGCGCCGGCACCACCGGAGTCAGCCGAGGCACCGGCCTTGGCCTGGGCATTGGCCTTGTTGTCGCTCTCGCCCATGAAGCCGATCGAGGTGGTCGAGGTCGTCGTGTTGCTGGTCTTGATGTTCTCGCCAGCCAGCACCTTCACGTCCTTGGCATTGATGTTGGCGTCGCCACCGGCAGACAGCTCCGAGCCCTTGAGCGTGAGTGTGTTGCCCGCGTTGACGTCGACATTGCCACCGAACTTCACCGAGGAGCCCACGCTGCGCTGATCCAGCGTGGTGGTCGTGCTCGTGGAGGTCTCGCCCAGGATCAGGCCACCCTTGCCGCTGGCGTTCGCGCCGGCCGAGGCGCTGGCATCGGCCGAGGCCGCGCCGTTGCCAGAGGTCGCACCGGACGAGGACTGCGAATTGGAGCCCGACTCGCCACTGCCGCTGTCCACCTTCAGGAAGGTCGTGGTCTTGGTCGTGGTCTTGCTGTAGTCGGCGTCCTTGCCAGCCAGCACATTGATGTTGTTGCCGGCATTGAGCTTGCCGTCACCCTTCACGTCGACGGTCGCGCCTTCCAGCGTGATGTCCTTCTTGGCGGTCATCGAGGCATTGCCGCCCACATTGAGCGTGGTGCCGACGTTGCGGTCGCTGCCCTTGACCGTGTCCGTGGTCTGGCTGCCCACCAGGCCACCACCCACACCGAGACCCGAGGTGGTTGTGCTCGACGTGGTCTTGGTGCTGTTGGCCCGGGCCAGCAGGTTGACGCTGCCGCCGGCATCCAGATCGGCATTGCCACCGGCCTTCACATCGGTACCGGCCAGGGTAATGTCGTTCTTGGACTTGATGCTGAGGTTGCCACCGGTCGTCAGCCCCGACTTGATCTGCTCGGTGGTGGCCACGGTCGTGGTGGTCACGCTCGATGTCAGGCCATTGGATGAGGTCGATGAGGTGGTGTTGGCCTTCTTGTTTTCGATCGTGTCGAAGGTGACATTCCCGCCTGCGCTCAGCGACGCGTCGCCTCCAGCCGAAACCTGGCCGCCCTTGACGGTGATGTCCTTGGCCGCGTCCAGCGACAGGCCCTTGGTGGCCGTGATGCCTGCGGTCTTGCCGATCACGGTGTTCTGGTACTTGTCATCGCCGGTGGTCGTGGCCACGGTCTCGTTGCGGATGCTGCCCTTGGTCGAGGTCAGGCTGACATCACCGCCCTTGATGGTGCCGCTGAGGTTCGTGATGTCACCTTGCGAGGTGATGTTCAGCGAGTTGCTGCCGCTGATCGTGCCGCCCGTGTTGCTCAGCGATGTCAGGTTGAGGTTGACATCCTTGGCTGCGATCACCGCGCCAGTCTCGATCGAAGCCTTGGTAGCGGCCGACAGATAGACCACGGGCGCCAGCACCTTCTGGCCGGCCACGGTGGTTTCCACCATCCAGACCATGTCTTCCTTGAGGTTGCCGATCTGCGCAGCGCTCAAGGGCTGGCCCCATGTCAGGCCCAGTTGCTTGCCTTGCGTGACGGCGTTGTCCATCAGGCTCTTCATCTGTGTGGCCTCATCGGCCTGGCCCGTCAGAATGTTGTTGCCCGTCTGCTTGATCAACTGCTGACGGATCAGGTAGGCCTCGTAGTTCGAATCACCCAGGCGCTTCTCCACCGTATCGGGGTTGAAGCCATAGCGTTCGGCCAGGTAGTTGGAGCCCACGAAGTTGGAACCCACGGCATACAAGGGGTTGGTTTCAACCAGGAAGTGCGCGTTCGGGTTGACCGAGACGACAAAGAAGCCGTTGGGGTTGCTGGGCAGTGTCAGGCTCAAACCCGGGAAATTGATGGCGCTGGAGCCTGTAGAAGCCGACGTACCCGGGACACCTGATGCACCCGACGTGCCTGAAGCGCCCGACGTGCTGGACGTGCCGGACACGCTGCCACTCATGTTGCCACCGGATGCACCACCGGTACTACGGCTGTTGGCCGAGGCGCTTTGAGGTGAGCCTGCGTTGCTCAGCGCAAAGCCGCCTGCATTCAGGGTGTTGGCAAAGACGCCTGCCCCGATGGAGCTGACCAGGCCTGAACCCGTCTGCACTTCTGGGTGGTCTTCCAGAACATGGTCGTCGTATTTGGCCGGGCCCAATGCGATCCAGTGCGTGTAGTAGTCCCAATCGTGGCGATAGGTGATGTAGTTCAGGGACAGGTCATTGTTGGTGAAGGTGCTGCCGCCGCCATTGCCCGACAAGGTCACCGTGTTGCCAGAGATCACACCACCCACGTTGGTACCGGTGCTGAAGTTCTGGATGGTCAGTGTCTGCGCTGCCAGAATTTGCGGCTTGAAGGTGGGCGTCGCGCCGGAGAACTGCTGCTCGGTGCGGCGGGTGCGGTACCAATAGTCGCGCTCATAGTCGTCAGGAAAGCTGTACCAGTCGTCCGTGCGGTCGTGGACATTGCCCGAATCGCTCACCGTCACCCAATGGCGCGTATCGCCACCGGCCACATCATTGTGGAAGGTCGTCGCCGAGATGGTGATGTTGCCGTCGCTGTTGATCGTGCTGCTGTTGACGAAGGTCGATGCGCTGATAACGACCGCACCGCCCGCGTCGATCGTGCCTTGTGCGGCCGAACTGGTGCCGTAGTTGGTGAAGGTGCCCGTCGACGAGGCCGTCAAGGTGCCGCCCGCATACAAGGCACCGTAGTTGTCGAAGTTGCCGCCGGTCGCCTGGGCCGTCAGGTTGCCGCTGGCCGCGATGCCGCCCGTGCTGCTGTTGTTGATGCTCGTGGCCGTCAGCGTCAGGTTGCCAGCGGCATAGACGGCACCGTTGTTGGTGAAGCTGTTGCTGATGCCGATCGTGGACGAGCCCGTGCCCGCCACGATGCGCGAGGTCGAGCCACCCATGCTCAGGCTACCCAGGCTCAGGTTCATGGCCCCCGTGGTGTTGACCATGCCGCCATTGGCGATGGTCAGGCTGCTGGTGTTCATGGCCATCGAGGCGCCCTTGAGCACGCCGCTGCCACCCACCGAGATGGTCACGCCATTGCCGGCGCTCTGCCCCTTGAGGTCCAGCGCCGCACGCGACTCCATCAGGCCGGTGTTGTTGATGGTGTAGCTGCCGTCCGTGCCACGCACGGTCACATTGCCCATGGACAAGGTGGTGCCGCTGTTGGTCAGGCTTGTGGCGATGTTCAGCGCCATCGCGCCTTGCGATTGCAGCGTGCCGCTGTTGCTCACGGTGTCGGCCGTCACGGTGCCGCTGCCGGCATTGCTGGTCGACAGCGTCATGGTGCCGCTGTTGGTCAGCGTGCCGCTCACACTCACGCTGCTGGCGGCCGCGCCACCTTGCACGGTGCCGGCGTTGGTCAGCGAAGCCAGGGTCAGGCTCAACTGGTCGCCCAGCAGGCGCGAGCCAGCTTGGTTGTCGAGCACGAAGCCGTTGCCCGAGAGCGTCAAGGTGTCGCCCGAGTTGCCGCCCGCCTGCACATAGCCGCCATTGAGGTTGCTCAAGGTCAGGCCGCTGCCGGTGGAGGTCACGCTCAGGTCATTGACCGCCAGGATCTTGCCCGCGTTGCTCAGTGTGGCACCGCTGAGGCTGATGGTCAGGTTCTGTGCCGACTGGATCGTGCCCGCCGACGTGTTGCTCAAGGTGGAGGCCGTGATGCTGCCGTTGTGGCCCGTCGTGGCCGAGGTGATCAGCTTGCCCGAGTTGGTCAGCGCGCCGCTCACGGTCAGGCCCGTGCCTTGCTCGGCTTCCCACACCCCGCTGCTGCTCAGGCTGCCCACGCTGGCCGTCTGCGTCGTGCTGGCCAGCAAGGTGCCGCTGTTGCTCACGGCACCGCTGACCGTCATGGTCTGGGCGCCATCGGCTTCGAGCGTGCCGCTGTTGTTGAGGCTGGCCGAGGTCCAGCCTTGCGTGCTTTGCGCGAGGATCGTGCCCGTGTTGGTGGCTGCACCGCCGATGTTCACGGTCTGCGCGCCATCAGCCTGGATCGCACCAGCGTTGCTCAGGCTGCCGGCCGTGATCGATTGTGTGGTCTTGGCCAGAATGGTGCCGCTGCCGGTGTTGGTCAAGGCACCGCTGAGGGTCAGGCCCATCGTGGTGTCGGACTCCAGCATGCCGCTGTTGCTCAGGCTGGCCGCGCCCAGGGTCAAGGACGTCTTGGCCAGCACCGTGCCGCTGTTGCTGACCGCACCGCTGGTGGTCAGGCCCAGGCTGGTGTCGGATTGCAGCGTGCCCGAGTTGTTCAGGCTGGCAATGTTCAAGGTGGCCGTGTGGCCCAGCAGCACGCCGGCCTGGGTGCCAAAGGCCGCCTGGCTGCCCGTCACCGACAAGGCATTGGCCGCCTGGATGACACCACTGCTGCTGTTGCTCAGGCTGACCGCCGCACTGCCACTGGCGATCGACAAGTCGTGATCAGCCAGCAGCTTGCCGCTGTTGCTCAGGCCGGCGCTGAGGTTGACCGTGAGGTCCTGGGCCGACTGCAGCGTGCCGCTGTTGGTCAGCGAGCCCAAGGTGAAGGTGCCCGAGTGCCCCGTGGTGGCCGAGGCCACCAGCAGGCCGCTGTTGTTGAGCGAGGTGGCCGTCACCGTGCTGCCGGTCGTACCTTGCATGCTGCCGGTGTTGGTGAGTGCCGCGCCCTTGAGGCTCAAGCTGCCATCAGCGAGCATGGTGCCGCTGTTCGTGAAGTTCTCGGTGGCGCCATTGCTGCCATCGGCCACGTCCAGCGTGCCATGGGCATAGACGGTACCGCTGTTGGTGACCGTGCCGCCCAGGCGCGCGGTGACGTCGCCCGCATCGGCGCTGATCACACCGGCATTGCTCAGGCCCGTGGCCGCGTTCAGGCTGATGTTGCCATGGCTGCTTTCCACGCCTTGTGCGGCGCCAGCGGTGGTGCTGATCGCACCGGCGGAAGCCGTCAGGCTCAGGTCGTTGGTGGCCACGATCGCCGCGGTGCCCAGCGACAGATTGCCCGTGGTGGCCGTCAGCGACAAGGTGTCGGTGGCATACAGCGTGGCGCCGCTCGCGCCCACCGTCAAACTGCCCACGGTGCCGTTCACCGTACTGCCCGAGCCCCAGCTCGTGCCATCGATGCTGGCCGCTTGCGACACCGTCAGGCTCAAGGCATGACCGGCATAGCGCTTGTTGTTGTCGTCGAGCACGGTGCTGGACGCGGCATCCGTCAGGCTTCCCAAAGCCAGGCTCAGGTCATTGCTGGCCACCAGCACGCTACCATTGAAGGTCGCACCGCCCGATGTGGCCGTCAGGCTCAGGTTGCGACGCGCCGTCAGGGTGCCGTCGGTGAGGCTCAGCGCATCAGCGCCGGTCATCGTGCTGGTGAGGCTCAGGTCGCGCTCGGCCGAGACCTTGCTGCGGATGTCCACCTTGCCCGCCGCGTTCAAGGTGAAGTCATCGGCCGTGGCCGCGGCTTCGCCCAGCATGCGCACGCCCACACCCACTTCGGTGGCGATCAGGCGAATGCGGCCTGCATACATGCCACCCAGCGCGGTGGAGTCGATCGCGTAGCCCGGCACGGTGCCTGTCGCGGTGGCGCTGCCCGTCACGTTGCGGCTGGTGTAGTTCCAGACGTTCGCGCCGGTCACGATGCCCAGATCGGGCACATTGACCTGGCCATCGAGCTTCACCGAGCGCGCCACCATATCCAGGATCTGCTGGGCACTGGCATTGAAGCCCATGCCGTTGATCAGGATGTCGCCGCGGTTCACCGTGAAGCCGGTGAGGCTGCCGTCACCGGCCAGATTGGGCGTACCCGTGGTCAGCGTGACGCGGTCGGTGTTGATGAAGCCGCACCCCGTGCAGGTGATGCCATTGGGGTTGGCCACGATCACATCGGCCTTGCCGCCCAGCACCTCGGTGAAGCCGGCCAAGGTACTGCGGCTGGTCGACACCACCTCGTTGAGGATGATGCGTGCCTCGCTGGCCAGGTTCACGTTGGCCATCACCTGGCCGGCCAGTTGCGACTGGCGCGCCACCTGGCTGGTGTTGCCATTGTTGAGCACCATGCCGTTGGCTTCAACGTCATAGCGCGTGAACTGGTTGTGCGAGATGCCCGCGCTGTTGGCCGTGCTGATGTTGACCACCGGCACGCCGTTGGGCGAGATATAGGCATTGGCGTTGCTGCCGGTGGGCACCACGGTCGTGGCAGGCTTGATCTGCGCGAACGCCCCCGATGAAGCCCCCATGGCCAGGGCGGCCGCGGCCACAGCCTGAACCAGCGGCTTGAGCGACACGCCGGAGCGCTTGCCCCTGCGACGGGCGGTTTCAGGGACGACCACATAGGCCTGAAGCACATCGCTCCAAACGTGGGTGTAGCTGCGATTGAGAGAAGCGTGTCCGTTCATGGCGACTACTTTCGAATGCGAAGAAGGGAACGATCGATCAGATCGCGAAGCTCAGGCGAAACCACATCTGGCAGGGCTCACGCTCCAGACCATCGGGCAAGGCCACAGGGCAGGTGCCAAAGATGTCCCAGGTGGCGCCCTTCCAGTTGATGGAGGCGCCCACAGCGGCCCCCACCAGCGAACCTTGCGGCACTTCGGGCACGCGGTTGCGCACCGCGCCCATGTCCAGGGCCACGAACCAGCGCGTGGGCAGTTGCACCCCGGCCAGGTTGATCATCTGGCGCAACGACAGGTCATTGCGCAGGTAGTAGCCGCTGTCGCCAGCCAGGGTGCTGCGCACGAAACCGCGCACGCTGTAGATGCCACCAATGGCCATCTGCTCGGAGCCGTACAAGGTCGTGCGGGCCGCTTGTCCGGTCAGCACGGAGCTCAGCGTCCACTCGCCACCCTGCCACTCAAAAGGCAGGTTGTAAGAGCCGCCGTACTTGAGCTTCTTGAACTGGGCTTTCGGTGCGACGTCCGGCAGGCCGTCCATGTCGCGCAGCGCACCCGCCGAGCTCAGGCCTTCGGCCCAGCCCACATTGAGGCCCAGGATGCCCGAGCCCAGACCGGTGGAGACATTGCCATCGAGGTCCACGATGGACAGCTTGCGGCTGCTCACACCCAGCAACTGGTCTTCCAGGAAGCTGCGCGTTTCCTTGTTCGTGAAGGTGCCGGCCACATTGGCGCGGGTGCGCTGGTCGCGGTAGACCACGCGGTCCCAGGTCAGGGCGTTGCTGGTGCTGTCGCCACTGGCGGTGAGGTCCAGGCCGCTGGGTGCATGGACCGTGCTCACATAGCGCGAGATGCTGCCGTTGTAGCTGAAGGTGTTGTAGCCATAAGGCACGCTCAGCAGGAAGGAGTCGCTGAGGGACCACCGGTGCAGCTTGTCGCCCGGCACCGACTCGCGGTGCGTGAACAGCATGAACTCCGACCAGCCCAGCAGGCTGTCGGTCGACAGGCTCGCTCCGAACTGGTCCTTGCCCGTGGCCAAGCTGCCCTGGTTGTCCAGCGAGAACATCCAGTGATAAAAGGGCGCAGGCTCGTTGCGGATTACCACCTCGCTGCCACCAGGCTGGCTGCCCGGCTGGATGTCCAGCGTGGCCTTGTTGGAGGCCAGGCGGTTGATCTGGTCGATACCCTGCTCCAGATCGCGCAGGTTCAGTAGGTCGCCGGGCTTGGCGGGGATGGTGTTGCCTGGCGCAAAGCTGCGGTGGCCCTTGTCCTCGATGCGCAGCTTCTCGATCGTGCCCTCGACCACGAGGATCTCGAGCTTGCCCCGGGTCAGGTCCTGCGCCGGCAGGTAGGCACGGGTCGTGACGTAGCCCTGCAGCACATAGTCCTTGGTGACCTCGCCCAGGATCTGCTCGATCTCGGTGACGCCCAGACAGTGTCCCGCGTATTGCTTGTTGATCTGCTCGCGCACCGATGAAGACAGGTGCGGCGCGCCGCTGATGACGATCTCGCTGATGTCACGGCACTTGCCGGCCGCCTTGGACGCGTCCACCTTGGGCACCAGCGTGCGGGTGTCGATGCCGCCAGGCGCTTTCTCGGCAGGCTGCCTGGCCTCCTGCTCGCGCTTGATCTGCTCTTGCTGCTGGCGCTGCAGGATCTCGGCCTGCCGCCGGGCCGCGTCAATGTCTGCCGCGCTTTGCGCCAGCACCTGCGTGCTTGCCGTTGCCAGAACCAGACCCCACGCCGCAAAGGACGCCACTACCTTGGATTGATTTGCCATGCCAATGCACGCCCAACCGGCTCCGCCCAGATCCGTTGGATGTAATGAGTTGTGTGTGAAGGCGTAAATCTATTTCACACACACGGGATTTCGGCTAGGAAATACGCGCGACAGACACCTCAAAGTGCATGACCGTGACAAAAAAAGACAAAATGCGTCACGACATTTTCGCAATCCAAGCCAGTGGCGCGTTGCGCATATACCAGCCCACCAGCGTCCAGGGCCAACTGGGCACGCAGGCCTTGACGGGTTCGCGCTCGATGGCGGCCACCAGCGCGCGGCAGCCAGAAGCCGTGTCGACCATCAGCGGTGTCTTGGCCGATTTGCTGCTCAGCTCGGTCTCGATGTAGCCCGGGTAGATGGTGGTGACCTTGATGGGCGTGCGCAGCAGCTCAGCACGGATGCCCTCGGTCAGCGCGGCCAGGCCGGCCTTGGTGGCGGCATAGGTGGTGAGGTTGCGCGGCAGACCCCGCATCGCGCTCATCGACGAGATGCTGACCAGGTGCCCGCTGTTCTGTGCCCGGAAGATCTCCACCGCCGCCTCGCACTGCGCCAGCGCCGCGATGAAGTTGGTCTGCGCGGTCTGCAAGTTGGCATCGAAGCGGCCCTTGCCGATGGGCTGGCCCTTGCCCAGGCCCGCATTGACGATGACGCGGTCGACCTGCCCCATCTCCTGCTTGAAGGCACGGAACACCTCGAAGACCTGCTCGTGCTGGTTGACGTCCAGCGGCCGCACCAACACCTTCACACCGGGGTGCTTGGCCTCCAGCTCCTGCTTGAGCTCGATGAGGCGGTCCACGCGACGCGCGCACAGCGCCAGGTTGCGCCCCATCGCCGCGAACTCACGCGCCATGCCCTCGCCCAGGCCCGAGCTGGCGCCGGTGATGAGGATGTTCTGTCTGCGCTGGGCCATGGCTTGTCTTTCTGCGAGGGTGGGTTGATGGACGAGGTGGTGAAAAGGAAAGCGCGAAGTCAGTGCAGCTCATCCAGGAAGGCCTGCACCGCAGCTGCCGTGGCTGCCGGGTCTTCCTCATGGGGGACGTGGCCGAGCCCATCGAACACGGCCAGGCGGCTGCCCGCGATATCGTGCTGGAAGCGGTCGGCATTGTCCGGCGGGATGAGGTGGTCCTGCCCGCCCCAGATGATCAGCGTGGGCTTGGTGATCTGCTTGATCTGCGACTCGAACTCGCCGCCCTTGCTCTGCTTGAAGCGCTCGACGAGGGCCTGGCGGTTGCCAGCCCGCAGCGTGAGTTCGTAATAGCGATCGATCAACGCGGGCGTGACCTTGGATGGATCGCCATAGACATTGCGCACGCTGGACTCGATCATGCTGCGCGGCAGCAGCTTGCTCATCAGCGGCGCCAAGGCCGAGATCTGCGCCAGCTTGAAACCAATCGGCACGGAGGTGGCCTTGAAGTCATAGCCGCCCGCATCCACCAGCACCAGCTTGCTGATGCGGTCCGGGTGGTCCACCGTGGTCTTCCAGGCCACATAGCCGCCAAAGGAGTTGCCCGCGATCACCGCCTGCTTGATGCCCAGCGCATCCATCATCGAGATCACGAAGTGCGTGTACACCGGCATGGTGTAGTTGCCATCGGGCGTGGGCCCGGTCAGACCAAAGCCCGGCATGT